>Ga0310690_10000351_pt1 | contig 103558 bp, 76 predicted proteins | sample AusTroGonzalo_MG_2_FD_207661 | JGI IMG/M metagenome (GOLD analysis project Ga0310690, IMG submission 207661) | Bovine rumen microbial communities from tropical cattle in Woodstock, Queensland, Australia - Gonzalo_04 (v2) (version 2) | ecosystem: Host-associated > Mammals > Digestive system >...
TGATGTAAGGTTCATGTATTCTGACAACAAATACTACGAACTTTGTGGCCAAATGGGTCATTTGATAGGGCCTTCGGGTATTGGAAAGGCGCAATTGACTCATCTCATAGAGGCAATAATGCGTTCGTTTCGTGACCATGATGAGAAGGAATACGAGAAGCTTGCCGACTGGCAACGCCAAGTCAAGACCAAAGGCGCCAACAAGGAGAAGCCCGAGCGTCCTGACGTCAGTTTCTGGTTTCCGCCTGCCGACCTTACGAATCCTGCCTTTATCCAGAATGCGATGGCTTTGGAAAGACTGGGCGGAAGGACGCAGTATCTGAACATGCCGGAGGTTGAAATGGCCGACCGTATGTGCGGAGGCCACAGGCAAGTGAGCCAGACCATCCGTAACATCTACGACTGCCTGGAACAATACCCCGCCAACACCGACCTGGCAGACCTGCTCCTGCAGCCTCCGTAAAAAGGTGAAAAATTAAAAAGGTGAAAAGGTGAATACCCCATCCTTATCACTCAATAACATGCCTTTATCATCAAATAATGGCATGTTATTTGTGCGTAAAAAAATCGCACAAAAATAGTAAAGATTTTTTACAAAAAAGTTGCGAAAATATTTGGTAAATTGAGAAAAAAGTCGAAGGTTCAGGGAGTCGCACTCACTGCTTTTCTTACTGCTCTGACGACCACTTCCTGTATGGGCTTACTCTAATTGATAGTTGAAAATTGAAAAACGAAAAAGGCGGTCATCGAATGAGATTCCGGTGGCCGCCTTGTGGCGCCAGTTCTATTCTATCCTGTCATCTGGTCGGTGCGGTGAGCCCCCATCAATGGAAAGGAATCAGGTTGTTCGCAATGGCGTAGATGGTCAGGCCAGCAAGCGAGTGGATTTGGAGTTTCCGCACGATGTTGCGCCTATGGGTATTGACGGTATTGACTGATATGAACAGGTGGCTGGCAATCTCCTTGTTCGACATACCCTGAACGAGGCAAACGATGATTTCTTTTTCGCGCTCGGAGATAGATTCCTGGCCGTCAGTATTGCTAATCATACTGGAGATTCGGGCTGACACATCATCGTTCTTCAGTTTTTGTTCCAGGATGCGGATAGCGGGAACGAAAAGTATCTCCTCTACATTACTATGGTTCGAGAGCCATTCCTCGTTGTTGTATATATCGTATAGCGTTGCCGTCAACTGGCTGTTGGCGAGTCCGTCATGGGGCAAATACTTGATAATGATGTTTTTCAGCTCGTGGAACTTGCCCGTAGTGTCGCTATGATGCTTGGCGAATATATCCACATTGTAGTCGGACTTGTGTTCACCCTGCAGCAGGGCCTCGACGTATGGGAAAAGCGTCTTCTCCTCGTATTTCATGTGCAGGCGGATGTCGTGTGCATACTCGTCGTAGAGACGCATTATCAGCATGACGAGAGCCCCCTCCTGGCCTTCCCCAAGGGTGGAGGTGTTCTTGCTGAGGGATTCATCGAGTTCCTTTCGGATTGCAGGCAATTGGAAATCAAGAAAATAGCGGTGAGAAGCGCGCAGGTAATCGAGCAGTGTTTTTACGGAAATTCTGTCGTCTGTCACCTTTGGCGTATATCCGTTGATTAGGAAGTTTACAACTGTGAGAAAAGTGTAGCAGTCAACGCCCTGTTCTGAGCATATCTCGCTTACTGTCTTATCGCCAAAGCCAAGCCGGATGCCAAAGGCGCTCAAACCTTGCAGCATGCTGTGGTTGTCGCTGATGAGGTCTATCATCTTGTCATCGGCCTCATATATTTTCATCTTTTTCATCAGAAATGTCTTTTTTCGGCTACAAAGGTACAACATTTCCTTGTGCGACGCAATCCCTATTAGTAGGTAATTCACGCTTTTTGATTTATGATGCATAATTATAATATGGTATCCAGGTAATAATAAAATAGTAGAAGCAGTCCGGAACCTCAATCAAAACCATTGTTTTTGTGTATTGTCCATTCCGTGAAATGACCGTAATTTTGCACCCGAAAACTTTAAAAAGTTAAATAGATTATGAAAGCAATAATGCTCACAGCAGTTTTTGCTCTGTCAAGTTTTTGTGCAATAGCTCAAGAAGCGGAGGGCAAGAACGTAGATATAGTAACGGGTGCCTCTCAACAGGTGAATCAACAACAAAAGAAAAAGAGCGAGAAACTGAAGAATGCCCTGTCACGCCTTTCTCTCGGCGGTTATGGCGAGGCCGTGATGACACGCAATTTCTACAGCCAGAGTTTCAACCGCTACAAGAAACCCGAAAACTACGTCAACGACAAAGGACACGGACGCTTCGACCTGCCCCACATCTGCCTGAACATCGGGTATGATTTTGGCAAGGGTTGGACGATGGGTTCCGAAATTGAGTTCGAGCACGGCGGTACGGGGTCTGCCGTGGAGATTGAGGCTGAGGAGGCCGGAGAATACGAGGCCGAGGTGGAGAAAGGCGGAGAGGTAAACATTGAGCAGTTTTGGATTAACAAGGCATTCCTGGGTGGCATGCTAAACGTCAAAGCGGGCGAGATTATCGTACCCGTAGGTTACAGCAACGCTTTCCACGAGCCCAACCAATTCTTCACCGTCTATCGTCCCGAAGGCGAAGCCACCATCATGCCCAACACTTGGCACCAGGTGGGACTCTCGCTGTGGGGTAGGGTGAAGGACTGGCGTTATGAGGCGCAGCTGCTTTCTGGTCTGAACTCCGAGAGCTTCACGGCAGAAAGCTTTGTGCACTACGGAGCAACCAGCCCTTACGAGTTCAAGGTTGCCAATAACTTTGCAGGAGCTTGGCGTGTGGACAACTATTCCATAGAGGGATTACGTATCGGCCTGAGTGGCTATTACGGCTATACATTCCGCAACACGCTGCGTACGCCAGGTACAAAATACGAAAACGTGACGGGAGCCCTGGGCATTGTTGCACTCGACTTAACCCTTAACCGTTGGAATTGGATTGTCCGAGGTAACATCGACTATGCGCACTTCAGCGATGCCGACGAGATTTCCGCCTATAACCAAGCCAACTGGACACACCATAAATATCAGGACGGCAATCCTCACCACTATACCAACATCGGCAGCAGCGCTTTTGCATACGCTATCGAAGCGGGGTACGACGTTTTCTCGCAGATTCACAAGATGAAGAGACTCAACGAAAAGCTGTTCGTTTTCGGACGCTTTGAGCAATACAACACAATGGCTTCGGGCACCTACAAGTCGATGTATAAGTACACGAAGAAATACCGCTGCGTAGTAGGCCTGAACTACTCGCCATTGAAACAGATTACCATCAAAGGCGAGTACTCCTACCGCTTCTTCGACAAGCCTAACAATAACGGCCTGACTTCGGACAGCCCGCTGTATAAACAACCCTATAACAACGAACCAAGCATCAGTCTGGGGGTAACCTATACAGGGTGGTTCCTATAACGTTACAACATAATAAAAAAACAAATAAGAAAATGAAAAGCAAGCAATTTTTAAAAATGGCAGTACTGGCTGCCGTAATTTCCACAATCTTGGGGTCATGTTCAAGCGATGACGATGTAAATACGACAATTGTTTCAGGTACCCAGGCAGCTCTCGACAAAGCATGTGCCGACTGGAAGGTGGCACGTGCCAATTGGGAGCAGTCGGAGGCTTTCCTCTTTGGAGCTGCCGATGTCTATTCCATTGACCCTCACACAGACACCTGGCCTGTAGCAGCAAACGATTTGGCTGATGTGTTACGTGATGCCCAGGCTATGTCTAACCTCGACAACTTTATCAAGACAGCCAACTCAGGAATTCTAGGTTATCATGGACTGGAGTATGTGCTCTTCCGCGAAGGCAAACCCCGTCAAATTAGTCAGATTACCAACCTTGAGTATAACTATATAGCTGCTGTGGCCAAGGACCTTTACAATGCTACGGCAACGTTGGAGGCTGCTTGGGACTCGCGCGAAAGCAATGCCGAACGTCTGCAGATTGCCAAAGATTATGTTGCCACTCACCTGGCTATCGACGAAGATGGTAATCAAGAGGGTGTACTAGAGGCATTCCAGAACTTCGGCAAGGCATTCAAGAATCCAGGTACAGGCGACTGGGTAACGGCACTCGATGCAACACTGGAGATTATCTCCGGCTGTCAGGACATCATCGGCGAAGTAGGCGATTCTAAGATAGGCCTGCCCTATACAGGCGAGGATGCTACCTACATTGAGTCACCTTATGCCTACAACTCTATCATTGACTTCTACGACAACATCGTTTCTTGCAAGAATGCCCTTTACGGACAGGTGGGAGCTATAGTTCCCAATGAGAAATCGCTCATCTATTTCTGCAAGAACGCAGGCAATGCCACGTTGGCAGCTCAGGCAAATGACGTGGTCAGCAAGCTCGATGCAGCTCTGGCTAAGATTAATGGCATGAAGGCTCCGTTTGCGCTGTACTATGCCGACGCTTCCTGCAAAGTGGCTATCGATGCGCTGGGAGAACTGGATGATGCACTGGCCTTGCTTTCCGAAACATTGGCAGGATATGCAGGCAATGCAACCGTAGAAACACAATGCCAAGTTATCAACGAGAACTATGTTGACAATGTTGTACTAGTGACCTATCGTACTCTGGCTGACAATGCACTGAAGCTTTACAATTCGATAGTAAAAATTAAAAATTAAAAGTGAGAAATTAAAAATTTAAATATAACATGAAACATGAGATTTTTGCTTCCGTTATAAGAAATCGGGGAGGGGTGCTGGGTGCTGTTATATTCCTGCTCCTTGTCTCTTCCTGTGCCAACGACGAAGGGCCTGCAAAGCTCGTCACATGGGATATAGGCAACCCCACAACGACCGAATATGGCGAGGACTACTACGCTGGCGGATTGCTGGGCACGACGACTGTAAACACTGCCACAGCCTTCGAGCAACCCACGAAAGTGGTGGAGTATTCCGGTATGATGACTGCTTTCAACGAGGGCGAGTATCTCTTCGAGAAAGACTACAATACCAATACCGAAGGTGCTTTCCGCGGGTTGGGGCCTGTCTATGTGCGTCGCGGCTGTCTCTATTGTCACCCCGGTTATGGTCATGGTGCCCGTCAGACGGAATATAAGGCTGATAACCACCGCAATGGTTACCTGCTTGTCATTTATGACAAGACGACCAATGCCTATATTCGTTCCGTTGCCGGTATGCCCCAAACGGGTGCTGTGAAACCCTTCAAGGCACCTATTGATGAGAATCAGATTAAGATTGTATGGAACAGTTATACCGACGAATGGGACAACGAGTTTCCTGACGGTGAGACCTATTCGCTCATCTATCCCGAGGTTACTATTCCTTATAGTGCTTATTATGCGCCTGTGGTTGTGGCTCGTGGTGGTGAAGATGTGACACTGACCGAGGAACAGTATAATAATGAGATAGGTGTGCTATTGGAATCGACCATCGGCATTTATGGTACAGGTCTCACCGATGCCATCTCCGACGAGGATATCACAGCGCAGTGGGAGGCGGAAAGTAAATACTTCAACAGCATAGGTCGTACGGATGCGCTAAATCCTGCCATGTGGAATCAGGGTACCAATACTTGGAATAGTTACTATAGTAACTCTTTGCAGGGTGACGGTACAAAGTATGTACGCCGCTATACCTATGCTTTGTCGCGTGGTCCTCTCCTCGATGCAGCCGGAGCTAACGCCATTTGGAACATCACCAACGTGACGCGTTCCGACCGCCGTTACCATTACCTTGACCTGGCTGGCGTGTACTATGCCAAGAAGTCATCTGCAGATCCGGAGGTGCAAGCCGGTTTCACGGAGTATATCAACCGCGTGGACCCCACGAAGGCACATCCTGAATGGCATACAGGCGATTTGGAAAAGGATATCTACACCTATCTGACCAGCAAGCAGTTGGATGCCGAGATGACGGACGACCAATATCGGAACCTCATGGTTTGGCACCGAGGTTTGGCTGTCCCTGCTGCCCGAAATACGACGACAGAAGACTTTAAGAAAGGCAAGGAACTCTTCTCGCAACTGGGTTGTGCCGCCTGTCACCGTCCGTCGTGGGAAACGGGCGAAGACCACATCAAGGACCCTGCCAAGTTTTTCACCGCCGACAGTGACATGCCGCGTTATCCGCATCAGAAGATTTGGCCGTACACCGACTTCGTGCAGCACCGTCTGTGGATGAAGAACGACATCCGTACCGGTTGGTGTCGTACCACGCCGTTGTGGGGACGAGGGCTGGCCGCCAAGTGCGGTAGCGGGGTGGAGCGTCTGCATGACTGCCGGGCACGCGACGTCATGGAGGCTATCATGTGGCATGGTTGCCGCAACGAGGGAGGTACAAGCGATGCCTACAATAGTGTGGTGAAGTTCCGCAGTTTGTCGAAGAAAGAACGTGACCAGGTCATCTATTTTCTTGAGTCCATCTGATTGCTCTGCAATTAGAATGCACTTGCTTTCAACAAAAGACCGGCCTTCTCGTCGAGACCGAACATGAGGTTCATGTTCTGAACGGCCTGACCGACAGCGCCCTTCAGGAGGTTATCGATGCAGGAAATCATCAGGAGTTGGTCCTCGAACTTCTCCACATAGACAAGAGCCTTGTTGGTATTCACCACCTGTTTCATGTCGGGGCTCGTCGTGACGAAATGCGTGAAGGCAGCATCGCGGTAGTATTCAGCATAGATTTGCTGTACCTCGTCAATGGGCCGCTCGCACATGGCATAGGCCGTGACAAAGATGCCGCGAGTGAAGCAACCTCTCTGCGGGATGAAGAGCACCCGACCGTCATAGCCCGGGCAAAGTTCCTGTATTGTCTGGTTGATTTCCAGGAGATGCTGGTGCGTGAAGGTCTTATAGACGGAGATGTTGTCGTTGCGCCAGGAGAAATGAGTGGTTGCACCAGGCTTCTGACCAGCTCCCGTACTGCCTGTGATGCCGTTTACATGGATGTCGCCGCTGATGATGCCAGCCTTCAATGCAGGTAGCATGGCAAGCTGTATGCAAGTGGCGAAGCAACCGGGATTGGCTAGATAATGTGCCCTGCGAATAATTTCGCGGTGAGTTTCAGGAAGGCCGTAAACCCATTGAACATTATTCTCTCCTCCTTCGGGGGAGTTGGGGTGGACTATCCGGAAGTCTTGTGCAAGGTCGATAATCTTTACGTTGGCAGGAATCTCATGCTCCTTCAGGAACTGTTCGCTCTTCCCGTGCCCGAAGCAGAAAAACAGGACATCCACCTCGTCGAAAGGCATGGCGTCAGTGAATTTCAAATCAGTTTCACCGACTAATCCTTCGTGAACATTGCTCACGGGATTGCCTGCATTGCTCTCAGAATTAGCAAAGACAATCTCTGCCTGCGGATGTGTAAGCAACAGGCGAATCAATTCCCCGCCCGTATAGCCAGCCGCACCAAGAATGCCAACTTTAACGCTCTTCATCGGGATGTGCCAGATAATATGCACGGAGTGCGGTAGATGTTACTTTGATGAAACCTTTGGCATCCTCTGAAGACCAAGCCTTGGCGGTCTCACCATACTCGCCGAGTTTGTTTTTGACGAGGTCGTTGGGGCTGTCAACACCGACTGTCTGGAAGCAAAGAGGACGCAGCTCGAGAGTCACTTCGCCAGTCACATTGCGCTGGCTGCTGGTCAGCATTGCCTCGATGTCAGGCATTACGGGCTCCAAATACTGGCTTTCGTGCAGGAACATGCCGTACCAGTTAGCCACCTGCTCCTTCCAGTACTGTTGCCACTTGGAGAGGGTAAACTTCTCAAGATAGCGATGTGCACCAATGATGAGCATTGGTGCAGCAGCCTCGAAGCCCACGCGTCCCTTGATGCCGATGATGGTATCACCTACATGACAATCGCGGCCGATGCCATAGGCAGCGCCTATTGTCTCTACGGCTTGGATGGCCTTTATCTTATCGTCGAAGTGCTTACCATTTACGGAGCATAATTCACCTTTCTCGAATCCAAGTTTCAGCAGTTCTGGACCTTCCTTCGTGGGGTGTTTCAAGTAAGCGCTCTCCGGCAGACCTTGCTTGGAATCGAGAATCTCGCCACCACAGATGCTGGTGCCCCAAAGGCCGACATTGTAGCTGTATTTCAGTTTGGCGAAATCGGCAGCAAACCCGTTCTTGTTGAGGTAGTCAATCTCCTCCTGACGAGAGAGGTTCCCGTCGCGGGTAAGTGTGATAATCTCCACTCCGGGACACATCACGAGGAAAGTCATATCAAAGCGAATCTGGTCGTTGCCAGCACCAGTCGAGCCGTGAGCAATGGCTGTAGCACCAATCTCCTTGGCATAGCGCGCAATGGCAAGAGCCTGGAAAATACGCTCCGAGCTGACAGAGATAGGGTAACAGTTGTTGCGCAGCACATTGCCAAAGACCATGTACTTTAGGCTCTTTTCGTAGTATTCTTGCGTCACATCAAGGGTTACGTACTTGGTGGCACCCAACTTGTAGGCGTTCTCCTCGTTGGTCTTCAATTGTTCTGCGCTAAAGCCGCCCGTATTTGCGCAGGCAGCATGAACCTCATAACCTTTTTCTCTTGCCAGATACATCACAGTGTAACTGGTATCCAAACCGCCACTAAAGGCGACAACTACTTTCTTCTTTTCCATATTATTCTTATTCTATTCCTCTTAAAACTAACGTACGCATCACATCCTTGATAACTTCCAGAGAAGTCGGTTCGCCATGATGCTTCTCAGGGTCCCAGAGCATGCCGGTGCAGACGCAGAACTTCCGGTCTTTTGCTTCAAGGATGTTGTGGTTGATACAACCCTGACAACCATGCCAGAAAGCATCGTCATCGGTAAGTTGATTGAAGCTTACCGGGACATAGCCAAGAGCCGTATTCATCTTCATCACAGCATCACCGCTGGTAAGACTGAATATTTTGGCATGAGGCCAACGCAGACGAGCCAGTGTAAAGGTGTAGTCTTTAATGCGCTTCGCAACGCCGAGTCCTTGGTAGTCGGGATGCACGATTAGGCCGGAGGTTGTAACATAGTGTTTGTTGCCCCACGTTTCGATATAACTGAACCCTACGAATCTGTCACCATGTAATGCCAGAACAGCCTTACCCTCGCGCATTTTTGTTGCCACATAATCATGAGTGCGCTCTGCTATGCCAGTACCACGCTTGCGTGCTGCCTCTCGAATGGTTTCAATGATGGTATCTACATACTTCTCGTGCTCTGCATCAGCCACCAGCACCCGTATGTCTTCAATCTTAATATCTGTCATCTCACAGAAATCTCCTTATATTATTATATTAAAATGTGTAATGTTTTTATGTTAACTTTGGAAACATATCACGGACGATATTACCAGCTTCTTCTCTGTCTACGCCTTCTGCCAATACTACTATTACTGTATCATCGCCTGCTACTGTTCCAAGGAAAAGCGGACTTTTGATGTTGTCCACATCGTAGGCAACGATACTGGCATGACCGGGAGGTGTATGTACCACCATTAGGTTACCGGAAAAGTTGAGACGCCATTTTGCTAGGTTAATCTCTTCGAGTGTGGAAACTTGGACGAATTGTCCTTCGCGAGGCAATGCATAGATGTTATGCCCGCTACGAACGCGAACTTTGCTGATTCGCAACTGCTTAAGATCGCGACTCAGTGTGGTCTGCGTACAGACAAACCCTTCTTCCCGGAGTGCATTGAGCAACTCCTCCTGACTTTCCAAACTGTTTTTGCTAACTATTCTGCGAATAGTCTGTAGTCTCTTCTTCTTGTCCAGTTTTTCCATTTTCCTGCGTTATGTGGGTTTTCGGGTGCAAATGTACAACATTTTATGCAAATAAGAATAATATTTCGCGCATAATATGCATTGTACCCTGCATTTTTCTTGCATAAGTAGTACAATTGCCTGCATATTTTGCCTTACGAGTCAAGTAAACGCAGTTGTACAAGCTCTATCTTTGTGGTAGTCTTTTTGGTGACTTTGAATTCCCACCGTCCAATACGAACAGGCTCATTAAGTTTTGGGAAATTCTGGAACTCATGTAGAATGAGTCCGCCTACGGTCAAATATTCATCGCTTTCTGGTAAATCAAGGTCAAGCAATTCATTGGCTTGCGCTATTTCCAGTCTTCCAGAAAGCAGGTATTCTCCGGGTGCAGTCTGTCGTGCTGTATAGTTTTTGCTGTCATGTTCATCTTCTATTTCTCCGAAGATTTCTTCCACAAGGTCTTCCATGGTGACGATGCCGCTGGTGCCACCGAACTCATCGACAATGACTGCCAAGGAACGTTTCTGGCTGATGAAGATGCCGAGCAGCTTCTGCGCATTCATTGTCTCGGGCACAATGGGAACCTCCATGATGTGCTTTGTCCAATCTTCGCCCTCGCCCAGACGGAACATCTCTACCGTATGAATATACCCTACAATATTGTCGATGTCTTCCCGATAGACGATTATCTTGCTGTGTCCGCTTTCCACAAACTGCATTTGTAAATCGTGCAAAGAAGTTTCCGTCGAGACAGCTATTATTTCGGTTCGCGGCACGATGCAGTCGCGTACTTTAATCGAACTGAAGTCGAGGGCATTTTGGAAAATTTTAACTTCGTCCTCGATATCTTCTTCGTCGGCCGCCTTATCGATATTGCTTTGGATGAGATAATCCAGGTCTTCACGGGTAAAGGTTTTCTCCGGCTTTGCCTTTGCCACCTTTTCGCCAATCATCCACAACAGGAGCTTTCCAAGTGAACTTGTGAACTTGCTGACAGGCCACAATATGATATAGAAGGCATAGGCCGGTAATGCGAAGATGCGCATCATACGGTTGGGGTTGATGCGGAAAAGTGTCTTGGGCAGGAACTCGCCGGTAACAAGCACAATAAGTGTGGCGAGAATGGTCTGCAGAAACAGGCACAATGCCTCGTTCGGGCAGTCGCCTTGGGGATGATGTATGCCCAACGGAATGAGGATGAGACCGCTTACAATCTTGGCCATCAAGATGCCATATATGACCAATGCTATATTGTTTCCCACCAAAAGCGTTGAGATGAAGCTGTTGGGGTGACGATAGAAGGTATCTATGAGTCGGGCTGCAAAGCCCTGCTCCTCTCTGTCCATCTCGAAGCGCAGTTTGCTGCTCGAAACGAAAGCAATCTCCATCCCCGAGAAAAAACCAGAGAGCAGAAGTATGGCAATTGTTGCTATAATCAATTCAGCGTTCAAGGGTTCAAGGAGTTAAAGAGCGGTAGCAAACTTTTCATTTTTCATTTTTTCATTTTCCCCTTTGGGGTAGGGGCCAGAGAGAGACTGTCTGCGGCCTCTGCTTTAGGAGATGGGGTCGAGGACGGACTGTCTTCCGAGACGGGGAAAGTGCCTATGGAGTTGAGCACGGCATAGCGCGTCATCTGTTCATTGCTGCGGAATTCTGTTCCTTCCAGCTCTCGCTCTGGAGTAGTGATATGCATATACTGGTGGTTCCACATCTCGTGGGCGTCCAAGTCCCAGAAAAGCTCTTCGGTGCGGAAAACGTCGCCGTTGACGTTGCGCACCACAACCCTGCCACGCAATTCCCATAGTTTCTGCTTGTGCAGATAGGCAGTGTCCGACTGAACGAAGAGGTCGATGTGGAACTTCTCGTCGAAGCGTTCCATGAGCATGCCTTTCATGAACTTCCAGGTGGTCGGCTCACCTGCTGCGCCATTGTAGATATCCCACTCCTCGACTACCATGTGATAACGCATCACTCCGCTATCGCTGATAAAGGTGTTGATGCCTGTGGAATGCATGAACAGAAGAGTATCTTTTCCCGTAATGGGGTCTGCCAGATGCTCAACTTCGCTGGAACAAGCGATGGAGAACAAGAGATGAAGGAGGAGAAGTGCCCCCCCGACCCCCTTTAGGGGGAGATGTCGCGACACAATATTTTGAATTTTGAATTTACTTATTTTGAATTATGTTCCCCCTAAAAGGGGTTAGAGGGTCTCCTTTTACTCAATCTTATACTTCATGAACCACCGCTCGTTGAACGTGATGCCGAGGTTGATGAGGAAGTAGTTCTCGGTAATCATATTGGTAGCACTGGACGAGCGCCTCAACCATTGCACACCGAAGTTGACGACGGAGCGGTTATTAATTCTATTCATGATGGGCAAACCGGCGCCAATACTCAAGCGTAGCTCCTTCGGGCCATTCTGCCCATTCACCTTCAGATAGGGCGTTGTGTAGCTGAAGCCGGCGCGATACTGGACGCGCTTCCAGAAGTTTCGGTCATATGGGTCGGGTGTCCATTGAGTACCTACGGCAATCTTTGTCATATCCTTATAGTAGCCTTTCATGGGGACATAGCTATTTGCCGTTTCTATAGGCATCCGGCAATGGCTCCAGCATTCGTGGTGTACATCTGCAGCCACAAGCAGAGTGTTCTTGTGTTGCCAGGCCGTACCGAAGCCGAAAGTATAAGGAAGGTCGAATGGGGAGGAAGCGACAAAAGACTCCAGTGTATCAATCATGAGTGTCGCATCCTGAGCAATCTTGTGCCCTAAACCGACTGTGGCACCAAGATTCAACCAATCCTGGGACGTAAGACGAACTGGGTATTGGGCGCCAAAATCAATCTTATAGGTTTTTAAAGAAGCATAATAGGTTTTTGCCGTGCCATCGTAATTCTCACTGCTCAAGCCTCCTTCTTTAAATAGTGGTACAACATAATGATTATAATTACCCCAAAGGAGGCTGACGTTGGTGCCGATAGAGAGACCGCGATACACTCTCCAACCCAAACCAATGTAAACCTGGTTCAATCCTCCATTGCCATAATAGATATTACTGTTGGTAATAGACTGGGTGGTGTTGACATTATTGACAATAGTCTTATCAGGCGAAGAGAATTCATAGCCAATGCTAGTATAGGGCATAAAACCAGCCGCAAGGCCAAGTCTCTTGGCGATACGCATACCGACATGGACATAGTCAAACGACGCATTCTTTACATTTATTCTTTGCGAGCCCTGCTTCATCTGTCCAAAAGAACCGCTCATACCGACATCTAGAATAAGGCTTATGGAGTCGATAGCAGAATAGGAGGCAGGGTTGGTAATGTTAAGGCGGTTTCCCATACGCACTCCTAGGCCAACGCCACACATAGACTTGTTGAAACCCTGTGACTGATCATTGAGCAGTCCAAGACCGAAACGGGAATAAGAAGAGTGCGTCCCGCTCACCTGTGCCCGTGCGACAGGCAGGAGGCAAGGGGCCAGAAGCAGGAGGGAAAGTGCAAGAATATGTTTCAGTTCATTCTTCATTCTTTATTCTTAATTCTTCATTGAAATCAAGTATCTTATTGAGCCCCCTCGGGACGATATACTTATCTGAAAATATGATATTTTTGATATTTGTATCAAAATTGATGTGGTCGCCACCTGTCAGGAATACTTGCAGATGCGGGAACTTGGACCTCATAGACTTAATGTAGCCCTCTATCTCGTATTTCATGCCACGCAGTACGCCACTACGGATTGCCGTTTCAGTATTATAGCCCATGCCAGGCACTTCGCCCTCGGCTTCTACGAGCGGCAGACGGGCCGTAAATTCATGCAGAGCCCTCAGACGCATCTGCATGCCTGGAGCGATGTTCCCCCCCCAGTAGTTGCCCCGTGCATCGATTACCTCATAGGTGATGCAAGTGCCAGCATCAATAATGAGGAGGTCCTTGCCGGGTTTGAGTGAACTGGCACCAATAACAGCAGCAAGACGGTCGCTGCCGAGAGTTTCTGGTGAGCGGTAGCGGTTCGTGATGGGAACAGGGGTGTTGGATGAGAATCGTAAGACAGGAAATGGCAACTGGGCAAGTGCTTCTGCCTCACTCTCAGTAAGGTTACGCACAGTACCAACAATGCCACAGCGGAAATCATATTTGCTCACGAAAGCATTTAATTCAGAAAGCACAACACCTTCCGACCGTATCTCTTCGACAGGCTTTTCACCTTGGAAAGCGACCATCTTAACGACAGTGTTTCCTATGTCTATTATTAGTTTCACGGGTGCAAAGATATAAAAAACAATCAAGATTGTGGCATATTAACAGAAAGAATTGACGCTTGCAGCTAAAAAAGTAGGGAAATATGCGGCCTTTTACAATAAAATATAGTATCTTTGCGCCCGTGTTTAAGAAAATCACCATATTTCTGTTCCTTATGCTAGTCAATGGCATGTGGGCCCAACAGGACAGCATAAGAGTTACGTTACTCACCTGCTCGCCAGGTCAGGAGGTCTATGAGCTATATGGGCACACCGCTATTCGATGCCAAGCATCTTCTCAGGGAATGAGCGAGGAGGGGTCTTTTGATGCCGTCTTCAACTATGGTGTCTTTGATTTAAGCAAGCCGTTCTTTGCTTGGCATTTTGTGCTTGGGCAGACGGACTATATGGTGCAGCCCATTCCCTGGGAATATTTCGTCAAGGAATATCAAGAGCGTGGCTCAAGCATCACAGAACAGGAACTGAACCTGACTCCGTCGGAGGCGCGAAGGCTGACAAACCGACTCATAGAGAACAGCCTTCCGGAAAACCGCGAATATCGATATAATTTTCTATACAAGAATTGTACAACGATGGTGCGCGATATGGTGGAGCAGGCTATCAATGGTCGCATACAGTACCCCGATACATTGCCCCACCAAACCTATCGTGAAATATTGCATCATTATACAGCTGAGCATCCTTGGGCACAGGAAGGCAATGACCTCCTAATCGGTACTGAGGTGGATACAATACTGTCCGCACATGCAGCAATGTTTGTACCGGAGAACATGATGAGCGCATTTGATGGAGCATTCATCTGTACACCAAGAGGAGATATGCGACCACTCGTAAGACGGAAGACGGTTCTTTTGGAGGCACAGCCGCAAGCCGTCGAGCCAGAGTTCCCTCTTCTGCCTTGGCAGGTAATGATGACATTCGGTGCCCTATGCCTTCTTATCATGTTGCTTGAGGTTTGGACAAAGCATTTCTTTTGGCTTTGGGACGTGTTGTTACTGCTGCTACAAGGTGCGGCAGGCTCCCTGCTAACCTTCATGTTTCTGTTCTCAGACCATCCAGCAGTCGACTCTAACTGGCAGATATGGGTGTTGAATCCCGTCGCCTTGATTGGCGTTATGCTTGTCCTAAAAGCTGCCATTAAGCATAGACCAACACTCTGGTATGCTTTCCAATTTGCAGTTTTGGCACTATTTTTGTTATTTTCTCCATGGATTCCGCAAGTATTCGCAAAAATAACCGTACCTTTGGCATTGTGTTTGCTGACGAGACCCGTCAGTTACTACCTCGTAAAGGTGAAGATGTCAAAAAGTTCAAAATTTAAAAAGTCAGGGAATAAGAAATAAGTATGAAGAAAATAGTAGGAGATAAAAGAAAACACATCGCTTTCAGCGTTGAAGATAGAGGACAATACAAACGTCATCTGTCTCCTTCTATCTTCCTCTATCTCCTTGTTCTCTCCCTTCCTCTTGTCGCACAGGATACGCCACAAGTGCCATCGCTGGTGGTAAACATTGTCATCGACCAATTGCGTAGCGACTATTTGGATGCTTTCACACCGCTTTACGGTCAAGGCGGTTTCCAACGGCTCAAAGAGCAGGGACGTTTTTATTCGCAGGCGGAATACCCCTTCAATTCGCCCGACCAAGCTTCGGCGATGGCATGTCTGATGACAGGGACAAGTCCTTATGTCAACGGTATTGTCGGCAGCCATTGGCTTGACCGCCAGACTCTTCTTCCTGTATTATGTGTCGATGACGAGACCTATCCAGGTATCCATACAAGCGAGAAATCATCGCCCAAGCATCTGGCTGTTTCTACTATCGGCGATGAGTTGAAGATATCTTCTGAAGGTAAGAGTATCGTTTATTCTATCGCTCCGACACGCGAGGCTGCTATTCTGGGCGCCGGACATGCGGGAAACGAGGCTTTCTGGCTCGACGATTGGACGGGAAAATGGGCCGCGACTTGCTATTATGACGACTATCCCGACTGGGCTACAGAATACGATGTTCGGTCTTCGCTTGAAAGCCGCATCAACGATATCCATTGGCAGCCGCTCAACGACCAAGTGGCAAGTTTCCAGTACTTCGTGTCATCTGGCGGGAAGAGGGTCAAGCCTTTCAGCCACAAATTCAACTCCAACCGCAAGTTCCGTGAGTTCAAGGCTACGGCCTGCGTCAATGACGAAATCAATCTCTTCGCCAAGGAAGCCATCGAAAGGGCCGGATTAGGCACAGATGCCGTGACAGATATGCTGACGCTGACCTACTATGCCGGTGCCTACGACCACCAGTCTGCTATGCAGTATGGTATGGAGATGCAGGACACATATGCCCGCCTGGATAGACAGCTTGAGGAACTTTTCGACTTCGTTGAGCAAAAGGTGGGCATGGACAAGACCTTGTTTGTTGTCACCAGCACAGGCTACTTCGACTCCGAAGAAATGATGGACCTGAGCAAGTATCGTATCCCGACCGGTGTCTTCTCTATTACCAAGGCACAGCTGTTGCTCAACATGTACCTCATTGCTGTTTATGGACAGGGGAATTATGTAGAGACAGCTATCGACAATCAGCTCTATCTCAACCTTAAACTCATAGAGAATCGCAGCCTCAACCTGGCAGAGGTGCTGGATCGTTGCAGCGCTTTCCTCATTCAACTGAGTGGCGTAAAGGATGTCTATACCAGCCAGCGCCTTGCTTTGGGAGCTTGGACACCAGGCATTAGCAAACTGCGCAATGCCTACAACCCCAAATGTTCGGGTGACATACTTATACAAGTATCTCCCGGCTGGCTTCTTAACAACGAGGAAACGCACGAACAGACGCTTAGTCGTGAGTCCTACCTGAGTTTCCCGCTTTTCTTCTTTGGCTCCGGCATTGTACCGGAAAAAGTGCGTATTCCTGTCAGCATCGATCAGGTGGCTCCCACAATAGCACAGACCCTTCGCATCCGTGCTCCCAACGCATGTCCGCAGGCTCCGCTAAACTACTAAAGCCTCCTCATCCCCTCCAGGGAGGGGGAATAACACAGTCAAATTATAAAATAGAAAGCAAACATTATATTAAATCACAAGCCAGACCTTTCGCCCCTCCTTGGAGGGGATGGGGGGAGGCTCCCAATACATTATAATATATGGACATTTCCAAGTTTTTGGTAAAAATATTCGGAGATAAGAAAAGCCGTGATTTGAAAGCCTATCGCCCTATGGTCGAGGCTGTGTTACAGATTTATCCCGAGATTCAGGCATTATCGAACGACGAGCTGCGTGAACGCTCTAAAGTAATCAGGCAGCGCGTACAAGACTCTGTTTCAGATCTGCGCGGACAGATACAGGTATTGAAGGACAAGATTCCGAACACGGAGATTCAAGACCGCGCTCCCATCTTCGCACAGATTGACAAGCTGGAGAAGGATGTTCTCGAGACTTTCGAGAAGGTTCTCGATAAGGAGCGTGCAGAAGTGTTCGCTATTGTCAAGAGCACTGCAGAGCGTTTTGCTAAGAATGAGACGGTAGAAGTCACGGCCAACGACTTCGACCGAGACCTCGCTGCATCACACGACTTCGTTGACATAGAAGGCGACAAAGCCATCTACTACAACCATTGGGTAGCTGGTGGCAATGACCTGAAGTGGGACATGGTGCATTTCGACGTGCAGCTCTTCGGTGGTACTGTGCTGCATCAAGGCAAGATTGCCGAGATGTTCACGGGTGAAGGTAAGACACTTACTGCTACGCTTCCCGTCTTTCTGAATGCCCTTACAGGTAACGGCGTACATGTGGTTACTGTCAATGACTACCTGGCCAAACGTGACTCCGAGTGGATGGGACCCATCTACATGTTCCACGGTTTGAGTGTAGATTGCATCGACAAACATCAGCCCAATAGTGAGGCACGCCGCAAGGCATATTTGGCCGACATTACCTTTGGTACGAACAATGAGTTCGGTTTCGACTACTTGCGAGACAACATGGCACAAGACCCCAAGGACCTCGTGCAACGCTCCCATAACTATGCCATTGTGGATGAGGTGGACTCTGTCCTCATCGACGATGCCCGTACGCCGCTCATTATTTCCGGTCCTGTACCCAAGGGCGATGACCAGCAGTTCGAGCAGTACCAGCCCCTGGTGGAGCGACTTGTAGGTGTACAGCGTCAGTTGGCTACGCAGTATCTGGCCGATGCCAAGAAGCAAATCACGGAAGGCACAGAGGCAGGAGACAAACAGAAGACCGCTGAAGGTTTCCTTGCTCTTTTCCGCAGCCACAAGGCTCTGCCAAAGAACAAGCCCCTCATCAAGTTCCTTTCCGAGCCTGGCATCAAGGCCGGCATGCTCTCCACAGAAGAGATTTACATGGAGAACAACAACCGTCGCATGCACGAGGCTACTGATGAACTATACTTTGTTGTCGATGAGAAGATGAACAGCGTGGAGCTGACCGACAAGGGCAACGAGTGGTTGGCCTCACAGGTCAATGACCCGGAGCTTTTCATTTTGCCCGACATCGCTACAACGTTGTCGCAAATCGATTCTTCTGGCAAGACAGATGAAGAAAAGCTCGAGGAAAAGGACCGCATCTTCAATGACTATGCCACCAAGAGCGAGCGCGTACACACCATACAGCAATTGCTGAAGGCATACACCATGTTCAACCTCAACGACGAGTATGTCATCCAGGACGGCGAGGTCAAGATTGTCGATGAGCAGACAGGCCGTATCATGGAGGGCCGCCGCTGGAGCGATGGTTTGCATCAGGCTGTCGAAGCCAAGGAACACGTTCAGGTGCAGGCTGCCACACAAACCTATGCAACCATCACCCTGCAGAACTATTTCCGCATGTACCACAAGCTGGCCGGCATGACAGGTACTGCCGTCACCGAGGCTGGTGAGTTTTGGGACATATATAAACTCGATGTGGTGGAGGTACCAACCAATCGTCCAGTTGTCCGCACAGACATGAACGACCGTGTCTATCGTACACAACGAGAAAAGTATAAGGCTGTCATTGAGGAAGTTGAACTCATGCGTACCAACGGACGTCCTGTACTTGTTGGTACTACGAGTGTGGAGATTTCCGAGATGCTCTCCAAGATGTTGCAGATGCGTAAGATTCCTCATCAGGTACTGAATGCCAAGCTTCACCAAAAGGAGGCCGACATCGTGGCTCTGGCAGGACAGAGTTCTATGGGTACCGTTTATGTGGCAACCGACGGACGAGCCTTCAATGAAAAGAGCACAGCAGTAAGCTACCAGACGCGCATCGAAGCTGAAGTTGCCAAGAAGGAAAAGCGCGAGCCGCGCGATGCTGCCGAACTCTTAAAGACAGAAGAGCGCATGCTGGGTACTGTGACCATTGCTACAAATATGGCAGGTCGTGGTACAGATATCAAGCTCTCGCCAGAAGTGAAGGCAGCAGGCGGTTTGGCTATTGTCGGTACCGAGCGCCATGAGAGCCGCCGTGTGGACCGCCAGTTGCGCGGGCGTTCCGGTCGTCAGGGTGACCCGGGTAGCAGTGTCTTCTTCGTCTCTATCGAGGACAAGTTGATGCGTCTCTTCGCCAGCGAACGTATTGCTAGGGTGATGGACAGTCTCGGCTTCAAGGACGGCGAGATGATTGAGCACAGCATGATTACCCGCAGTATCGAGAATGCACAGAAGAAGGTTGAGGAGAATCACTTTGGCATCCGAAAGAACCTGCTGGAGTACGACGACGTGATGAACAAGCAGCGTACTGTTATCTACGAGAAGCGCCGCCATGCCCTCATCGGTGAACGTCTCGGTATGGACATCAGTAACATGATTTGGGACCGTGTCTGCAACATTCTGGAAAACAATGACTACGAAGGCTGCCGTATGCGTTTCCTTGAGATTATGGCAATGGAGGTGCCTTTCACAGCCGAGCAGTTGGAGACAATGAAGCTCGACGATGTGGCTGAGCTTGCCTATCAGAAAGTGCTGGAGCGCTTCCAGCAGAAGACGGAAATCATGATGCACAACGCCCACAAGGTGGTAACCCACATCTACGAGAGTCCGCAGGGTAGCATGTACGAGAACCTGATGGTACCTGTCATCGCTGGCAATCGCCAGTACAACATCCCATCCAACCTCAAGGAGGCTTACGAAAGTCAGTCGCGCAGCGTCGTGACAGCGTTTCACAAGGCTATCATTCTGCATATCATAGACGATGCTTGGAAGGAGAATCTGCGGCTGCTCGACGAGTTAAAACATAGTGTACACAATGCCAGCTACGAGCAGAAAGACCCCTTGCTTATCTTCAAGCTGGAGAGCGCGAAACTCTTTGATGAAATGATAAATCAGATAAACGACCGCACGGTGGGCATCATCATGCGTGCCATGATACCGGAGCTGCAGATTCAGGACGCACCACAGCAGGAAGCACCTCGCCGTGAACGGCCTCGTCTGCAGGAGTCGCGTGGAGAGCTGACCGATGCCGGACAGCAGCAAGCAGCAGCACGTGATACCCGCGACCGTCAGCCCACACAGCCCATCCGTAGGGAGAATCTGCCTGGGCGCAACGATCCCTGTCCCTGCGGCAGTGGCAAGAAGTTCAAACAGTGTCACGGAAAGAACCTGTAATCTCTTTCATACTTTCTCCATAGGGGGGCCTACATATCATAAATAGTACATCGTAAATCGTACATAACAAGATGGAAGCAAGCAAACAGACAATCCAGCAGATAGAACGCACGCTGCGCAAGGTTATCGCAAAGTTTCCCGCCGAGGCAGAACCTGTCATGACGGACATTCACCTTTTGGTGAGCAACTACACGGGCGAGATACGCACTTACAATGACGATGACGACGAACTCGACCGCTGCATCGTTGAAGAGTGGATCAAGAACTCTGACGAGGATTTCTATGAGGACATTGTGCCCATCCTGCGCGGCTGTATCGAGGATCTGCGTCCCAATATTGAGCAGATGAGCATCATGCAGCCTTTCAGCTTCGTTCTCATTGATGAGGACCATGAGACGCTGCAGGATTTGGTCATCATCGACAGCGAGGAGACAGTTATGCTCGACAGTACGCTGCTCGACGGACTTGAGGAAGACCTTGATGCTTTTTTGAAGCAATTGTTGGAGAATTAGGGGCATGAGGCGAGCATCTTGTGGCGCTTGCGTGAGCAAAAACGTCACAGGAAAGCACTTTTTCTCATGTAAATGTCTGTTATATAAAAAAAAATGCGTACCTTTGTGCGCTTTTTAGCGAAAAAATAATAAATAAATATAATAACAAATGGCAACATTACAAAAAATCCGCAACAGAGGCAAGATTCTCATAGCCACGGTAGGCCTTGCTTTGTTCGCATTTATCGCCGAGGAGTTTGTGCGCTCTCTCACATACACTCAGACTGAGAGCCGCCAGCGTGTCGGCAAAATCTACGGCGAGAAAATCAACGTACAGGAGTTCAACGCAATGGTTGAGGAATACACCGACGTTGTAAAGTTCTCTCAGGGCATCAGCACTTTGTCCGACGATCAGGTTTCTATGATGCGCGACCAAGTTTGGCAGACTCTCGTCAACGACAAAATCCTGCAGCATGAGTGTGAGAAGCTCGGCATCACCGTCACCGACGCTGAGATGCAGGACATCATCAACAACGGCCGCAGCCAGATGCTCGCCCAGACTCCTTTCCGCACACAGCAGGGCACTTTCGACGTGAATGCGCTCAAGCAGTTTCTGAACCAGTACAACGAGGTGATGACCAATCCTCAGATGAGCAGCGAGGTAAAGGAGCAGTACCAGCAGATGAACAACTATTGGAACTTCGTCGAGAAGAATGTCCGCAGGCAGAAACTGAACGAGAAGTATCAGACACTGCTCACCGGTTTGATGGTCAGCAACCCTGTTGCTGCACAGGTTAACTACGACGGCCGTACCAACGAGTCGGAAATCTACTTGGCAGCTCTCCCCTTCACTAGCATCAAGGACGATGATGTTAAGGTAGAAGACAGCGAGCTCAAGGCCAAGTACGAGGAGCTGAAGGAATTGTTCCGCACCGACCAGGAGACACGCGACATCAAGTACATCGACATCAACGTCGTTGCCAGCGATGCTGATAAGGCCAACCTCCAGAAGGAGATGGAAGGCTATGCACAGGCTCTGGCCGAAGGTGCTGACCCAGCCAAGACCGTCCGTGAGGCTGCAAGCCAGGTGCCCTACAGCCTACTGCCCGTCAGTGCCAAGGCTCTGCCCCACGACGTTGCAGAGAAGCTCGACTCTCTGACCGTAGGTGCTCAGGTAGGTCCTTTCGTACATGAGCACGACAACACCATCAACATCGTGCGCCTCATTGGCAAGTACAATCTGCCCGACTCTGTCGAGGTTCGCCAGATTGCCGCTCCCGGCAACGACATGGCTGCTATCGAGAAGACTGCAGACAGCATCATGAATGCTCTTGCAGCAGGTGCCAACTTCGACACCATCGCCAAGAAGTACGATCAGCCCGCTACCAGGACATGGATTACCAGCAACCAGTACGAGGGTCAGACCATCGACGAGAACAACCGCAAGTTCCTGAACACCATTAGCACTGCAGCTGTGGGTAGCAACAACAAGATTGTGCTCGACGGTCAAGGCGTCATCATTACCCAGATTACCGACCGTCGCAACATCATTGCCAAGTACGATGTCGCTGTTATCAAGCGTGTTATGGACTTCAGCAAGGATACCTACGGCAAGGCATACAACGACTTCAGCAGCTTCCTAGCCGGCAATGCTAAGGTCGAGGATATCGAAGCCAATGCAGCACAGGCTGGCTACACCGTGCAGACTCGTAACAACATGAGCAGCACAGAACACAATGTGGTCAATGTCCGCAGCACTCGCGAGGCACTGCGCTGGATATTTAATGAAGACACCAAGGTTGGCGACGTATCTCCCCTCTATGAGTGCGGCGATAACGACCACCTGCTCGTCATCATGCTCACTGGCATCCACAAGAAAGGTTACCTGCCCTGGGACGACGAACAGATTCGTACCTACCTGACCGCTGAGGTCACGAAGGACAAGAAGGCTGCCCTCCTGCAGGAGAAGCTGAACGGTGTGAAGAGCGTAGCCGATGTTGCCAAGATAGAGGGTGCAGTGACCGATACTATCAAGCACATCACCTTCACAGGCAACGCCTTTGTTTCCAAGGTTGGTGCTAGCGAACCTGCACTGAGCGGTTCTGTAAGCAAGGCAAAGAAGGGCGACTTCAAGGCTGGCATCAAGGGTAAGTCGGCAGTCTATGCCTACCAGGTGCTCGACCAGAAGAAGAACGACGTCAAGTACGATCAGAAGGAAGAAGAGCAGAAATTGCAGCAAACCATTAGCCGCAACATCAGCAACTTCACCAACGAACTCTTAAAGAACGCCAACGTCAGCGACAAGCGCTATATCTTCTTCTAAACGAAAAGAGCAACCGCCATAAAAACAAGGGGAGCAGACACCAGTTTGCTTCCCTTGTTCTTTTCAATTTTTCAACCTTTCAATTTTTATTTTTCACTTTTAATTCTCTCTTGCACCATTTCCTTGTATTTTCTGGAAATGGGGAGGCGGATATCGCCAAGGGCAACTGTATCATGGTCCAGCCCCGTACATGCGGAGATTCGTACCAGATAGGAACGATGGATGCGGAGATACTCCGTCCCAAGCAGCCGGCTCCAGGACGATATGGCGGTCTTGTTGCGGAAACGGCGACCACCGGTGGCATGAATCCAGACCTCCGTATCGCAACTCTCCACATACAGTATATCCTGCCTTGCCAGCGTCACGCTTTGGCGATTGCTGACAAAGGTGATAGGTTCATTGGTTTCTGCCGAATTGTTTTCTTGTCCTGTCGGTGTCGTGCCCTCCAGGTCGCTGGCAAAGGTAATCGTCTCTTTTGCTTCGGGCAAGCGTCTGCCCAGTATCCGCCCCAGACCGTAGTCACCAATTATCATCAGCGTGAGCACCGCAAGCAGGAATATGGGATTGAGAAGCACCGGCGGTACAGAGAAGTCGGTGGTATCCGACACCTGGCGGTAGTCATATAGGATGGTGGCCTGTGCAATGTGGACTGCCAGGAAAGCCATCGTCAGTACAAAAAGCAGGATAAAGAAGAGCGACTTGGCAACCTCCATACGCTTGGCTCTATAGTTGGTATGGGCAATCATCTGGCGGAAGATGATGGCAACGGGCAGTAGCGAGGTGCTGAGCATCAGGGCTTCGGGGAACCGGTAACCCATATTGCAAAGGATGGTTGCCAGCAGCAACATGGCCGCTGCCCAATAGAGGGAAAAAAGTGCGAATCGTTTCATTTCGGAGGCAAAGTTAAGCATTTCTTCGCATACAAAAGCCATTGCAGGGGGTGTAAAATCCCTTTATAGGGGGATTCGACACGGCGCGAGAGGGTTTTGACGGGCAAAATATTTGGTCTGTAGCCAGTATCGCCGTACCTTTGCACCAGCAGCTGCAAAAAAGAATGAATTGTTTAACCTCTAAAAAAAAGAAAAAGACTATGATTACTCAGCTTTCAGATTTCTTCATCAGTGGCAACATGCTCCACATGTCTATCCTTACCATTTTGCTTGCATCGGTGTTCCTGGCCGCTTGGAAGGCTCCTGCATGGGGCTGGAAGATAGGCGTCCTGGCTCTCGTATTGGGAATCCTGTTTGGCATTCTCGGTTACTATCAGATTCAAGATACGATGCGAAAGATGCTCTGTGAATCTGGCGATATTTCCCCCACTGTCCTCATGGGCGGCTACAAGTGCATGCTGGTTCCTGTCATCTATGGTTTCATCATCTTCATTGTGTCACTCGTCATCAACATCATCCAAACGCCCAGGATATAAGGCAAAATGGGTCAAACATACAGACATCCCCGCTGAGAGCAGCGGGGATGTCTGGTTTATTTGTCAGTAAGTCTTACTATTGTCATTCTGGATCGCCTGTTCCTGGGTACAGCTGACTTGCGGCCAATACGTTGGTGTTGTCCAGTTCGACTACTATGAGGGAAGGTGTTTTATACACACGCTTCTCTTCTTTGTTTTTGCTTATCTGTTTCATCTTACAAAGACTTTTTTACCGTTAACAATATAGATGCCACGCGGCAATTGTCCATTGAGGACTCTCCGCCCGCTCAGGCGGGAGGAATACTAATCCTATGACGGGAGGAATACTAATCCTATGACGGGAGGATTACTAATCCTATGACGGGAGGATTACTAATCCTATGACAGAAGCGATACTAATCCTATGGCGGGAGCGATACTATCGCTAAGAGGGGAGCGATACTATCGCTAAGAGGATAGGGATGGGACGCTATTCGATAAGGGAAGAATGGGGGAAACGTTCTCGCAGGGAGAAGAACACCGTTGTTTCAGGGAGAAGAACACCGTTGTTTCAGGGAAAGAACGCCGTCCAGGCAGGGAGAAAGAGCCGTCCTAACAGGGAGAAAAAGCCGTAGTTGCGAGATTAGGGCGGCCGCCCGTATCAATTGGGGCGCCCGCCCGTATTAATTGGGGCGCCCGCCTTGATATATGCGACCGCTCGCCCGAAACCGATTTTATTTCTGGAGATACTTCCTGCCGCTTGGCAGGACATGGCCTTTGTAGCTATTAAGGGTTATTGCTGCGGTGATGGAGGGTACACGGTATATCCCCATTTGCGAGCGACTGCCGACAAGACGGATGCTCTTCGCTCGAAGTCGGGCCAACTCTTCTTTTCTACCTGACTCCAGCCGGTTTCTGCAATAGCGAAAACGCGGGGATAGAGCATCATCTCGGCATGCCAGGCATCCTGGACATGCTCTGTCCACAGGTTGCCCTGTACGCCCAGGACATGATGGGAAGCCCCCTCCTTTGTCCCCTCCCCCAGGGAGGAGGGGAGAAAAACCATCGGCTCAAAGGAATAGACTTTCTCCAAGGGCAGATGGCGTCCCACAGGGCGGAACTGAGCGGGGTCTTGGTGATAGTCCAGATAATAGTAATGTGTGGGGGTGAAAATCACATCGTGCCCTTCGCGGACAGCCTGCAGGCCAGCCTCAGTTCCGTGCCAGGACATCACGGTGGCATCCGGAGCCAGTCCTCCCTGCAGGATTTCGTCCCAGCCGATGATGCGCTTGCCGTGTTCGTGGGCAAAACGTTCCATCCGCCGAATCATATAGCTCTGAAGCTCTTCCACGCTCTTCAGCCCCTCGGCCTTCATCCTGGCCTGACAGTCGGGGCAAATTTCCCAGTTGTTCTTGCGGGCCTCGTCACCACCAATGTGGATGTACTGTGAGGGGAACATGTCGAAAACCTCCAGCAGAACTTTCTCCAGGAACTGGAAGGTGCTCTCCTTTCCCGGGCAGAGTTCCCAAGGGTCTTTCCCGCCATCGGGCAGGCTGCAAGCCAGTTCGGGATAAGCCGCACGGGTCTCGTAGTTATGCCCGGGCATCTCGATTTCGGGAATGACCTCGATATGCCTCTCTTCGGCATAGGAGAGGATGTCGGCAATATCCTGCTTGGTATAGTATCCGCCGTATGCCCCAGGGGTGCCCTCCTCGATGAAAGGCCCGCCTATCGCATTCTTTTCCCAATCCCAGAAAAAGGCCTGTGGTCGCCAGGCCGTCAGATTGGTGAGCCGCGGATAGGCATCAATCTGCACACGCCAGCCCGGATTATCGACCAGATGGAAATGGAAGCGGTTCATCTTCAGCAGAGCCATCATCTCCAACTGCTTCAGCACGAAGTCCTTGCCCTGGAAATGCCGACTCTCGTCGAGCATCACACCCCTGTAGCGGAAACGCGGCCAGTCGAGGATGGTGCAGCAGGTGAGCGAGCTGTCCAACGATGCCATCATCCTGAGCGTCTGACGGGCATAGAACACGCCTTCCACATCGGCTGCCACAATCTTCACGCCCTTCTTACCCAGCTCCAGCCAGTAGGCAGACTTCAGCTGCCAGTCTGCCAGTTTCCTGCCTTCCAAATGACGAAGAAGCGCTTTTTGGGAAATGTGCACCTTTTCGCGCAGGCTGCCCATGTCTCTGGAACTGATGCTGCCAGAGCGAACAGAATACACTGCCGGAGCCGGTATCAAGTTCGTCGGTTGGGGCTGGGCGTTTATCGACCCGAAAGCAAGGGCAAGCGCGATAAGAGTCGTTCTCATCTATCGATTTTACTTCTGGAGATACTTCCTGCCCCCTGTCAGGACAAGGCCCTTGTAGCTCTTATCCACCCGCTGGCCGGCGATGTTGTAGCGGGGACTGTTCTCCTCTGCCTCTGCCGAAAGGGTAGAGATGGCATCGGGGTCTTCACCCTCTACGGGCGTGCTGAGCAGATAGAGTTCGTCGATAACCTCGTTGTTGAGCACATCGGTGCCATAGATAGCGGTGATATCGAAGTATTTGCCATCAATGTTCGAGGGTAGGGTAATCTTGGGCGATTTGATTTGGAACTTGTTCCAGAGACGCACCCGATGGTCGCCAATAACGGCATAGACACCACCATCGCGAACCAGCGTCAGTCCCCGCACCAGTACCATATCGGCATAGCGGTCGGGGGTGAGCTCCCAGCCAAAAATTTCAATGGGCTGAGGTGCCTCCCCAGCGCTGATGATGATTTCCTCTGTCTCCGGCTGGCCATTGACGGTCGTGAGCTGCGGCATGAGGTTGACGTAGGTGAGACGTCCCAGGATGGAGCCGTTGAGGACATCGCCCTTGCTGACGTTGAGACCTGTTCCGCTGAGCACCAGGCTACCGCTGGCATCGCGCAGATAGATGTTGCTGTCATAGGAATAGAGCACCTGTGCGTCGGTGAGCGTGAGGATGGCCTCTTCGTCCTCGTTCAAAGCGCGGAACGATGCGATGTCGGGAACCGCTTCGAGTTGTTTTACAATGATGGTGCAAGTGGCTGTGAGGTCGTTGTCGGTGGTGACGGTGATATGGGCTTCACCTTCGCTCTGGGCTGTCACCAAGCCGAAACCATCGACGGTAGCCACAAGTTCGTTGTCGCTCTCGAAGCTGAGCGTGTAGAGAGCTGTCTCCGGCTCGCATATCGGGGTGAGCTGCAGTGTACTTCCGATGCAGAGCTTGTAAGATTCGCGGCTGAAGGAGATGGAGGTAAGCACATTCACGTTGTAGGCTTCGAAGGTGATGACGCCCCCACTCTCCTTGATGTTGCGCAGTCCCAGGAAGGAGGGCTTGCCCGCCCAGGTCTTCAGGTTCGGCGTTGTCTCGTTGTTGATGGCCGTCACATGCTTCGTGCCGGGGAAAGGGTCGCTGGCTGCGCCTATGGAAACATAGTATGCATCGGATTTCACACCCCCAGCACGAATCAACTCGTAATAGGGATGGTCGGGGTTGTCGTTCACGTAGTTTTGGTTCCCCCACGCCGCAGCGTTGGTGGAATCCACACGGAAGATGAGCATCCCGTGCCCCGGCAACTTACTATCCCACTTTGACCGCTGACGGTTCTCGATAAAGAAGGACTCATTCCTCACAGGCGTGTACAGACGATAGCCGGTGTTGCTGGATTGCAAATCCTCGAGGCTGTACGAGCCCGGGGTGCCGAGAAGCTCCGGAGTGGCAAAGCCCAGTGCATAGCGCTCGAAGAGGGAGAAGCAGCATGGCGTGCGTCCGTAGTTGAAGTCGGCACCATTTGCCATCAGCGACCACGTGTCAGGGTTCACACACTTACCTTCATACAAATTGTTTGTGTCGTAGAAATCGGGCAAGCCCAGCACATGGCTGAACTCATGGCACAAGGTGCCGATACCTTCCAGCACGCTCCAATTGCTGTATCCGAATCCGAAAAGCTCGGTGGAACAGGCATAGCGACCGAGATATACACCGTCCTTACGTATGCTGCGGGTATATTTGACGTCATACTGATGGGGCCACAGCAGGCGGCTGTCGTTGCCCTCGATGTAAGACGGCAGTCCGGCGAAGATGACGTAAACCATATCCAGAGTACCATCTCCATCGACATCGTAGTCCTTGAAGTTCACCTGTGAGTCGGCAGCCGTACAGGCATCGATTATCAGTTGAATACCGTTTCGCGTGCCTTGGGCATAGTATTGGCTGCGGTTTACCTTCACAGGTCCCACCACATCGAATGTGGGAACAAAGATGCCGTTAGAATTGTCGCGGTAATAGTCGCGCATACTGCCTGTACAGCGATAAGTTGTTCCATCGTGGGTGAAATTGGTGCGAGAGTCGCCAGTATAATTGTCAGCATTAATCATGTCCTCCATGATATCCCTATAATCGTCGTAGCGGAACGAACAGTCGTTATACTCCGCAAGTATCACCAGACCGCGGAACTTGGAATAGTCATAGTTTTTTGCACGCTTCTGGCTGAGTGCGCGGGCACGCTGGGCACGGTTCTGGCTCTGCATCTGCTCCGCCTCGTGCGTGGGCTGCGGTTTCAGCCGCCCGACGCTTTCCACATAACTGCGCTCTTCCGCTGTGCGCTCGCCGGCATCATGAGCCAGCAGGGCAGTGGGAGCCAACTGTCCGTCGTCATCCATCTGGGCATAGACATAGGCGCCGTCGTCGCGACGGAACAGTGAATAACCGTCGGACGTGACGGTATAGTGGAGATACTCGTCGCCCACCAGACGGATGGTGACCATGGTGCCATCGGGCTGAACCATTTGCCTGGTACCCCGATAGGCCGGCCGAGAATATATAATGGCGATGCCATACAGCATCGCCATTATAATCAGTGTGAGTCTTTTCATTTAACAAGTATGCACTTGCCGTCCTTCACTACAATACCCTTGTAGTTCTTGCCGACAGGCTGTCCGGCCAGGTTGAAAGCACGGCCATTCTTAATAGGAGTCTTTTCTACAACGGTGTGGATGCCATCGGGATCAATGTCCTGGGTGACGGTAACAGTCAGCTTGGCACCAATCTGGTAGAATACGAACTGAGCAGTACGGCTCTCTATGCTCTCGGAAAGAGGATCAAGGTTGAATACCAAGTCGTAGTCAATACCGTGGACGAAGTATGTGTATTCTTCACCGTCCTCATCGGTTTCGGTGGCTGTGGTATAGTCCTCGTTGGCTACATCGACGGATATCCATTCGGGAATTACGTCCACTTCCTCACCGTCTTCGGTGACACTCTCAATATTGAGCAAGTAAGAGGGCTCTCCAGTCTCGTCGTCTGTTGTATAGTACATGGGGTCGACATGGATGGAAGAAGAACCGCCGTCCTTGTCGAAGATCAGGTTCGTATCGTCCTCGGTGTAGAGATAGCCATAGGTGGCATCAATCAGACCGACAAGCAGCTGGGGAAACCAAGTATTGTAAGAATACAGACTGCCTGGTTCATCGGCTTTCTCAAACCATGTGGACTTGGAGTGGCTGACGTCGATGTCCTGGCTGCCGAGTATGCCACTGAAGGTGCCGTTGTTCCAGTCCTCGATGATGATGACGAACTCGTCCTCGACGAAGAGGTAGTCTATAGTTTCGCTCATTCCGAACTCATCTTCTACATAAAGTTCGTCGAAATCGACACTTGTGAGACCTATATCATAGTCAGCATTTATGTTCTCTGTTGTAGCATCGCCCTCGGCAATAATATCACCAATTTCGAGTCTTCCGGATACTGAACGATTGCACTTGCAAATCTTGATGTGCAGGTTGAAGTCATCATTAAAGCTAGAACCTACTAACGGCAGGGTAACACCGGTGAAATAGAGCGGTGTGGACGGTTTACCCTGATAGGAATAAATCTTGGAAATCTCGGTGCGTTCATACTTGTCGGGGGTACCCCAGTTGGTGTAGAACGTCAGGTCGCCGTCAGGATTCTGGCGGGTCATTGTGGCGTAGGTACCATCGGAGAACTGGAATGAACTTTGTCCATGACCGGCATAGGCGTATAGGGTTTCATATCTTGGACCATTTTCGTCATTGTTCGGGCAATGACCGGTTCCCCATGTATAGGGTTCGGAAACTTTATCCTGATTATATGCTATGAGTGAGAAATTCTCGTAGGAAGCACCGCCTTTGGTGGTCAGAGTAAAGTTTCTGTCAGTGCTGATAATGTTTGTCTCCTCGTCATCGTATTCCGTAACCGACCACTCGAAGCCTGTAGCAATATCAAATGTACCATTGCGGAATGTTGTGGGAGCGTATGCACCCATAACAGCCAGGTTGTCATTGTAAGTGTATCCGGACAAGCCTAAGCTTGCAAACAGTACCAGTTCATCAGGCTCACAGAACACATCCTCGGGAGCTTCTGCCGGCTCATCGGGCAGACGGTACTTCACGTTCTTGATGAGGAGGTAAGCACCCTGGTAGCTTTCCCATGTCTCGTCAAACTGGCTTGTGCTCCATGAACCGATGCAGATGGATTCTTCGTCGATAGTCTTCAGAGAACCGTTCTCATCCTCGGTGAGTACGATACAGCCATCATCGGTTGTATAGCTGCAAAGGATGACATATTCTTCTTCGCCATCTTCATAGACTGCGGAGGCGATGACCTGAGGCTTCACAATATAGGTGTCGCCCTTCTTCTCATATTCCACATCGATGCCGTTGGGATAGAGTGCAGAGAATGTCTCAGGTGTTGGAATCATATCCACGAAGAAGGGGAACTCATCATCGTCCATGATTGTTTTGCCGCGCTGCATCGTCCAGTCGGCACCCACCTGTTCGAAGTAATCCACACCATGACCCAAATACTCGTTGTCGATTACGGTTTCAATATTGAGGTAATAGTTGACGTTGGTAATCAACTCGTCCCAGCCAAGATAGGCCTCACCGTCGCCCATTTCCTCATCGAACTCAACACCAGCAAATTCGCCCAAGCAAATCAGGTTACCATCGGTGATTTCAAGTTTTCCGCTCTCGTCGAGCTGCATGGTGATGGTACCGTCTTCTGCGTCACTGTTGGCAGAGAAGAGAGTAATATAGACTTTGGCATCAAGTTCTTCGTTATCATAAGCTGCAATAGCTTGTGGCATGATAGTTATGACACCGTCATCATCGATGGTGTACTCAATGGGGAAGCCATTGGGATAAAACTCAGAAAGGAAGTCCGGAGTCGGTATCACGTCTACCATAACGTCAACCTCACTCTCTTCACTTGTCTCAGGGTCAATTTTGGTTGCCGTGGTTGGAATCATGGTCCATTCTACCGTCTCCTTCAACCCATAGTCTCCACCTCTGCCGAGGTAAGACTCGGCAAATGCGGGAGCCTTGCGTACAGCCTTTGCCTGTTTCGTAAGCTGAGGATTCAGGATCAGCAAAGGACGAAGGTTGTTCATGCGATTCTGGGCCTTGCCTTTGCCGAGGACTTTGGTCTGGTCCTGCATAGCGGACTGCATAGCAAGGAATGCGCGCTGGGCACGTGTAAGAGGTTTTACCTTGGCAGGGTCAAGGGTAAGTTGATTGCAGGGAACGAAGCTCCTTACAAGCCTGTCCTGTCGTGGGGCAACAGCCTGATAAGTGTGTTGCGACTGTGGAACATTCACCATCTTTGTCGGGCTCTGGGGAATGCTCGATGACTTGGAACCGAACTGTGCACTTGCTGCCAGACTGGCCAAAGCCATCACGGAAAGAAGTAACAATTTCTTCATAACATGTAGTTTTATTATTGTTGATATTGATTATTGCAAAATATAGTCGATGCCGCCAACCACAGCGTGTAGCTCACACCCTGTCGGGAGGAAATAGTTGTTGGGAACAACGGTGTATATGCCGGAAAGCGTAGCAGCAAACTGGCGCATCAAAGCCTCGGTGTTGCTCTTGGCACCAATTGTCGAGAGGTTTTTGTCTATCTCCTCGGCTTCGCCGCCATACACAATCTGCATCAGTCCATAGGCCAGACGGTTAGTTGTCAGCGAGAGTCCTATCGTATTGGTCTTGGTCTTGGCGGTATTGGTATAGAATGTGACTACCAAACCCCTGACGGCTCCACTGCCCGTAGAACGGCCCAATCCTACCTGTGCGAAAGAATAGTTCTTGTTGAAAGCATTGAGCTCCGCATCGATTTGCTCCAGCAAGCTCTTCTGCTCTGCCGTGAGTTTGTCTTGATCGAAGTTCCATGTGGCACTGCGCACATTGATGATGTAGGTGTCCCATGTGGGGATGACCTGCACGGTGCCGTCCTCATTGACAAGCGCAGTACGGTCCTCCTTCAGCTTGAACTCCTGAAAACGATGACCAGCCAGTGTATCTGCTTTCTCGTTGCGGAAACCGGTAGGTGTGAAACAGCAAGAGATGGAATCCACCCTCAAAGGATTGTTGACGCGATCTGAGATGCGATAACGTCCGCTGCGAGGTCCTACACAATACGATGTGTCATTACCAGCCACCATGTAATAGGAAGTGATGACATCGTTTGTAATCTGGTTTCTCATTGTCTCTGTGTCGTTGATGTAGGTCTGCCAGTCACGGTCCAGCTTCGCCATGCGGACCTCTGCATCGTAGCGCTCGCCCCGGAAGATGATTTCATCCTCCTTCATAGACTTCACGACGAGATTCTGGTCTCCCTGCATACCGGCACCATCCTTCAAAATGTTTTTGGGAGCTGCCCAAGGGGCAACGGGATCGACAAAAGGCGTGAGTATGTCGTTCCATGTGTTGAATGCCAGTACGAGTCCATCCTCGCGAATCACCTCATAGAGGCTGGAAGCCTCGGTGTATTTGCCTGCATTGCCATCACGCAGGAAGCGATGGTTACCTGCCATGGTCACCTTACCACCCTTATCGAACTTGGCAAAGAGGTTGAAGCCTTCGAAGACGGACACGCCGCGGCCTGTGTAATACTGGACCACCCATCCTTGTGGCGCATTCACAAGTATTTCCTGCAACTTGTCGGCATTGTGCTCTATGCGCAGGGCTGCACTCTCAGCAAATATGTCATCCTCCTGGAAATGGGAACAGCCCACAAATGCGATACTGGAAAATGCTACGCCAATTGCGATTAAACTTATATTTCTTTTCATCATAGTCATTCTTTATTTGAGCTCGTAAATGGTGATTTCCTTGAGGTAGTCGTTAATATTGTCCTGCCTTACGTTAACTTCATGACGAAGTTCAAAGGCATGGAGCCCCCAGTTTTCTGTGTACCATTTGGTGGCAATGTCTATCTTCTTCAGCATAGCGTTGATGCCGGTCAATTCCTCGTCGGAAGAAATTGATACCCAAGGCAGGAAGTCGTCCTTGAACGAGGTGAACTTGCGGAACATTTTGTATTTGTATTTGGCAACGTATGCTGTTGCTTCCTTGTTGACCACCTGATATTCACCACCTAACAGGCGATGCTCGTCGAGCACATAGCGCTCTGTGGGCTCGTATTCACCCGTCTCGTCGCTGTACTCCGACTCCTCGTAGAGTGTGAAGTCGTTCCAATGGGAGTTGGGTGCATCCAGATTGATTTCGAGTGAATCAATCAACTCGAGGATATCCTCCTTGTCACCCTGTCGCACTCCCATAGAAGCGGCATTGATGATGCGGTTCATCCAGCAATGTCTGGTATCGGTAATAATGGAGGAAAGAGTTTCCACGAAGTCCTCGTATGTGGCAGAAGAGGCATAGTGGGTCACATAGCCGTTCTGGTGTGTCCAAACAGAGTCACGGTCTTGCCAGTTGATGGGGTCATAGCTGCCGGATGTCACCTGTCCGAATGTGATGGGATAGGATTTCGTCTGGTGCAAGATATGAGAGAACTCATGGTGCATCGTATGGAAGTACCTGTGATTAAGGGTGTTAATATCCTCGCCGCTATAGGTGACGCCCTCGCTATAGGGTTTCATTTCGTTCACGTTGTAGAGCGTAATCTTCACACCGCCCGATGCTGTACCCAGCACCTCGGTACCCGTAGTGGGACTATAGCCAGAAGAACCAATGAAGTGGAAGATGCGGGGACCGTACTTCTTCATGAAATCATCGCCTGCATACTTGGTATAGACGTCATAGAACAAGTAGCGAATGAAATGAGCCAAGAGCTGCGAACGATTGTAATCGGCCGGTGTCAGCTGGAAATTCATATCGGATGCTGATAAGTCGAAATGGTACTTCACATCGACATTATAGGGCACCAAAAAGTTGTCATAAAGCCACTGGTCGAAGAGATAAGTCGATTTTGTTGGGTCAACGGCAGGGATGTCGGTATCGAAGATTGAATCTGTGAACTTATCCTTGTCGCTGCACGAAGAGAAAGCAGCCACCATCGCTGCTATGCATGCTATATATAGTATCTTTTTCATCTTATGCCTCAGGTTTATAAGTTAGCGTCATGCTCTTAATCATTATTGCCGAGAATTCTTTCATCGAGAACTGGCTTTGATTTTAAGCCACCTTCATCGCTGCTGAGTTTCTGTGAGCGATTATTGGAAGGATAGCCTGCATCGATGACGTTCTGCGGTATCTGCAGGACACGACGGGGATCATTCCAGTAGAGATAGTCGTGATGTACTTCATCCTCCTTCGGACCACGATAGGCATGATGAACGGTGATGCCGTAACGCTTGATGTCGAACCAGCGCAAACCCTCGAACATCGTTTCCATACGTCGGAAGTGGAGGACGCAGTCTATCATGCGCTTGGCATCGTCGGACAGGGCGTCGTATGTCCATTCGGGACTCATATCCGTAGGATGCAAGTCACTGACGAAAATGTTAGACTCTGCCGGACCCTTGTACTTCTTGTTGATATTGGCCTGCGTCAACGGTTCATCCACCATGTGGGAGGCAGTCCAGAACTCCAGGTCTGCCAGCGCCTTGTCCGTCTGTCCTAGATAAATCTCTGCCTCGGCACGGCAAAGCAATGTCTCCTCGGCCGTGAAGGGCTGATAGAGGATATGGACAAAACCAATGCCAGCTATCTTATCGTTATATTCGAAATACTCATAAACGCGGAAAAGCCAAGAGCCATACTCCGAACCTGCGGCCCAACGGTAAATCTTACCGTCGAAGGCCTTGAGTCGGCTGCTCCAGTTCGGGCCGCCACCTTCATAGAGGATGTCCTTGGTAGCATCAACATTTTCTGACTTGCTACCAGAATTGATGGCAAAACGGCAAGCCGACAACATACGGTCGAACAGGGAATAGGTGGCCTGTATCAGATAGTTGCAGGGAGCTGTCTCGTCGTTGTAGTCATTGAGCAGGGTGTTGATGGTGTTGGAACTCATCGTAGCCCACTTACGTAAAGATGCAGCAGGATTGTTTCCCAGCGCCGCAGTAGCGTACTTCACAACCTTCTCGTAGTCGCGCTTGAAGAGATAGAAGCGGGCAGCCAGGGCATTGGCTGCATTGCGGTTGAAATGGTAGGCAGGGACCTGGTACTTGGAATCATTTATAAGGTCGATACCCTCCAGAATGTCTCGTTCAATAAGGCGATAGACCTCAGCAACACTCTTGCGGAATTTGGGGTCGCTGTAATCAACGTTTACTGTATTTTCCACCTCGCTGACGTATGGGATGCCCACATCATTGGCACTCTGTGTCTCGTCTTTGTAAGCTTCGGCGAATACATTTACCAATACAAAATGGAGATAGGCACGCAACAGGTGTGCCTCACCCCATGAATGCGACAGGTCGCGGTCGTGTGCAGGGTCGGCGCTCATCTGACGCATAGCCTGTATGGCATGATTCGCCACAGCTATGCCCTGATAGAAAGACTCCCATACGACATAGGGGCTATCATCTTCGCCAGTACTATAGTTATCGATATCTTCCCACTTGTAAGCCTGCTCGTGGAATTTTGCATAGGCATCATTGTGGGTTGCAGGTACGACCACATTGTTATCCACCAGGTTGTCGCCACTGAGTTCACATATGACAGCAGGCACGGCAACGGGATATCCGGATGTCAGTAACTTGCTAACCTTTTCCGGGTTGTCTATTTCAGTTCGATTGTCGGGAGCCTCGTCCAGTGCAGTGCAGGAGCAGACACTCATGACGCCAAGCAAGCAGAGAATGATGAGGCTATATATGCTTTTATCCATAATCTTCAACTTTCAATTATCATTTTTCAACTTTTTAGAAGCCTAAACGCACCGTTGCCGTAAACTGTTTAGAGATAGGAGCAGCTACACCACCGGAGTTGATGAACTCGGGGTCCTGTCCGTTCAGTTTCTTGTCTGCATAGAGCAGGCAGAGGTTCGTAGCAGCCACCTTCACCGAAGCGCGGTTCAGGAATCCAGTCTTCTTCATCCAATCGTCCGGCAAGGTATAAGTGAGGGCAACCTCCTTCAGACGGATGAAATCGCCGAGAGCTATGCGCTCTGTAGAGTAGTTGTAGGCATTATAAGCCGTACGCAATGTGTAGGAGCCATAGCGGTCAACTTGATTGCGAGAAGCAATGGTGGGGATGTTTGTCACAGCCTCGTCGCCAGCCATCATCCAACGGTTCTTGAATTCTCGAGGCAGTGACGAGAGATCACTATATGAAGACGAGAATACAGGGTCGAGACGCACGACGTTGCCACCAGCATAGGTGATAAAGAGATCGAGTGAAAGTGAACCCCATTTCTTGCTCTTATAGCTGAAAGTGTTGTTGAACGAGCCATAGAAAGTGGGGTCGGAGGGACCTTCATAGACGAGGAAGTCTGCCAGATTCTCCGTTTCCTGGAAGTTTACATCACCAACAGTTTTCTTCCCATGTTCGTTATATACCTGTGGCAGGCCTTCGTCATTGAGGCCCGCAAACTTGTAACTGAAGATTGAGCGAACGGGATAGCCCTCGATAGCATAGCCCTGACCTGTTACAAGGTCAACGGCACGACTTGCCACCTCGAGGGAGGTAATTTTGTTGCTCGCATTGGAGAAAATAAAGTCGGAAGTCCACTTGAAGCCGGCTTTGTCTATGTTGACCGTAGAAAGACCCACTTCCACACCATGCGACTCCATATCGGCCACATTGGCATACTTGGCAATCTCGCCGCCAGCACCCTGTGTATAAGTGCGGCCAATCAGGTCGTAGTTGTTTCGGCCATAGATGTCGAACGTCAAAGCGATACGCTCTTTCAGGAAACTTAGATCAACACCGACGTTCCATTCATGCTTCTTCTCGTAGGTCAGTTCGGAGTTGCCAAGTGAGGAAATATAAATCTGTGACTCGGCAGCCGAAGTGAAGGGGCGCCAAGAGTTCTTGGTCATGAAGATAGCCTCGGCATTGGTGACCCAAGAAGGACCTGTATCTGCGGTCAGAGAATAACTGCCGCGGACCTTAACTTGAGAAAGCCAAGACTTGGTTCCCTCCATGAACTTCTCATTAGTAAGGTCATAAGAACCCGAAACGTTCCATGTGGGAAGCCAGCGGCTCTGATGGCTCTTACCGAGGCGGTTGGTTCCTTCGTAGCGGAATGTACCGTTCAGTGTATAGCGCTGGTCGAAATTGTAGTTAATTTGAGTATAATATGCCAGCGTGTTGGTCAGAGTGTATGATTCGCCGAAATACTCGGTGTTCTCCTCGTTCATCTGCTTGAGCCAGAGATACGGGGTGTAGGTAATACCGCCATTGTCGAATTGGTAACCCCAACCGGTCCATGTCGTATTGGTACGGCGCACAGAGGAGTATTCGGTACCCACCAGGGCATTGAGAGTATGCAGCTCTTTGAATACATCGTTGTAGTTGGCTGTGAGGCGGAAGGTGTTAGAGCGCATATTGTCGTCGTACTGGTATTTAATACCACCCGATGGCAATACGGATTCTGGCTGAGCCAGTTCATTATCCGGATCGGTGTAGAGAAGGGAGTTGCTGTCGCGGATGGTGGAATTGTCATCCTGCTGATCTACACCGGCACGATAAGCATTCGCCTGGTTGGACTTGTCCATCACATTGTGCTGACGACGCGTGCTCGAAAGACGTGAAGAAATCAGACCGCTCAGGCGCACAGCCTTAGTGGGTTTGTACTCCAACTCGCCTCTGAACATCAGTTCCTTCACATCAATGTCGTTATAGTTGTACTCCAGTTCATCGAAAATGTTGAAGCCTGTGTAGAAACGGGTGTAGTTGATATTGGGATCAAGACAGCGGCTTGTGTTCAAAGCATAGCTGAAGGGGTTGATGTCGAAATCGCGCTTCACCTCGCCAGTCACCACATCGGTGGTTCTATTCAGTGAGCCCGGAGCCTCCTGCTTGCGGTAGCTACCCTGAGCAGCCAATTTTACGGTAAGCAGATTACATCCCTTCTTGTCTTTCAGGATATCATAGGAGGTATTACCGTTAAAGGTGTAACGGTTCACACTGCTACGATTGACAAACTGGCCTGGGTCGGTGAGTACAGACATAGAGAAATAATTCTGCGAACGGTCTGTGCCGCCGGAAATACTAACGGAGTGGTTTTGCTGAATCTTACTTGAAAACAAAAGGTCGAACCAGTCTGTATTGCGGAACTCAGCAGCTCGGAGGTAGGCATTGCGGGCAGCCTCAGTGTTCTGTAAGCCGTAAGTGCCTGTAACGGGATCATAGGCACGCAGTTGCTGGAACATGTAGCCATAGACACCGGTATTCTGGGCATTGACCATGTGGTCTAGCTGCAGCCAACCCTTGTCGTACATCTCCTTATAAACACCCATTATCTCTTGCGAGTTCATAATGTTGTAGTCGTTGTAGTTGGGCTTGAAGCGGGTTGTGAACTCTCCCGTATAACCCACACTGGCACGACCTTTTGAACCTTTCTTGGTGGTGACAACAATCACGCCACCCATAGCTCTGGCACCGTAAATAGATGTGGCGGAACCATCTTTTAGGATGGTAAACGATTCTATGTCATCAGAGTTGAGACCTGCTACGGCTGAGGAAATCAAAGTCTTTGCATCACCTGAAGCCAAATCGTCGGCACTCACGTCAACATTATCCTCATAAATGACACCATCCACCACCCAAAGAGGCTTGGAATTACCATAAATAGAGGTTGCACCGCGCACTCGAATCTTAGGCGAAGCGCCAAAGGTGCCGGTCACATTCGTTACCTGTACACCGGCCACACGGCCTTCCAATGAACGACTCACGTCTGCCATGCCAGAGAGCTTAATTTTCTCAGCATCCACCGTAGTAGCAGCACCAGTAAACAATCGCTTGTCAATCTGCTGCTGACCATTTACAATGACCTCTGTCATCTGTACATCTTCATTCTGTAACAGAATGCGCATGCCATCCTTGGCTTTTACCTTCTCGGTGCGCATACCTATCATTGACACAACCAAAACGGCATTCGACTTAACATCCGACAGAGTAAACTTGCCGTTAATGTCCGTAATGGCTTTCTTTTGTGTCCCCTCCACCAGAATATTTACACCAATCAATGGCTCGTTGTCATCGGCGGAGAATACTGTCCCTGAAATACTTGTCTGAGCGATTGCTGTTCCGACATATAAGAATAGCGCCACTAAGACAAGATTCATTCTTCTACATAAAAACATCTCAAGTATATATTCTTTTTTTGTTATTCTTCATTCTTCGTATCTTAGTCCCAATCAGCTGTTTTCTGAGCGACTCTCTTCAGCATGTTCCCTATACATTATATATATTATATATTATATAGACGTATAGACGTGCAGATTTAGGGCAAAATCTGCTCTGTTTTATTCCAAATTAACGCTTTTTGAGCGCATTAGGCCGCAAAGGTAGTTAAAAAATTCCAAAGATGGCTTCTTTTTGCAGGAAAAATGTTAAATTATGCTTACTTTTAACATTTTACCTTGCAAAAAGATGGTTTAAAAGCGCAATACATATCTGTTGTAAAGGCTTTTTAGGGGCGAATCAAAAATTAGCCTTAGCCCAAGAAACTGATAAGCACGCCGGCGGCAACGGCTGAACCGATAACGCCGGAGATGTTAGAGCTCATACAGTAGTTGAGAACGTGGTTCTTGGGATCGTACTTGGTGCTGATGCCGTTGCAGACACGGCTGGCCATAGGAACAGCGCTGAGACCCGTAGCGCCAATGAGCGGATTAATCTTCTTCTTAGCGAAGAGATTCCAAACCTTTACCATGCAGATACCACTGGCGATACTGAGGGCGAAGGCACAGAAACCACCGGCAACAATACCTAGTGTCTGGACATTGATGAAAGCATCTACCGTCATGGTGGCACCTACGCAGAGGCCCAAGAAGATGGTTGCTGCATTCATGATGCCGTTGCTGGCTGCATCGAAGAGGCGGTTGGTATCGTTACCAATCTCCTTTACGAGGTTACCGAACATGAGCATACCTACCAGGCTGACGGCCGTTGGAACGAAGATGGCTACGATGGTGGTAACAGCGATGGGGAAAATTATCTTCAGCACACGCATGTTCTTAATCTCCAGTGTATCGGGATAAAGCTTATCCATCTCCTTCATGTTAATGCGCAATTCCTTCTCTGAACAAAGCAGCTTCACGACCAAAGGTATGATTACAGGAACCAAAGCCATATAGCTGTAGGCTGCGATGGCGATGGGACCTAGCAAGTGGGGAGCCAACTTGATGGTGGTAAAGATAGCGGTAGGACCGTCGGCACCACCGATAATACCCAGTGAACCGGCCTCCTGAGGAGTAAATCCAACCAACAATGCTACCAACAGTACAGCGAAGATGCCCATCTGAGCAGCAGCACCGAAAATGGCCAGTTTGAGGTTACGAAGCATGGGGCCGAAGTCGGTGAGCGCACCTACACCCATGAAGATGATGGGGGGCAGCAGACCGCTCTTGATGAGGGCATAGTAGAGATAGTTCATCAGGCCCAGGTCGTGGGCAATCTCATGCAAGGGCATCTCGTAGATGTTGCGCATGGTGGTAATACCGTTAACGGTAACGGGTACCATACCCTCGCTATTGGCCTGCAATACACCCATGCCACCACCGGGGAAGTTTGCAATGAGAACTCCGAAAGCTATGGGAACAAGCAATAGAGGTTCATATTTCTTTACGATGCCCAGATAGAGCAACGTAAAGGCAAGCAGGTACATTACGATGAACAAGGGATTCTCTGCAATGGCAGAGATGGCTGTCATCTGATACAGCTTGTCGAGGATATCATATAACAATTCCATAAATACCCTCCAGTTAAGCTAACTTCATAATGGGATCGTCCTCCTCTACAGCATCGCCGCTGTTCACAAGGATAGCGGTGATGACACCAGCTTTGTCGGCACGGATGGCGTTGAAGGTTTTCATTGCCTCGATATAACCCAATACATCGCCTTCCTGAACGCTGTCGCCAACTTTCTTGGGAGTTTCTGAGTTGTCCTTTACCAGGTAGAACTTGCCCTCCAGGGGGGCCAACAGATCCTGACCTTCGCCAACAGGTACAGCAGCACCGGCTGCAGGAGCAGCTGTGGCAGCAGGAACCTCGTTGCCGTAGGCGATGTTCACTTCGTAAGTCTGACCGTTCACACTAACCTTTATTTGCTTAGGCAGTTCAGCACCTGCGGCGGGTGCGTTCTTCTTGGACTTGCGCTCAGCAAGGTCCTTCTCGAAGTCGGCCTTAGCCTTACCACTCTTATAAGCACGATACTGTTCGGGGTGCATAGCAAGCTCGAAGAGCTCTTCGTTGTCTTCGCCCAGCTCCCAGCCGTTCTCTTGCATTTCCTTCTTGAAGTCTTCCAACTTGTCAGGGTAGTAGCTCTGAGGATCGTTGGTCTCGAACTCGCGACCTTCAGCCTTGGCCATGTCAACCAATTCCTGAGCAACGGGACCAGGCAACTGACCGCTCTTACCAAGAATCATATCCCAGATATTGTCGGCAATCATGCTCCAACGCTCCTTGCCTTTCTCCATCTGGATAACGTTCATCAGGGCCAAGTTCTTAACGTACTGGCTGAAAGGAGTTACCAAGCAGGGATAGCCAACCTTGGGCCATACGTATGCTACTTCGTCAAAGAGCTTTACCAGGAGCTGGTCTGTTGTCAGCTCGGGTAGGTTGTTCTTTGCCTTCCACTTGTTCAGTGACTTCAGGTTGTCCTCGAGGTCGGTCATCAGTGAACCCATCATACCGCCGGGCAGACCGGGCTTCACAAGCAGTGAGTTATTGATGTGGTTGAGGGCGGGAATGTAGTAACCCAGGAAGTCGTCGTACATCTCCTGAATGAGGGTACGAGCCTCCATGTAAGCCTCCATATTGATTTCCTTTACCTTGAAGCCGGCATCCTTCAGCATCTCCTGAACGGCGATGATGTCAGCGTGACCTGTACCCCAAGAGAGGGGAGACATAGCTGTATCAATATAATCGCAACCAGCCTTGGCAACTTCCAGAATGCTGGCCATACAGAAACCGGGACCTGCGTGAGAGTGGTACTGTACAACGATATCCTCCTTCAAAGCCTTTATACCGGCAACAATCTTGCCCAAAGAAACGGGACGGCCAATGCCTGCCATATCTTTCAGGCAGATTTCATCGGCACCAGCCTCAATGAAGGTTTTTGCCAGATTTACATAATACTCTACCGTATGAATGGGGCTGTGTGTGATGCAGAGGCTGGCCTGAGCAATCATGCCTGCCTCTTTCGCATACTGGATGGAGGGGATTACGTTGCGTGTGTCATTCAGACCGCAGAAAATACGGGTGATATCTGTACCCTGAGCCTTCTTGACAACATAGAAGAGTTTACGCACATCTTTGGGGACGGGACTCATGCGAAGACCATTCAAAGCACGATCAAGCATATGAGTCTGAATGCCAGCCTCATGGAAAGGTTTCGTCCACTGTCGAACACTTATGTTTGGATTCTCACCATAGAGGAGGTTAACCTGTTCGAAACCACCACCGTTAGTCTCAACACGATCAAAACATCCCATCTTTATGATTGCAGGGGCTACCTTCACCAACTGATCCACGCGTGGCTGATACTTGCCAGCACTTTGCCACATATCACGAAAGACCAGACTAAACTTAACTTCTTTTTTCATTATGTTACCTTGAAAAACTATGAACTATACACGATGAGCTGACGCAATCTTTCCCTTGCCACCAGTTATCTGACTCACTACTTGTTGAAGTACAGCCATTGTGGTGCTATCTACGGTAGTAGAAGCATCAGAGCCTCTCTTGGGCGTTGCAACTTCTTCGGGGGCAAACTGATTGACTGCTTTAATGAGCAACTTGCCGCCCCAGATGACAATAAGCAGGATGAGAAAAACAGTAGTCATGCCTACTATCATCAATTGAATGCCTGTTCCGATATTATCCATTTTTTTACCTTGTTTTATATTGGGCGCAAAAGTACAAAAAAAAAATTATTTTGCGAACCAACAAGGCAAAAAACTTATCTTGTTTGCTCAATTTTGATGCTTACCCCTTGGCAAAGCACTTCCAAAGGCGGGTTCTCTTTCTCAATGGAAACGCTAACTTTCAGAACCAATGGACATTTCTCTAGAACAGAAGAAGCGATTCTGGCAGCCACGTGCTCTAGAAGATTGGAGGGGATGGCCATCTCCCTACGGGTAATACCGACAAAGCGGGAGTAATCAGTTGTGCCATCCAACTGGTCGTTCTGCCATGCTGAAGCTTCCACCTCTACTATGGCATGCACAGAAACATAAAAGTTTGCTCCTACGATGCGTTCTTGAGGCTGGCAACCATGATAGGCAAATATTTTGATGCGATTGACGCTTATCTCTGCAGTTCGCTTCACTCTGCTTCCTCCTCTTCGAGCATAGGCGACGAATCCGGGAGGTACTTTTTCAGCACTCGGGCCACACCAGCTGTCCATGAATTGATTGTGTCATTCTCCAATTGAAGTGATGTGATGAGCCGGATTACATGGTCGATGGGCATACGGTAACGGAGCACGCCGCTAATGAGTTTTGCATAGTCCCAGTATTCGGGGTTAAAACGATCGCTCAAGCCTTCGATAGTTGTTTTGTAACCGCGCTTATTGACAAATTGGAAGTCATAGCGCTTTTGGCCCTCGCGGTCGTAGTGCTTGATGATATACCCTTTCATCACACTTTTGGGGATAGCGATTCCTTCTTCGTCGTCCTGTAAGCCCGTAAATATCTCATAGGGAGAACCATCATACAAACCAACAAATGCCACCCATTTCTCTTTTTTGTTTTGGAAACGTACTACATCACACTCTAAAACATCTGGACGACGTTCTACAACAGTGGGAATAAGATTCGACAGACTGTCTGCCCGCAAGAATTTTTGGCGGACGAGTGTTGTAAGGAGACATTCGGACATCGCCTCGTTATCTTTACGCGTATAACGAATGTCGGTAAATACCTGCGCTAATGTTTCCTTTTCATTAATCTCGACGAAGTGCTTGTTCTCGGGCAATGACTCGCGTTCGGCATAACAGGCATTGATACGCTCTGGCGTATAAGCACCATAAGTCTCCTGATGCATGATGGCTTGTAGCGGCAATCTGTCCGTCTGCTTAGGCTGTTCTGCAGGCCAGCCTATAGTAAGGGTGGCAACAGGAAAGACGAGCTCCGGCAGCTCCAAAGCTGCAATAATAGTCTGAGGCTGATAGATGGTTGTACCCAGGAAGCAAATACCTAAGCCTTCCTCTTCGGCCAGACAACAGAAGGTCTGAGTAAAAAGCAGGGCATCGGTCGCAGCATTGATGAAACTCAGTGCATTATCGTAACCGGGATTTGCCTGGCGTAGCATACACCAGTCGGTTGTACGACGGAAATCAGCACAAATAGTCAGCACTACAGGAGCTTGCGTGACCATGGGCTGACAGAAGTGGGCTGGTGCCAAAAGTGCCTTCATAGTTGCAGATCTTGTTACCACCACACTATAAAGTTGCAGGTTACCCATAGTCTGCGTGCGTGATGCTTCTTCAATTAAGCGATTCAGCAGCTCGTCGCTGACGGGCTGCTGAGTGTATTTGCGGATGGTCCTTCTCTGCTTGATATTCATGGTGTTTTTCCAATAAGTTTCTTTTCCACTTCCTCGAGGTGTTGCTGCAAAACCTTTTCCTGCTTTAGTCTCATATCTATTGTTTTGATTCCGTGCAGAACAGTAGCATGATCGCGGTTGCCCACATAAATACCAATCTTACTCGTCGTAAGTTTTGTATGCTTGTGAGCCAAATACATGCTTAATTGTCGGACAGTGACAATATTTGCCTTTCGGCTCTTACCGAAAACGTCTTCTTCTTTAACATTGAACTGCTCACAGGTGCAGGTGATAATTTGATCGATGGTAATGATCTTCTTTTCGACTTTGATGCAACCTGCCAGGATGCGTCGAGCGAACTCCAAGTCGACGTCTTTGCCATAAACGACAGAGTAGGCGAGCAAACTATGAATAACCCCCGTTAGCTCTCGAACATTGTTATTAACGTTGCTCGAAATGTAATCCAATACGTCATCCGGGAAATTCAGGCCATCATGCTTCACAATGCTGTGCAGGATGTTGCGGCGCAGGCTCTCCTCTGGTTTCTCCATCTCGGCCATCAGACCGCTTTTAAATCTGGTGATGAGACGTTCCTCCATTCCCTGCAGAGAAACGGGAGGACGATCGCAGGTCATAATAATCTGTTTCCCATTTTGGCGCAGGTGATTGAAGATGTGGAAAAAGGTATTCTGTGTAGCTGTCATTCCTGCCAACTCCTGAATGTCATCTACGATGAGCATGTCAATGCTTTGGTAGAAATGCATGAAGTCGTTGAAGACATTGTTCTTGCGCGCATCGGTGAACTGCACCATGAAGAGGTGGGCACTCAAGTAGAGGACGCGCTTTTCGGGATGAAGTTCCTTCGTACGCATACCGATGGCATTCACCAAGTGTGTTTTACCCACACCGCTTGGGCCATAAATAAAGAGGGGATTGAATGTTTGCTGTTCGGGATGTTCGGCGATAGCCAGACCCACACTACGAGGCAATTTGTTGCTGGAACCCTCAAGGAAATTGCTGAAGGTCTGATGTGCGTTCAACTGTGAATCGAGGTCTTCTGCAAGACCCACAGCTTGAGCCAGCATAGGTGACTTGTTCGCTTCGCGGCTCGCGGGTGCAACTGTAGGTGTTATATTGTTATCGCTCTCCTGACTGACTGTTACATTACCGGCAACTTCCACTTCGTAGGAAAGGTTCACGTCCTCACCAAAGATGTGGTTGATGGTAGTATGAATCAGACGGCGGAAGTGTTCTTCCAGATATTCAAAGAAGAACTGAGACGGTATAAATACCGCCAGCTCCTTCTGTATAGCATCATAAGACTTGAATCTCATCGGGGAGAACCAAGTCTCAAAGTGCTGTTTGCTAACGTTGCTGCGGAAAATCTCCATGCAACGCTTCCATAATATCTGTGCTTCCTTGTCGGTCATCAGTTTTTCTTACGCACACATGTATATATACTAATGTGTATTTTGCTTGGGTTGCCTGTGCCCAATTTTCTTCAATTTTTTTTTGCGAATTCGACTGCAAAGTTACTACTTTTTCTCCATTTGGCCAAAATTTTTGATGCTTCCATAAAAGAGCTCTATCGCATAACATTCTGTATTTCAAACATAGCAATATAAAGGTTTTGAAAAATACGAATTGAGCTCTTGCAAATGTCTAATCATATGTAGTTCAATAAATTGTAAAATTGGATTGCATTGATTAGTCATTGGACTATATACTCGTAACATTCGCTATTTTATTGAGTTACTATTTTGGTATCTTACCAAATTTCTCATCTCTGCTATTTCGTCAAAATCTAAATAGGCAAAAGATGCATTCTTTTAAAAAAAACTTGTTTTTCTCCACAATAAAATCCCCCATTCTTACGTTCTCAATATAGAAGTTTCTTTAAACAATATCAACTTTTAACTTCTCCTCTGCCTATGGAACAAACTTTACCTCTTCCTTATTTTCAGCCAAGTACAGCCGTTCTGGCCAAGATACGTCAGTTTGCGCGAACCTTCCGGCCTCAGTCATACGCTATAATATTTGTCTGAAATGATTTCCCCTTCACTGCTCTCCGCCAACTTCGCCAATCTCGAAGAAGAGATGAAGTGGTTCAACAGGAGTACTGCCGACTGGCTTCATATCGATGTGATGGATGGGGTCTTTGTGCCTAACATCTCTTTTGGCTTTCCTGTATTGAAACATGTAGCACGCATCTGCCAAAAGCCCCTCGATGTACATCTTATGATTGTACAACCCGAGAAATTCGTGAATGAAGTGAAGGCTCTCGGAGCGTATATCATGAATGTGCACTTCGAGGCCTGTACTCATCTGCATCGCGTCGTCGGACAGATTCACGAGGCCGGTATGAAAGCGGGTGTGACTCTTAATCCTGCCACTCCGGTTACTGTGCTTGAGGACATTGTCGCCGATGTTGATTTGGTACTGCTAATGAGTGTCAATCCAGGTTTCGGCGGACAGAAATTCATTCCACACACTTTGCAGAAGGTCACAGAGTTACGCCACCTACTCAACAAAACCAACAGCCATGCCCTCATCGAGGTGGATGGTGGGGTGAATCTGGAAACAGGTCGCCAACTGAAGGCTGCCGGAGCCGATGTGCTCGTAGCTGGCAACTACATCTTTGGTGCTTCGGACCCTGCTAAGGCTTGCGAGATGCTGTCAAGACTATAGGCACTGTGCATCCCAAAGGATGCGCGTTTCAGTTCTTTTTCTTTGCTGTTTTTTTTGCCGTTGTTGCCTGGGCAGATGTCGCAGGGGTGTAGTACTTAAGTGCCTCTGGCATCCTTTTCTGTAGTTCTGCTATACGCTTCTCATCAGAGGGATGGTCGCTGAGTAGCTCACTTTTTGTATTGCCGCCAAGTTGGCTCATTCGTTGCCAAAAAGGAATAGCCGCCTGTGGGTCATAGCCGGCCATAGCAGCGAAAATGAGACCGAGGTGGTCGGCTTCTGTCTCGTTGTCGCGTGAATATTTGAGGTTGGCAAAGTTAAAACCAGTCTGTGCTAACATATCGATAAGACTAGCAGTGTTGCTGCTTACGCCCTTTGCTTGCGCAACCTGTGAGAGTATGGAACCGCCTATCTGTGCGGCAGACTGTTGGCGCATCTGCTTGGAAAGTTGTTCAGCAGAATGCTTGGCAATAGTATGGGCTATCTCGTGTCCGAGCACTATGGCGAGGCTTGCTTCATCTTGTGTGACGGAAAGCATACCCTCATAGACCACAATCTTGCCTCCGGGCATACAGAAAGCGTTGGCCTGATTGTTGGCTACGAGATTGAATTCCCACTGGAGGTTTTGTATTTCGTTGGCGTAGCCGTTGTTCATGAGGAATGTCTCCACAGCTGTGGCAAGGCGTTGCCCCACGCGTTTCACTAAGGCTGTGTTATTCTGGTTGGAGGAGATTTGGGAACTCTTCATGTACTCCTGATACTGTTGGGAGCTGAGACTAAGGATTTCTGCATCGCTAACGAGCAGATGTGTCTTGCGTCCTGTAATGGGTACGGTATTGGTGGTACCGCAGTTGGCCGTGAGCAAGACAAAGGCAGTAATTAGTAGAGTTTTGATGGCTTTCATGTGCGTTGTTATTAGATGTTAAATGAATGTTATTATCAGGCATTCTGATTTTTCTGCAAAGATACGAAAAAAGTAAAGAATGAAGAATGAAATTCCGCGACTAAATTCGCGACTTTGCGCTAAAGCGTCAAAGAACAAGAGGAAATTGCTACCGCATTGATAAAATATGAACTTTTTTTCTTACCTTTGCTACATTGGAACACATTTTTTTGCTTTGTTAAGATATGATTGTCCAACACCCGATGCTTTGGTGCGCTGTTTTTCTAGCGGCGGGTATTGCTATTGGACTAACGTTTCCATATTCCTATTTATATCTGCCGTTATTGGTAATTGCGGTAACCATTTGCACCTTTCTGCGAAACACTGAGCATTGGCATGATGTCCTGACGCTTTCTGTATGGCTGTTGTTGGGATGCAGCAGGGCAGCCATCTGTTCTACTGGGGAAACAGAGCCAACTTGGCAAAGTACAATTGAGCAGAAAGCTAAATCCGTACAAACAACAATGGTAATGCGACTCAAGGAAGCAGGCTTATCTCCCCGTACGCTTGCTCTTTGTTCCGCTTTGACTATTGGGTATAAGGATGAATTGAAACGTGAGACGCGCCAGGCATATAATAAGGTTGGCGCGAGTCATCTGTTAGCCTTAAGCGGCATGCATCTGGGAATTGTCTATGCTCTTCTCTATTTCCTCCTGATTCGTGGCGTTCGACATACGCGTTGGCGGTGGCACACTTTACCCATCATCTTGCTTTGTCTGTGGGGCTATGCTTTGGTTGCAGGTATGCCGGTCTCGTTAGTGAGAGCAGCTATTATGCTCTCCATTTTTACCATTATCTCCCTAATGCAATATAGCACCGACCCCTTGCATCCTTTGGCTCTGAGTGCTATCATCATTCTCTTGATAACTCCCACCGATTTACTGAGCATCAGTTTCCAACTCTCCTTCGCTGCCGTCTTCTTTCTCCTTGCGCTTTGGACACCGCTTAGCGAGAACTTTCCAAAACTGCCTTGGGCAGTGAAAATATTGGCAGTTTCATGCGTCGCTCAGCTTGGCACAATGCCGCTCACACTCTATTATTTCCACCAACTACCATTGCTTGCGCCCCTGCTTAGCTTGTTGCTTATACCATTGACAACACTCATTATCTATCTGGTACTTGTCACGATGGTGTTGCCTTTTGCATCGTTGGGGTGGATATTGAATGTAGTCGAGGCGTTGCAGCAGCGAATCATCGATTTGGCTGCCGATATCCCATGTGGAACTTTGACCGACATCTATCTCAGTGCAACGGAAGTAGTACTGATGTATGGGGTGATGCTTCTGGCCATTGTACGTTTACGCACTAGATAAAATAATCGAGGATTCCCCTACAACCTTCTAGTATATCGCGCCAGGTTGTTTCGAAGTTACCTGTGTACCAAGGGTCTGCCACTTCGCCGGGACGTTTCGTAAAGTCCATCAATAGTTTGATTTTCCCTTCGGGGTCACCGTCACATATATGACGCATACTCCGCAGGTTCCATGAATCCATACCCACGATAAGGTCGAAGCGGTCATAGTCGGCTCGCATTATCTGTCGGGCTGTCTTGCCCGCACAGCCTATACCATGTTCGGCCATTTTTCTGCGGGCAGGGGGATAGACGGGGTTTCCTATCTCTTCAGTAGAGGTTGCTGCCGACTCAATATAGAACTCTGCCTCTCGACCAGCCTTGGCCACAAGGTCCTTCATCACGAACTCCGCCATAGGACTGCGGCAGATATTCCCGTGGCAGACAAATAATATTCTAGTCTTATTCATACATTAAATTCAGCTATCGCTTTTCCTGCAGATTCTTTGATGACTTTGCCTCCTTTTATCAGCTGGACACGAATATGCTGCTTGTTGTCGCGATAGACACGGAGATCGAAGTCGCCACCACAGATGCGGATGTGGCGCAGGGTTATCTCGGACCACGCTTCGGGCAGTCGAGGTGAGACGCTAAAGCTGCGCAAGCCTGTCGGACGGATCCCGAACAGTCCCTCGGTGATGATGCGTGCGTAGAGGGCGCTCTCGGCTGCGAGGTGACGCTGGTTACCCTCGGGCCAAGCTTCGATGGCATAAGGCACGTGGCTGCCCAGGAGACGTGTGCTGGAGTAGTATTGCAGAAATGGTAGTGTGTGCTCGGTATCGCCTGCCATGAGGGCGCCGCGAAGGGCATAGAGCGTAGAGCGATCCCAGAAGGTTTCGCTGCCAGCCTGAGTGAGCATACCGTCTTTAGTCCATAGACGGGGCGAATAGAGAGCATCGATAGTTCCCTTGGCACGCTCGAAGATGCCCATTGTCAGCGGAATACATATCCACGAACGCAGCACAGTGTTGCCGTCGTAGTAACGATAGGTGTCGAAGCCCTCGACCTCAGCATGGAAGAAGTTGTCGATGGATTTGCGCAGGTCACGAGCCTGCTGCTCGTAAGCTTTGGCTATTGATGCTGGCTTTTTAAGGTCGCGCGCCAGATAGGCAGCAGAGAGCAATGCGTCATAGTAGAGCGAAGAGGTGCAGAGATTGGCATCGCCCGAGGGGAAGCGACCTTCCAATTCATCGCGGTCGGAGTGCACTACACCAGCTTCGTTCAGTTGCCGACGGCAGTACTCCAATGTCCACTGAATCAATGGCCACAATTGTTCGGCCTCACTCTTGTCGCCACGTGCGAGGGCATAGCGTGAGGCTCCGTAGGCAATCATGGCAGCATCACCGCGGTCACCTGCACCGTTCCAGTAGTCCGTGCCCTCGGCGATGATGCTGCTAGGGATGGGCTTCCAGTCATCGTTCATCCACGAGGCAAACATCCGCCATGAGTTCATGGCCGAAGCGTTGGCATAAGAATCGCCTATGAAGGGAAAGAAGGGATTGGCATATTCAGCTTGGTCGTTGGCCCAAATGGCAGCATAGTAACGCTCACCGCCAGGGCCATGCATGGGGCCGTTCTTCGTCTCGTAGATGCTTTCGCAGGCACGTATCTTGGAGAAAGAGAACATACGATTGAGCACGCTGTCCGGTGTATCCAAGATAAGATTCTGTTGCCACCCGTCCACCAGTTTCTGGCGTGCCGCAATCTCTTTCGAGACATCGCACACTAGGGGTTGCTCGATTTGCCGGCGGGCACTGAGGACAGCCGAGAAAGTGAGGCTCTGCTGCGGTTCCAGCCGGAAGGTGCCTGTGCCATAGAGTTGCTCTTCGACCACATAGGCGCCATCGACACCCTGTGCAGCGTCGCTGGTCATACGGTGTTCTGTAGGTTCTATGCGTACCGAGACTGTTCTGTCGCCTAGGTTGGTCAACCTGTATTCTTCAACCAAAGCTGGCAGTGTAGGCGAAGGGCTCAGCGTACGTTTTACGTTGATTGTTCCATAGCGGCCCTGAACTGTCATCATTCCTTTGAGTGAGATACTATCCACCTGTTCCTTGCGGTCGATGAGACGGCTTTGACCGATAAGAACGCTCTGCAGCGGTTCCCAATTCACGTAGCGGATGAAGCTAGCGTGTGTGTCGTTGGGGATAGTGCGCAGCATCGGAAACACCAGATGTCGTTCGCAGGAAAAACGGCCCTCGGCTGTGATGCCGTAGTGCAGCACTACTGCCATCTGCCTGCCAGCCATCTCAATGTGGTCAGTGTGAGCCCGACCGTCGTTCGTCCAAGTGATGCCGCCCTCCTGGTTCAATGACCAGAAAGGTTTCTCTGTCTTTTCTGCAAGTGCGGGCAGATAAGATAGGGAACACAGCAGCGCCGCAGCGCTCAAAAGATATGATGCTTTCATTGTGGAAGGGTTTTTATTTCATGTGGTTTTTTACATTATTTTGTGATGCGCTCACTTTCCTTTCCGAAGAGGTATTGGGGCCGATAGCCACCGTAATCGACCACAATCTTCTCGAAGACGATGCCGGGAGAAAGAGGTCGCAGGGTGAGTTGGTGAACGCCATGCCCAACAACGGGCAACATCACCGTATTTTCCACTACTCGGCGGGCTATTGTTGGGTAATAGACGGAATGGATATTCTCAGGAGCCTCGTTCAGGCGGGCATTGAAGTTGACCCGTTCCGATGGGCTATCGTCGAGACTCACTTCGTACTGATGCCCACCTTGGTTCAGGAAGTCGAGAGTGGACTTCACAATTACATGCACATTAACCTCGCGAACGCTGTCGGGCAACTGGATACGGTAAGTAAGGGATGCACCGTCCACAGGCTTGGTGTAGGGAGTGAGGGCTATGGCACTGCGTGTGCGACCCATATCGGGATAGGCCGTCCAGGACGTGCCATCAGGCGTAAAGGCTGTTGCGTAGTGGTCGGCATCCATCGAGATATAACCCACATGGTTGCCGTCGCGGAAAGTGTAGCCATCAGCAGGAGTAGTCGCAACATGCTTCAAGGCAGGCAGACGGTCGGCTGGGAAATCATCGTTCCAAGAGGTATAGCCGATATGCTTCTGTATCATCATCCCTCGCCACTTGCCATCAGCCAAACGGTTGTTGTACTCGTCGCAGAGAAGCGAGTCGCGACGGAAACGCTGGCGTGCGCGGTCGGCCCACAGGTTGGCTTCGGGGTCACCAATGGCAGCAAGGGCATGGTTCATGGCTTGTGCCCGATACATCTCGTAGAGGTTGGCCATACCCTGGATGGGGAAGAGTATCAACTCGTGGTAGGCAGTCCGACGCTCTTTCGGCAGCTCGCGGTAAAGTTGCAGAGCGTCAGCTTCGAGGCGGGAGAAGTCACCGCAGACGCGGTCCCATTCGCCGGTAGAAAGGTTGTAGGTACGGGCATCGAGCATCTCTGCTGTTACGCGACTGTTGTACTTGGCACTGAGGTTGAGCAAACGGGCAGCCTCAACAGCATATTCACGTCCCACGATGGTTTCACAGAAAGGCTCAGTATGCTGCTGCACCAGTTGCCTGCCGTCTAGTCGTTCAGGGTCCCAGGCCATATCCAGGAAGAACTGAATCTGATATTCCATCGGCTTCAGGTCGCCCACGTTCAGCACCCACAGGCGGTCTAATCCATAGTCAGCAGCCAACCGAAGTTGCTCCCACATGCCCTGAGTCTGTGTCACATTCATCCATTTGCTGTTGCGGGGAGCGCCCACGTAATCTACATGATAGTAGAGTCCCCAACCACCCGGATGTTTGCGTTCTTCAGCATTGGGCACACGGCGTATGTTGCCCCAGTTGTCGTCGCAGAGCAGGATGGTGACATCGTCGGGCACACGCATGCCCTTATCATAATACTCCAATACCTCTTTATAAAGAGCCCACACCTGAGGCGTCTCTTTGGCAGGACGCCCTGTGATCTTTTGAATGATACGTCGCTGGTTCTGAACGATGCGTTCCAACAAACGTGTATCGGCCTCGGCGGACATCGCTTCGTCGCCATCACCTCGCATACCGATGGTTACCAGGTCTTCGGTCCCCTGCATGCGTTCGATGCCCTCGCGGAAGAATTGGTCCAGCCGTTTCTGATTGGTCCGGTAGTTCCAAGGCCCATACTTGTCACGGTTGCGGACATATTCTTTGTGGTCTCGGGCCATCGGTTCGTGGTGGCTGGTGCCGATAATGATGCCCATCTCGTCGGCCAGTCGGGAGTTCTCGGGGTCGTCAGCATAGAACGCCCAATCCCACATGGCGGGCCACAGGAAGTTGCCCTTCAGACGCAGGATCAGTTCATATACTCGCTCGTAGAAACGATGGTCGCCATAGTTGGTGCCGTAGGTGTTTTTTACCCACTGCATGAGGCAAGGTCCTTCGTCGTTAAGGAAAATGCCGCGCCAGCGGACACGCGGTTCGCCATCGGTATATTCGCCCCGGCGTACATAGAGATTATCATGCCGCTCTACAACCACATCGGCCCACCAGGTCCAGGGAGAGACGCCTGCTTGGCGCGCGAGTTCATACAATCCAAAAATAGTACCTCTGCGGTCGCTGCCCACGATTAGGAGCTGACGGCCAACTAATGTAATAAAGTATTGTTCGCGCTTCCCCTTCAGTAGGTTCTGCTGTGTTTGGGGCAACAAGTGACTGATAGCCTCGGAATGTCCCAGCGTACCTGCGATGATGCGTGCTTCACTGGCCGAATTGGCAAAACAACATTCAGCTTGGCAGACCGACTTCAAATCAGCCATCACATTCTCGGCAGCACGGCGCACGCCACGCTCATCGTTAGCATCCACGTAAACAGAAATTTTGCCTCCGGCATTCAACTGCAAAGCACTTTCCTCTGCAGTGTAAGAAATGAAACGCTCCTGAGCGCAGACACCAGTTATACTAATGAGCTCAAAGGCAACATTAAGCAAAAAAAGGAAACGTCTTGTAGTCATAATTGAAGATTATTGGCACAAATATACGACAAAAAAAATGAAAAGTGGGAAATGAAAAGCGAAAAATAAAGATTCTGTGCTATTAACTATGAATTCTTAATTATTATTTCGTATTTTTGTAACCGCAAACCCTAAAACATAACAAATGAGATATCCTAACATCATACCATTCAAAGTCACTCTGGTGCTTTGTGGCTTCCTTTTCTTTGCCCCAACCTTATGGGCCGCTATCCGTTTGCCCAGACTTATCTCCAATGGAATGGTGCTGCAGCGCGGCATGGAGGTTCCCGTTTGGGGTTGGACCGAACCCGGGCAGACCGTTAACGTCTGTCTGCTGCCTGCTGTGGGAAAGGCCAAGAAGAACCCCGTCATCTATACCGCCACAGCCGATTCTACAGGCAAGTGGCAAGTGCGACTGCCCGCTATGCGCGCCGCAGGACCTCTCGCTTTGCAGGTGAGCAGTGGTGAGGTGAAGATCGTCGTCAACGACGTGTGGGTAGGCGACGTGTGGGTGTGTAGCGGACAATCGAACATCGACACCAATATCGAACGCGTCTATCCCCAATATCCCGAGGAGATAGACCGGGACTCCACCACAAGGGTTCGCCTCTTCAAGGTGGAGAATGAAGCCGCGCTAAAAGGTCCCCACTCCTTTTTACTTTCCTCGGGTTGGAAGACGTTGTCCAAGAAGAATGCGTGGCGCTTCTCCGCCCTCGGTTATTTCATGGGCAAACAGATGGAGGCCAAGACGGGGGTGGTGCAGGGCATCATCCAATGCAGCTGGGGTGGCACGCCTATTGAATCGTGGATTCCGCGCGACTCGGTTGCACGCTTCGACAAACGGATGGCTGACGAAGCCCTGTTCTACGAGGATGCAAATGTGCGGGAGGCTGCCAAAGAAGCCAATCAAATTGCTGCAGACCGATGGAATGAATTGCTGAACCAGCTCGACCCAGGCATAAGTGGCAACTGGACGGCCGCCGACTTTGACGACAGTGGGTGGGAACGGGCACAACAATACAAATTACCTGTGGCCCGACTCAATGGCTCGTTCTGGATGCGGGAGCACATCTGCATTGATGCCGCCCATGCAGGGCAGGAAGCCCTTCTGTTGCTGGGCACACTGGTGGATGCCGACTTCACCTATGTCAACGGCACATTGGTGGGACAAACAGGCTATCAGTACCCTCCGCGCCGGTATAATATTCCCCAGGGTTTGCTGCGCGAGGGTGACAACGTGATTACCATCCGCTTCGTGAATCACGGAGCCGCACCCCAGTTCGTCCAGGAGAAGCCCTACTTGATTCGCTGGACGGATGGCACCACCTTACCTCTCAGCCAGGAATGGCTCGTGCATCAGGGCGTGACGATGCCCAATCAGCCCTCTATGCCCACAGGATTCCAGAATATGGCAGCGGCAGCCTACAACGGTATGCTATTCCCACTGACACCTTATGCCGTGGCGGGAATCATATGGTATCAGGGAGAATCCAACACAGGTCGGGCCAAAGTCTATGAGGCACAGCTTCGATGCCTGATGCAGGACTGGCGGCAGCAGTTCCAGCAGCCCGCACTGCCCTTTGTCATCGTCCAATTGGCCAACTTCATGGCACCCAGTCCCAAGCCTCAGGAGACAGGTTGGGCCGAGTTGCGCGAGAGTCAACGCCGCGCCGCCCTCTCCGACCCCCGTGCCGAATTGGCTGTGGCCATCGACCTGGGCGAAGCCAACGACATACATCCCCTGCGCAAAAAGGAATTAGCAGAGCGTGTGTTGCTTGCTTTCGACAAACTGGTGTTCGGGAAACGCGTCTCACTCTCTCCACAGCCACTATCGGCGAAAGCCGCTGGGGACGGCACCATTGTCGTTACCTTCGACCAACCCGTCTCGGCCACCCGCGGGTTTGAAATTTCCAATGCTGAGGGTTCTTTCCGCAATGTCGGATGCGAGGCAAAAGGCAGCCAGGTCATCATCCACGGACAAGGTACCCGTCTGCGCTATGCCTGGAAAAACAATCCCATCGAAGCCGACTGCCGCGCCCAGAAGAGCCTCCTCCCCGCCACACCATTTGAGATACCTATCGCAGAATAAGGAAAGAAAAACAAACTTTTCTTTTGTATTCCGCTCGCTTTGTCGTACCTTTGCGCAAAATTTCATTTTTTTACTTTGTAAATGACTTTATTTGACGTTTATCCCCTGTTCGATATTGCCATCGATCACGGCAAGGGTTGCCGCGTCTGGGACACGGATGGCAACGAATATCTGGACCTCTACGGCGGACATGCGGTCATCAGCGTGGGACATGCTCATCCGCATTACGTGCAGGCCATCAGCAGTCAGGTCGCTAAGCTTGGCTTTTACAGCAACTCGGTGCAGAACCCCCTACAGAAGGAGTTCGCCCGACGGTTGGGCAAAGCCTGCGGTTATGAGAACTACAGCCTATTCCTCATCAACAGTGGTGCCGAGGCCAACGAGAATGCCCTGAAGCTCTCGTCTTTCTATAATGGCCGTACCCGCATCCTGTCCCTGGAAAAAGCTTTCCACGGGCGTACATCGTTGGCTGTGGAGGCCACAAACAATCCCAAGATTATTGCTCCCATCAATGCTAACGGGCACGTCACCTACCTGCCCCTGAACGACATTGAGGCGTGGAAGAAGGAGTTGGAGAAGGGCGATGTCTGCGCTTGCATCGTGGAGTGTATTCAGGGCGTGGGCGGCATTCGTATGGTCAGTGCAGAGTTCCTGCAAGCGCTTCGTCAGCTCTGCGACAAATACAATACCGTCCTCATCTGCGACGAGATACAATGCGGCTACGGTCGCAGCGGCAAGTTCTTTGCCCATCAGCACTTAGGCGTTAAGCCCGATATGATAACCGTTGCCAAGGGTATCTGTAACGGCCTGCCGATGAGCGGCCTGCTCATCGCGCCCAAGTTTACGCCCGTCTATGGTCAACTGGGCACGACTTTCGGCGGCAACCATCTGGCTTGTGCCGGTGCCCTGGCCGTGCTGGACATCATAGAGGAAGAGCATCTGGTAGAGAATGCCGCGGAAGTAGGCGAGTACCTGATGCAGGCCATTCGCGACGCCAAGTTACCGCATGTGGTGGAGGTACGTGGACGCGGCCTCATGATTGGCATCGAGCTGGATATCCCTTACAAGGAGCCCCGCAACCGTCTCATTATGGAGGAGCATTGCTTCACAGGGTGCTCTGGTACGAATGTAATTCGCTTGCTGCCGCCTCTCTGCTTGGCAAAGGCAGAGGCAGACAGCTTCGTGGGAAAACTAAAGAAAGTGCTGACCCTTTAACCGCCTGCGCTTGAGCGAAGCGAAGAACCCTTTTTAGGGGGAATTAAATTGAAATGTTTAAATGGTAAATAGAATAACAGTCATCGGCGCCGGTAATATGGGCGGTGCCCTTGTGAAAGGTTGGGCGAAGGCTGATATGGCGGCAGACATTACCGTCACAGCCCATACACAGCAGACATTGGACCATCTCGTTGAGGCTTGTCCCGGCATCACGGCAATGCTCGACAACAGCAAGGCCGTCCGGGACGCAGATATCGTAGTGCTTTCCGTCAAGCCTTGGCTTGTGGAAAGCGTCATAGCAGAGATAATGCCCGAACTAAAGGACAAATTGCTCGTCTCCGTAGCAGCCGGCGTGCGGCACGAACGTATCGACGTCTATGCTATGCCCAATATCGCTGCAGAATTCGGCGAGAGTATGACTTTCGTCGAAGAGGCCGAAAAGGCAGTGGCAGTGGCAGAACTATTCGGTAAGGTGGGGCAATGCAAAGTGGTTCCCCAGCGACTGATGGATGCCGGCATGATGATGGCAGGTTGCGGCATTGCCTACGTTATGCGCTTCCTCCGTGCTATGATGGAGGGCGGCGTCGAGATGGGCTTCTATCCCAATGAGGCCAAGGAGATTGCTATGCAGACGATGCAAGGCGCCGTCACTCTGCTACGGGAGACAGGACTCCATCCGGAAGTAGCCATCGACAAGGTGACTACGCCTGGCGGTATCACCATCAAAGGATTGAACGAGCTGGACCATGCTGCCTTTAACTCGGCAGTAATACGAAGCCTGAAAGCAGGACTGAAATGAAGAAACGAATTGTTGTAAAAGTCGGCAGCAATGTGTTGACGATGGCCGAGGGTAAGTTGAACATTACCCGCATGTCAGCACTTGTTGACCAGATAGCCTGGCTTCGCTGGCATAACTACGAGGTAATATTGGTGTCGAGCGGTGCTGTAGCCTGCGGACGTAAGGAGCTGCAGGTGGACCACATGCTGGATTCCGTGGAGCAGCGTCAGCTCTTCTCGGCTATGGGTCAGGTAAAACTCATCAACCTCTATTACGACCTCTTCCGCGAGTATAATATTCACATCGGTCAGGTGCTTACCACGAAGGAGAACTTCCAAAGCGAGCGCCAGTATCAGAATCAGCGTGCGTGTATGCAGGTGATGTTGGAGAACGGCGTCATCCCCATTGTCAACGAGAACGATACCGTAAGCATCGAGGAGCTGATGTTCACGGACAACGACGAGCTGTCTGGCCTCATAGCGCAGATGATGAATGCACAGACGCTGGTGTTGCTCAGCAATGTGGATGGCATCTATACGGGTAATCCTGCCGACCCCGAGAGCAAGGTGATACGCACCATCAAGCCCGGCGAGGACCTCTCGCGTTGCATCCAGTCGGAAAAGAGCAGTGCGGGCAGAGGCGGTATGGCTTCGAAGTACAAGACCGCCAGCAATGTGGCAGCCGCAGGCATCAAAGTGATTATTGCCAACGGTAATCGCGAGAATATATTGAAAAACCTGGCCGAAAAGCCTAAGGAAACCATACATACGGAGTTCTCGGGAAATTAAGAGTTAAAAGTGAAGAATTCTCAATTTCATAAAACAAAGGAAGCCAGTAGGGCCTTAGCCCTTGTGGAAGACGGGCAGCGCAACCTCTTGCTGGAGTATTTGGCAGATGCCATATTGGCCAATGGGCAGATGCTCCTGGATGCCAACAGGTGCGACCTTGAGCAGATGGACAGCAAGGACCCCTTGTACGACAGGCTGCTGCTGACACCCGAGAGGCTTCAGGGCATCGCTTCCGACATGCGTCATGTGGCCTCTCTGCCTTCTCCCCTGGGCATTGTCACAAAGGAGAGAACGCTGGAGAATGGCTTGTACCTGCGTAGGGTGAGTGTGCCTTTTGGCGTGATAGGCGTCATATACGAAGCCCGTCCCAATGTCAGTTTCGATGTCTTCTCGCTCTGCTTCAAGAGCGGCAATGCCTGCATTCTGAAAGGAAGCCGCAATGCGCAGCATAGCAACGAGGCTATCGTCGGCCTTATCCACCAGGTGCTCCAAGCAGAAAATCTGCCCGCCGATGTAGTGGCCCTGATGCCGCCTACACACGAGGCTACGGCAGAACTGCTGAATGCTGTGGGTTATGTGGATCTCTGTATCCCTCGTGGAGGTAAGAAACTGATTGAATTTGTGCGCGACAATGCCTGTGTGCCCGTCATCGAAACGGGAGCCGGCGTGGTGCACGCCTATTTCGACAAGGATGGTGATCTGGAGAAAGGTCAGGCTATCATCAATAATGCTAAGACACGGAGGGTAAGCGTTTGCAATGCTCTCGATTGTCTGCTCATTCACAAAGACAGGGTAGGAGATTTGCCCGCTCTGATTGCTCCGATGAAGGACAGGATATGCATGCACATGCCTAAGGAGGGCGAGGCGTTCGACTGGGACCGTGAGTGGATGTCGTACGACCTGAGCATCCGTGTGGTTGACTCCATAGATGAAGCCCTCGAGCATATTCGGGTGCATGGTTCGGGTCACAGCGAATGCATCATCACGGAGAACGAAGCGACTGCTCTTCGCTTCCAGCGTGAGGTGGATGCTGCCTGCGTCTATGTGAATGCGCCTACCAGTTTCACCGATGGTGCCCAGTTTGGACTGGGTGCAGAGATAGGCATCTCTACCCAGAAGCTCGGACCTCGCGGACCTATGGCCCTGGAGGAGATGACGACCTACAAGTGGCTTATCAATGGTAACGGACAAACAAGAAAATAGGAATATATGAATGACATCAAACAAATATCGCAGCGTTTGAAAGGCCTGCGTGAGATATTTGACATTCCTGTCGAGAAGATGGCAGAGGTGTGCGAAACGACCGTCGAGCACTACCAGCGCATAGAGAGCGGTGAGTGCGACCCGGGCGTCTATCGTCTTACCCGTATCTCCAAGCGGTATGGCATTGCCCTCGATGTGCTTCTCTACGGAGAGGAACCTCGCATGAACGGCTACTTTGTCACACGCCGAGGCAAGGGCCTGGAAGTGGATCGTGACAACGATTATAAGTACAAGTCTTTGGCCAGCGGTTTCAAGGGGCGTGCAATGGAGCCTTTTTTCACCGAAATTGAACCGTTGCCCGATGGTAAGAACCACGCAAAGAATGTTCACGACGGGCAGGAGTTCATTATTGTCTTTACGGGCGTTCTGGAGATAACTATTGATGATAAGGTCATTGTGCTCCAGAAAGGTGACAGTATCTATTTCGACACCACGCATCCCCATTGTATGCGCGCCCTCGAAAATAGGATTGTTAAGTTCCTGACAGTAATAATCTGATCAGGAATAATGTTCAATGTTCAGTGTTTAATATTCGATGGATAACAATCCGATATTAAGTCGCTTCCTGAGGCAAACGACCTTTGTCTCGGAGGAAGACTACGCAAAGAACCTGGAGTTCATCATCCCCAAGAACTTCAACTTTGCCTATGACGTTGTGGACGCGTGGGCAGAGGTGGCACCCGACAAGATTGCCCTTCTATGGACAAACGACGAGGGAGAAGAGCGCAGGTTGTCTTTTGCCGACCTCAAACAGCAGAGCGATCAGGCAGCATCCTATCTCAAGAGCCTTGGCATCGGTCGCGGCGACATGGTGATGCTCATCGAGAAGCGCCGGCTGGAGTGGTGGATTACGATGCTTGCTCTCCACAAACTGGGTGCAGTGCCCATTCCCGCCACACACATGCTCACTAGTCACGACATCGTCTATCGCAACAATGCTGCTTCTGTCAAAGCCATTATTTGCGTGGGCGAGCCGTACGTCCTGGGCGAGGTGCAGAAAGCTATGTCTGAAAGTCCGACAGTAGATTTGCTCATCTCCATCGGACCTGTTGTTCCTGAGGGGTTCCATGACTGGCATGCAGAGATAGACAAGGCACCGGCCTTCCGTCGTCCTCGGTTTGTCAATGCCAACGGCGATACGATGATTCTGTACTTCACCTCCGGCACTTCCGGTGAACCGAAGATGGTGGCGCACGACTTCCTCTACGCCTTGGGTCATCTCACAACAGGTGTTTTCTGGCACAACCTCACGCCCGACAGCATCCACCTGACCGTAGCCGATACGGGTTGGGGCAAGGCCGTCTGGGGCAAGCTCTACGGGCAGTGGTTCGCAGGTGCCTGTGTCTTTGTCTTCGACCACGAGAAGTTCACAGCCGAGAAGATACTCCGCCAGATGGAGAAGTACCGCATCACCAGTTTCTGTGCGCCTCCTACTGTCTATCGTTTCCTCATTCGCGAGGATTTCAGCCGCTATGACCTCTCCGCTTTGCGCTACTGTACCACTGCCGGCGAGGCTCTGAATGCAGCTGTCTATGAACGGTTCCTTGAACTGACGGGCATCCGTCTCATGGAGGGCTTCGGTCAGACCGAGACAACGATGACGCTCGGCACCTTCCCCTGGATGCAACCCAAACCGGGCAGCATGGGTAAGCCTAATGCACAATACGAGATAGCTCTGCTGCGTCCAGACCTCACACTTTGCGAGGACGGAGAGAAAGGTGAGATTGCCGTTCGCCTGAACGAAGGTCACAAGGCCATCGGTCTCTTTAAGGAGTACTATCGTGACAGTAACATCACCTACGAAGCCTGCCACGATGGCTACTATTTCACGGGCGATATGGCTTGGCGCGACAAGGACGGTTACTATTGGTTCGAGGGACGTGCCGACGATGTCATCAAGAGCAGCGGTTACCGCATCGGTCCCTTCGAGGTGGAGAGTGCCCTGATGACACATCCAGCCGTCGTGGAGTGCGCCATTACCGGTGTGCCCGATGAGACACGCGGCATGGTCGTAAAAGCGACAGTCGTGCTTGGCAAAGAGTGGAAGGAGAAAGCCTGCGATGCCCTTATTACAGAGCTTCAGGCACATGTAAAGCGTGTAACGGCTCCCTATAAATATCCTCGAATCATCGAGTTCGTAGATGAATTACCCAAGACCATCAGTGGCAAGATACGCCGTGTGGAAATCAGGGAAAAAAGCCTCACCCCAGCCCTCTCCAAAGGAGAGGGAGATAAATAGTAAATTGTAAATCGTTAAATTGTAAATTGTGAATAGTTTTCTTAACGTACAGGATTTAGGTGACCTCAGACAGGCATTGGCTGAGGCTCAAGAGATAAAGGCTGATCGCTATAAATACGATACTCTCGGCAAGAATAAGACCTTGCTAATGGTGTTCTTCAATAACAGTCTCCGCACGCGTCTCAGTACCCAGAAAGCAGCCCTTAACCTGGGCATGAACGTCATCGTGCTCGACGTCAATGCCGGTGCCTGGAAGCTGGAGACCGAGCGTGGCGTCATCATGGATGGCGACAAGAGCGAACATCTGCTCGAAGCCATCCCCGTCATGGGTAGTTATTGCGATGTGATTGGCATCCGTTCCTTCGCAGGCCTCACAGATCGCGAATATGACTATGCAGAGACAGTCTATCATCAGTTTGAGAGGTACAGTGGCAAACCCGTCTTTGCGATGGAGACCGCAACCGTGCATCCCCTGCAAGCCTTTGCCGATTTGATAACAATTCAGGAATACAGCCGAGGGTCTGTCCCCAAGGTTGTCCTCACCTGGGCTCCTCATCCTCGTGCTTTGCCGCAAGCCGTTCCCAACAGCTTCGCCCAATGGATGCTGGCTGCTGATGTCGATTTCGTCATTACGCATCCAGAAGGCTATGAACTTGACCCCAGGTTTGTGGCAGGTGCTCGTGTTGAGTACGACCAAAAGAAAGCCTTCGAAGGTGCCGACTTCATCTACGCCAAGAACTGGAGCTGTCCAGGCGTTACCTGCCCTCAGGATTACGGAAAGATTCTCCATGATTATCATCAGATGATGCACTGGACAGTCGATTCGGAGCACATGAGTTGGACCAACAATGCCAAGTTTATGCACTGTCTGCCTGTCCGTCGTAATATGATTGTCACCGACGACGTCATCGAGGCTCCCACCTCTATCGTCATCCCTGAGGCAGCCAACCGTGAAATTTCTGCGACTGTCGTCCTGAAACGCATTCTGCAAAACCTTTGAATGTACGATGTACGATGTGATTATGAATTGTGCATTGTGAATTGTGAATTATGAATTGTGAATTATGAATTGTGAATTATTAGACTTGGCGCGCAGCCGATACAGTTGTCGTGCTTATCTTCCAAAGCCTGTCGAAGCGGAGAAACTGGAGTATATCAAGGAATGCATGCGTCTGGCACCTTCGGCAGTGAACCGTCAGCCTTGGAAGTTCCGCATTGTCCGCAGTCAGGAGGGTAGGGAAAAGCTTCAGTCCTGCTATTCTCGTCCCTGGTTCAACGAAGCTCCGCTGTATATTTTGGCCTCTCTTCTCCACGAGCAGGAATGGGTTCGTGCCGACGGCAAGCCTCATGGCAATATCGATGTCGCCATCGCTGTGGAGCATCTTTGCCTGGCTGCCACAGAGCAGGATCTCGGCACCTGCTGGGTTTGTAACTTCGATGCCCAGCGTTGCCACGAACTCTTCCAAATGCCGGACACAGAGGAACCCGTCGTCATCATCCCCATCGGCTATTCAGCCGTCGCAGAGACTCCTGACAAAACACGCAAGGCACCGGAAGAGCTGTTCTCCGAAGCGTAGGACAGCATATAGGTTACGGGTTACGGTTACGCGTGGCAAAGAACGGGCGGCCACCGGAATCAATCCGATGACCGGCAGAAATAATGCTTAAATGTAAATATTTAGTAGAATCTTTGGCTGTTCCATGGGAAATGTGTATTTTTGCATCCGAAAGTTAGGAAAAATGTAGATAACATACATAAAACCTAACTTTATGATGTAATTATGAGAATAGAAAGAGACATTATCAATCAGTTTAAAGCGTGGAAAGAGGCTCCCAACAGAAAGCCTATCCTGCTGAAAGGTGCCCGTCAGATAGGCAAGACGTGGGCGATGGAGACATTCGGCAAAGAGTGTTTCAAATACTGTGTCAAGTTTGATTTTGACCGACATCCCGAATTGAAGTCGGTGTTTCAGGTATCCAAGGACCCTCAACGACTAATCAAGGAGTTGACACTCTATTGTGATCAGCCGATTGTAGCAGGCGAGACATTAATAATCTTCGACGAAATACAAGAGTGCGAAGAAGCGCTGAACAGTCTGAAATATTTCCGCGAAGAAGCGCCTCAGTATCATATTATTGCCGCAGGTTCGCTATTGGGTGTGGCAGTCAAGAAGCGCAAGATGACGGTACCTGTAGGAAATGTGAAGATTATCAACATGTTCCCAGTCACTTTCCGTGAATTCCTTCGTGCCAGCGATGAGCGTACATACGATTACATAGAATCATTGGATGAAATCCGCCATCTGCCCGAAATCATCATGAACAAGTTGCGAACCGAGTATCGGCGCTATCAGGTGTCTGGTGGTATGCCGGAAGCCATTGTGGCGCTGCTTGAAGACAGAGGTGTCGGCGAGGTGGAGTCAGCACTTCAGGGCATTCTAGACCTCTACGAGCTGGACTTCGCCAAATATGCCGAGCCGCGCGAGATTCCACGCATTCATGCCATCTGGCACTCATTGCCGGCCCAACTGTCGAAGGAGAACCGCAAATTCATCTATAAGGTCATCAAGAGTGGTGCTCGTTCGAAAGACTATGAGGATGCGCTGCTGTGGTTGGAGGATTCCGGAATGATTTATCGTATCTTCAGTATCAGCAAGCCCGGCATGCCTTTGTCAGCATACGAAGAAGCGGATGCCTTTAAGGCCTATGCCTGTGATTGCGGCTTGCTTCGCCGTATGGCTCATCTGCCTGCAACCGTTGTCACAGACCCTATCGCCAACTATACGGAGTTCAAGGGTGCTATGGCCGAGAATGCCGTCCTGCAGTCCATCATGCCCTTCATGGATGACCAGAAGCCATATTATTGGACATCACCAGGAACAGCAGAAGTTGAGTTTGTCATACAATGGGACGATGAAATCATTCCTGTGGAGGTCAAGGCCGAAGAGAATATCAGCGGCAGCAGCCTTTCCGTCTATTTCAAGGCATACAGTCCCCGCTATCGCATGCGTTTCTCTATGTTGAATCTCCAATACAACTGTGGACTGCTCAGCAGTCCTGCTCCATTGGCAGGATGGCTCGATAAATGGATGACGCTCATAAAAATAGCGTCTGAATAAACTTTTCTAGTATTTTTTAGGGAAACGTATCGACTTTGCTAATCTTTGTTTGCAAATCTTGCTTTTTTGAAGGCGACTTCGGCAGCCACTTATATTATAATAATATAATATGTATATGTTTTTGTGCAGTTACGGGTTACAGCTACGCAAAGGCGGCTACCGAAGGCTGTAACGTGCGGCGCGCCGGCATCACCGAACTGGCGGTGTGGAGCGAAAAACGGTAGGCTATCTATGGGTGTCTGTCAAAAAATGCATTTATAAACGGTTTATTCGCAAAAAGACCTCCACTCCTCCCGTAACGGGGCTTCAGACCCGTTACGGGAGGAGTGGAGGTCTTTCTCGAAAGAATGAAAGATGAAATAGCGAATAAAAAAGAAAGAATGTGTTAAGAAGAGTGAGATGGATTGGAAAAATCCTTACATTTCAGATGCCATGCGAAAGGCCCGAAAAATGCGGTTTTTGCTACCTCGCCAGGTAACACTTGCTACTCGGCCGAGGAAAATTTTTTCCCCGGGCAGGGAACAAATGCGGCCCCCCCCGGCCCCCTTTAGGGGGGAGTACGAGGGTGAAAAATTTATAATGGAAAAATCTTTACATTTTGCGAGGATGGTTACGAAATCCTATAATTACACGATTTTGCTGCTATTAATAGAAAAACATGCAACCATTAGTAGAAAATTTTGCTACTATTAATAGTCGCAAAAACTATCCCAAAGAGTCAAAAAAACGGGTTGGCAATTGTAGCGCGAATAATTCTTACATAAATCATAGGCGGTCATCGGATTGTATTCCGGTGGCCGCCTGTGTTTGTATCTGAACAGATAGTGACCGATCACTCTTCGCTGAGCTTTGCCAGGCCGCCTTCGGAGGTTTCCTTGTAGAGGGAGGGCAGGTCTTTGCCGGTCTGCTTCATGACACGCACGACGCGGTCGAAGCTGACGCGATGGTGACCGTCGGAAAGGGAAGCGTAGAAATTGGCGTCGAGGGCGCGAGCAGCAGCAAAGGCGTTGCGCTCGATGCATGGAATCTGCACGAGTCCGCAGACAGGGTCGCAGGTCATGCCCAGGTGGTGCTCCAGTCCCATCTCGGCTGCGTATTCAATCTGTGCCACACTGCCGCCAAAGAGTTGGCAGGCTGCTGCGGAAGCCATTGAACTGGCCACGCCGACCTCTCCCTGGCAGCCTACGTCGGCCCCGGAGATGCTGGCATTCTGCTTGACGAGGTTGCCGATGAGTCCTGCGGTGGCGATGGCGTGAAGTATGCGCTCCTCGGAAAAGTTGTGGTTATGTCCCAGATGGTAGAGGACAGCAGGCAGCACACCGCTGGAGCCGCAGGTGGGGGCTGTGACGATGAGTCCGCCTGAGGCGTTCTCCTCGCTGACGGCAAGGGCGTAGGCATAGACGAGGCCGGAACTCTGCAGGTTGGCTTTGTATCCCTTGGCCTTGGTGTAGTAGATGGGTGCCTTGCGCTGCAGCCCGAGGGGACCTGGGAGTACGCCCTCGCGGTCGATGCCGCGTTCCACGGCCTCCTGCATGACACGCCAAACCTCGCGCAAGTAATCCCAGATCTCCGGTCCCTCACACTGCTCCACATATTCCCAGAAAGCGTGTCCTGTCTCTTGGCACCATGCCTTGATCGCCTTCATTGTGGTAAGAGGATAGAGTGAAGCTTCGGGTGTAGGTGTTTCCTGCTTTTTGCCTTCCGAAAGCGCTCCGCCGCCAACACTATAGACGGTCCATTCGTCGAGAAGCGAACCATCCGGCTGACGCACGGCAAACCTCATCCCGTTGGGGTGGAAGGGCAGGAAGACGGTGGGTTCCCAGTGGATGGTAACGCTGCCCTGGGGTTCGAGGACACGGAGAATGGCGACATCGGTCATGTGTCCCTTGCCGGTTGCTGCGAGGGAACCATAGAGTGTGACATCGAAGGCTGTGGCTTCCGGATGGCGTTCCAGATACTGGATAGAGGCAGCTTGGGGTCCCATCGTGTGACTGCTCGACGGCCCGATGCCTATGCGGAAAAGTTCTCTTAAGGATTCCATGGCTCATAATTCATAATTCATAATTCACAATGCACAATGCACAATTCATAATTCACAATGCACAATGCATAATTCACAATTCACAATGCATAATTCATAATTCACAATTCATAGTTCACAATTCATAGTTCACAATGACAACGGACAACCACCTGCGTTTGACTGTAGGGAAGAGACACGGCGCGCCGCTAAGGCGCGGAACACTCTTCACTCTCTAACGATGGCGCGGACGAGTTCCGGGTCGGTGTAGCCGCCATTCCGCAGGGAACCATGTATCTCGCAGGCACCGGTCTCGGAGAGGATGCGGTGGGCATTCTGTGGGTTGACTCCCGCGCCTGGCATGATGATGATGCGTCCGGCAGATTGCTCTACCAATCCCCTGAGCAGGGGAATGCCTTGCTCGGCGGTGGGTGCCTGGCCGGAGGTGAGCAGGCGGTGACAGCCTAAGGATATAATCTGCTCCAACGCCTCTTCTGGCTTTGCACACACATCGAAAGCGCGATGGAAGGTGATGCTCAGTCCTTCTGCCTCGCCCACCAGACGGCGGACAGTCTCTTCGTCGATGTTGCCGTCGGGCTTCAAAGCACCAATCACAACACCATTCGCACCCAGTTGCCTGGCTTGGCGTATGTCGCGCTGCATGCCGAGCACTTCGTCCTTGCTGTAAACGAAATTGCCATCTCGTGGCCGGATAAGCACCTGGACAGGAATCCCCATACCTATTGCCGACTCCATCATTTCTGTGGATGGCGTCAATCCGTCCAATTCCAGAGCCTGACAGAGTTCCACTCGATGTGCACCACCCTCTATGGCGGCACGAACACTCTGCAAATCGGCGCAGCAAACTTCTAATATCATAGCCCTTCTCATTCGTTCTGGTGCATCATTAGCAATTCATATTTCTCTCCATCCCTTAAGGGTGATTTTATATATAATGAAAGAGAGTGGCTTCACAGCTACTCTCTTCCTTTGGTATTAGCTTTTGTTTAAGGTAAAAAGATTGTTTTCAGGATAACGGATGCAAAGTTAAGGCATTTTTATGCATTGTGCAAGACCTCTGATTATGTTTTTTAACATGTTTTGGTATTTTTTGCAATAAAGTGTTAAAATTTGCATAGTTTTTGATGATATTGTACAATTGCATCAATGGGTCGGCGCAAAATACGGCCAATTTTCATGCCTTGATAGGCTGTAGCTTCACTCAGCTCTTCGGCAAACTGATATGCGATGCCTCCTACGCAGTGAATGGGCATTTCTTTGTGCCCATAAATGTCGATATTGCGTATGATGAACTGGCGAAAAACGCCTATCAGCATGTCGTGGATGGCCGGGTGCGAGCGATGTTCGGAAATGAATGGCACAAGTGACGCAAGGAATGTATTGGCAGAGGGCTGACGATAGACACGCTCGATGATGTCGGGCAGCGACATATTATATTTGTTACAGAATGCTAGTTTGAGTTCTTCGGGCAGTAAGCCCTTGAAGAGACCATTCAGAAGCGTCTTGCCCAGGAATGAGCCGCTGCCTTCATCACCTAAGATATAGCCCAATGGGGGTGTGTGCTCGATGATATCCTTGCCGTCGTAGAGGCAACTGTTGGAGCCCGTGCCAAGAATACAGGCTATGCCCGGCTCGTTTCCGCAAAGGGCGCGTGCAGCTCCAAGCAAGTCACTCTCCACCTCGACGGAACAATCGGGTAATAGCTCTTTGATAACACTTTGTACAGACTGACTGAAGGGCAAGATACATCCTGCCCCATAGAAATAAACGGCCAGAAGAGATTCCCCGCCTTCCCTTTGTCTCAAGGGGAGCAGTTGGGGGAGAAGTTGGTCGTTTATTACATTATATATAATATCGCGTGTATCGCGCGCGGGATTGATGCCGTCGGTATGCAATTCTGTTTGCGTTCCGTCGGGTGCAATATATAGCCAGTCCGTTTTTGTAGAACCGCTGTCAGCTATTAACCATTGAGCATTGAGCATTGACTATTGACCATTGAAAAACCCCCTTCCGGCCTTCCCCAAGGGGGAGGAGACGGGAAGGGGGGGATGTTTTTTCTTTTTCCTTTTTACTGAGCGGGAGCCTCTGGTGCTTCGGGAGCCTCAGGAGCTGCGGGCTGATCCATCGCAGGCACATTGCCGGGATTGGTGGCTGCCTGTTCTACAGCCTGCTGCATGATAACGGAGTCGCTCCTGCCTGAACCAGGCAGACATGCAACGCTGATGACACTGAGGATAATCATTGTGCCTGCGAGTACCCAAGTTGCTTTTTCGATGAAATTTGTCGTCTTGGGTGCACCCAGAATCTGATTGTTGTTGGAGTAGTCGGCAGCCAGGCCGCCGCCTTTGGATTCCTGAATAAGTACGATGAGGCACATGAGGATGGAGGCCAGTACAATCAGGATAACGATAGATGTGTACATGTGTTATTTGTGTTTGTTATTTATTATTAGCTTTTCTAAGAATCGAATTTGGTCTGCAAAGTAACGATTTTTTTTTGGATATTTCAATGAAAGTTGCCGGATAATTTTCACTGCGTTCTCATATTTGCCTTGTTTAATGTAAATTCCGGCCATTATTTCAGTCAAAATTTCATTATCTTCGTCATTTTGCGGTTTTTTGCTTTCACTTATCGGACCCTCTTCGTGCTCACTTTCATCATTATTGTCGAGAATCATTCTGCCAGGTTCATTCTCCAGGAAGTCCTCTACCACGCCTCCTCCATTCAAGGGCAAAGCTTCCTGCCTGTGCTGTCCCTGCTGGCTCTCTCGTTGCAGGAGATAACCGATATAGTCCTGTGCGGCGTCGATGGGATGACTGACAGATGGATTTGGGGTCTGATTCTCAAGGAAATTGTCTATCAGGCTTACTGTTCGGGAATCGGAGGAATCTGCAACCTCGTCATAACGCTTACGTTCTTCTACGTGCGTATAGTGAGGCTCTTCGGTGAGGCGGAAAACAGCCTCCCTACTTGGCACGAGGATAGCGGTGCGTCGTAATGTCTCGTCATAGGTCGGCGCGTGTTTTTTGTAAAGAGCCTCCAGCAGCAGGATGCGGGCTACGTGGAAATAGGGATACTCCTGCGTGAGTGTCTGCAGTTGGATAATGGCATCGTCGTCGATTGTATCGGGGCGCCGGATATAGTCTATGATATGTCGTTGCATAGTTTCAGTCGGTGGTTTTGATGTATCCTACCAGTTGGCCACAGTGGCGTTGAAGATTTGATCGGAAATATCTCTTACCATCTGTGTGACGAGTTCTTCCTGGACCGCATTGAGTTGTTGCGATGCGTCGTATTCTGCAGTTGCGGAGAATTGTCGCTCGAAATCGTCGGTGTGTTTCTTGTTGTTGATGAAGCGAACGTTGACAGTCATCTTGAGTTGTACCAAACTGCTGTAGCCGTCGCTGGAAATACCTTTGTTGAACTGGTCGAATGCGATAATCTCGCCAGCGAGTTGCAGGTCGCCGTTCTTCTTAACCTGGCGCAGTTTTGTCTGGTTGGCATATATTTCCGTGATTCTGTTCTGGAAGATGCTCTGCATAGGAGCCCAAACGTATGCACTGCGGATGGGGAAGTTGTCTATCTGGATGGTTTTCGTTGTTGTATAGTCGATGCTAGCACCATTGAATTGATAGCTGACGGTGCATGCCGATACGAGCAATGCGAGCAGGGACAGCAGGGCTATGCATCTTCTATTCATCGATTCCATAGGCTTTGATTTTGCGGTAGAGCGTTCGCTCGCTGATGCCAAGTTCTTCGGCAGCAAGCTTGCGCTTGTAGTGATTACGTTGGAGGGCGAGCAGGATGTTGCGCTTTTCCATATCGCCGATATTGAGTGTGTCGTCGTCGACTATCTCCTCGGCGGTGGGGATGTCCATATCAAGCGGCTGGTTGTGCCGATTGCCGGGAAGTGTGTGGAAGGGGTGTGCCTGCGGCGTTGCATTTTTCTGTGCGGAGATGGGAACGGGCATCGTGGTCTCGGCAGGACTCTCGTGCCAATTGTCGCTTCCCTGTATCTTTTCCTTTAGTTCCTGCACTTCGGAGCGAAGTTCAAAGACAGCGTGAGCCAGAATCTTGATTTCCTGTTCGTAGTCGTGCTGAGTACCGGAACTGCCGTTTCCCGCAATGGTGGCAATGCTTGTGTCGGCATCGGAGTTCGGTGTGATGCCGTATTTGGCAAGTATCTCCGGCGTGATGCTTCGGCTCTCAGAGAGGATACTGAGTTGTTCCGTGATATTGCGTAACTGGCGGATATTACCGGGCCATTTATAGGAGTTGACGACGGCCTCCGCTTCTGGTGTAAGACGAATCGGTTCCGGTATTCTGTAACGTTCGGCCGTTTCAAGCGCGAAGGTCTTGAAAAGTAGTACCGCATCGCCTTGCCGTTTGCGCAGGGGCGGTATCTTGATGTTGATGGTGCAGAGTCGGTAATAGAGATCTTCGCGGAAACGTCCCTGCTTGATGGCATTGGGGATATCCACATTGGTGGCAGCCACGATGCGGACATCTGTCTTGCGCGGCGTACTGCTGCCCACTCTCAGGTATTCGCCCGTTTCCAATACTCGCAAAAGCCTGGCTTGCGTGCTCAGAGGCAGTTCGCCCACTTCGTCGAGGAAGAGCGTCCCGCCGTCCGCAGCACCAAAGTAACCTTCATGCTCACCGATGGCGCTGGTAAATGCTCCCTTTTCATGTCCGAAGAGTTCGCTGTCGATAGTGCCTTCGGGGATAGAGCCGCAGTTGATGGCGATGTATGTTTTTCCGCGACGTTTGCTGTGGTCGTGTATAATGCGAGGTATGACTTCCTTACCCACACCGCTTTCGCCCTGTATGAGGACAGAGAGGTCGGTGGGGGCGACCAGAACAGCTGTGGCGAGGGCTTCGCGAAGTGCTTCGTTTCGTCCCACTATACCATAGCGGTTCATCAGGGTCTGCATATCGGAAATGTTACTCATAATGCCTGTTCTGTGTTGTCGTTGTTAGTGTTTGCCTGTGGTGCCTCGTTCTGTTTGCGTTCTTCGTGTTTGTCGCGGAAGAGCTTAGGCAGTATATTTTGCCGGGCTTCATCGTAAAAGGCACGGTTGCGGATGATGTCAATAGCTGTATAGATGGGGTGAGTCAGCCTGGATACATCTGCTAGTCCGTCCCCTGCTTCATCGATGTGAACGGGACGAAAGACAGTTGTGATGACAGATTTCGTACCGGCAAAGTATCGAACGGGGGCTTCCTGCGGAGAATCGGTTATGAGACGTTGCAGCAAGTGCTCGCCGTCTGCAACAATGACACCATCGAAGTGGCATACGGCTTCCTCTGCCTGAATTTTCTCTGTAGTATAGGGCCCATAAGTGTTGATGCCTTGCTCTGTCGTAATTTGGCTGGCGAGGTCTGGATATTGCATGGGGCTTTCCTGAATAATGGCGATGCGGGGAGAGCTAAGGTTAAAGTCACGCTCCAGGATGTCCCGGAACTTGACAATATCTTCTGCAGTCGGTTCCTTTGTGATGAGCATGAAGTTCGTCTTCTCGGTTACGACTATCTCGACAGATCCGGCAGGCCTCTTTGTCGGTTCGATGTTTGAAGTAAGTACCAGAGCTTTTACATTTCCTTCGTCAAGGTTGCGAAAGGCTGTCTCTTGGTCTCCACTATCATAAACGAATGGAATGCATAGTTCAGACATCACAGGATCTTCACAAATACTGCAGAAGAGGTCATCGTTTGTGGCGTTGAGGCCATTTCTTATGATAGCTATCTTGAGTTTTTCCATTAATACATTTACCATTTAACCATTTACCATATTATTTCTTTCCTCCCTTGGAAGAAGCGGAGGAGGCTTCTTCCTCCAGTTCTGTGTCGATGAGGGAGTACTGCTCTTCGGGAAGTTGCAGGGTATAGAGCGAGCCTTCGAGCCGGCGTATGAGGCCGCGCTTCATCTTCTCCGGGGCATATACGAAGCCTTCAACTACAATGACGCGATTCGTTTCTGTGTCCACGCGGGAATGGCTGACAAAGGGACCACCCATGCAATCGTGCTCCATGTACCAAAGACCGCGAATCTCCATCGCATAGCGGTTGTGTACGACAATAGGCTTGATTATTGTGCAGAGCGAGTCGGTCTTCATATACATGCCGGGTTTTTCTCCTGGCAGATTAACCTTCATGACGGAATCGCGTTTGGCAATCATGTATTCTTTGTTGAATGTCTCAGGACCTTCGTAGGGATAGCTGTACATGCAAATGTTTTCCAGACCGCTTGCTGTGTTATTGCTTGTCCAGAAGAATTGCTCGCCCTTCTTGTAACTTGTGAGTTCTTTTGGTGCGTGGAAGCGGCAGGCGAAGATTTGCCACGCCAGATCGTATGTGACCTTCGAGTATTTCTTTTCCAGTTCCTTGATGAGGCGATTCATCTCGCTGCGTGTCAGGAAATCGATAACTTCTTGCTTGTGGTCGATGCAGAACTGCCTGAAGTCCTCCAGGCTAGGGCTGTTAATGGTGAGCACAATCTGATCCATAGCATACTTATTGCGCATGAAACGCATACCGGTACGGGAGTATTGTGTCTTGTCGATGTTGACCTGAATGATATTGCGGAAGATACTGAAGTTAGCATTGAGATCTTTCGGCTCAATCTGTGTTATGTGGAACGAGCGTTCGCTTTGAGGCAGGCAGGGTACATCTGTGTCCAGAATGTCGAAGAGAGCGCGTCCGGCAGGAGCGTTCCAGGTTTGTTCGTCGAGTACAACAAGCACTTCGTAGGGACGACCACTTGCTAACGGGAAGATTTGCTCTTTCTTGCAACTTGCTAAGAGAAGCAGGCAGCAAAGTGCTGACAAGGAAAGGATGTGGTGTTTCATATCTTTCATTTTTTTATTTTCTCATTTTTTCATTCTTTCATTTTTGCATGTAATAGCCCACATGCTGCGAAGATGTCTTGTCCCCGGCTGGCTCGGATGGTGGTTGTTACCCCGTGCTTTGTCAGGTAATCGCGCAGCCAAACCATTTTTTCTTCAGAAGCCCCCCGATAAGGCGTATTTGGAATCTGATGGAAGCGTATCAGGTTGACTCGGCATTCTATCGGCGAGAGTAAACGGACTAGTTCGCGGGCATGTCGTTCTGAGTCGTTGAGCCCATCAAAGACGATGTATTCGAAGCTGAGTCTCCGTTGGTGGCTCCAGTCCTGCTTGCTGAGCAGAGCCAGCAGGTCGCGGATGCTGTATGTTTTCTCTGCGGGCATCATAGCCAGACGCTCTTCAGGGAAGGGGTTGTGCAGGCTGATGGCCAAGTGGCAGTCGCTCTCTCTGAGAAAGCGTTCTATGCCCTTTCGCATACCGACCGTCGAGACTGTGATGCGCTTGGGGCTCCAAGCCCAGCCATCGGGAGCAGTGAGCAGCTCTGTGGCACGCAGAACGGCGTCCAGGTTGTCTAAGGGCTCGCCTTGTCCCATGAAGACGATGTTCGTTAGCTGCTCGCTTCCCGGTACGGAATAGACCTGATTCAGGATGTCCGTCACAGAGAGGTTTCCGCCGAAACCTTGCTTGCCTGTCATGCAGAAGCGGCAACCCATGCGGCATCCGGCTTGAGAGCTGACGCAGAGCGTAGCGCGGTCGCCATCGGGGATGAAGACACATTCCACCTTCTGTCCGCTCTCTGTGGGGAAGAGGTATTTTACTGTTCCGTCGCTGCTCTGCTGCATGTCGCAGGGCGGTACACAGCCGATGGTGTAGCGTTCGGCCAGGGCAGTGCGACCTTTCAGTGAGAGGTTAGTCATTTCCTCAATACTTCGCACCTGTTTGCCATAGACCCACTCTGCCATCTGTTTCGCAGCATAGACAGGAAGTCCGACCTCGGCTGCAACAGCTTTTAGTTCATCAAGTGTCTTGCCAAGTAGTTGGCCCTTCTCCATTTTGTGCTTTTATTATGCCGTCTCGTGGTGTTTTACACCGCAAAGGTACATTATATTATGTAAAATGTTGGCAAATATGGGGAAAAAGTTGCCAAAATTCACTTCTTTTACGAGAAAAGCGTAGTTGTTTAGGAAACTTTTACTATCTTTGTAACGCAAAAACTAATAACGAATGATAATGAAACTCAAACACATCTCAATCGCTTTCGTTGCGATATCCGTTTTCTGTGTGACTTCTTTGGCACAGAGCCTCAGTCCCAATATTAAGACGCATTGGGACAAAGGAACCCTTATTGTGGAATCGCCTACGCGTCCTGCCGGACAGCAACATGTCTTAGGCCTGACTGCTCCCAAGATGGCTACGGTTCGTGTGGCCTTTGTCGGTCTTGGTATGCGTGGCCCTGGTGCAGTGGCACGCTTCACCCACATCCCTGGCGTGCAGATTGTTGCCCTTTGCGACTATGAAGAGAAGCGCGCCGAAGGTTGTCAGAAGTATCTGCGCGAAGCAGGCCTCCCACCAGCAGAAATCTATAGTGGCGAGAAGGGTTACGAGGAGGTTTGCAAACGTCCCGATGTTGACCTTGTTTATGTAGCAACCGACTGGGACCATCATTTCCCTGTTGCCAAGTGCGCTCTCGAGAACGGCAAGCACACCGCCATCGAGGTGCCCAGCGCCATGAATCTGGAGCAGTGTTGGGAACTTATTAATCTCAGCGAGAGGACGCGTCTCCATTGTATGATTCTGGAGAACTGCTGCTACGACTGGTATGAGCTCAATGCCCTCAACATGGCTCAGAACGGTGTCTTTGGCGAAGTAATACGTGGTGAAGGTGCCTACATCCACAACCTCGACGACTTCTGGGATTACTACTGGAAGAACCCCGATGGTTCCGACCCAGAAAAACTTGGATGGCGCATGAAGTACAACCGCGACAATCGTGGTGACGTCTATGCTACCCACGGCCTTGGTCCTGTGGCTCTCGCTATGAACATCCATCGTGGCGACCGCTTTACCACCCTCGTGGCTATGGATACCAAGAGCGTTCACGGAAAGGAATATGTCGAGAAGAAGACCGGCAAGCCCTGCGAGAACTTCCGCAACGGCGACCAGACCACAACCCTCATGCGTACCGCCGAGGGAAAAGTGGTTGAGATTCAGCACAATGTCATGAACCCACAACCCTACAACCGTCTGTTCAAGCTTACTGGTACCAAGGGCTATGCCACCAAGTATCCTGAACAGCATTTCGCTCTTGACAAGAGCCAGCTTGCTGCCAGCGGTGTGGCCCCCAAGGTCGATGATCTCAGCAGTCACGGCTTCCTGCCCAAAGGGGAGCAGGATGCTTTGATGGCCAAGTACCAGCATCCCATCATCAAGAAGTATGGTGAGATGGCAAAGAAGGTCGGCGGTCACGGCGGTATGGACTTCTTCATGGATGCCCGCCTCGTCTATTGTCTCCAGAACGGTCTGCCTCTCGATATGGATGTCTATGACTTGGCTGAATGGTGCTCTTTAGCCGAGCTTGGTGCACTCAGTATGGACAACAATTGTTGTTCCGTAGCCTTCCCCGACTTCACTCGTGGCTATTGGAACGTGCAGAAAGGCTTCCAGTTCGCATGGGCAAGTCCCGAGGATGAAGCCGCTGCCGAAGCTGCAGCCGAGGCTAGCACCCAGGCACAGAAGGACCTTGCCACAAAGAAGAAAATGTGGGAGAAATACGACAAAGCGAAGGAAAAGGCAAAAGCGAAGAAGTGAAGAAAATTCAGAATTCTTCGCAAAGCTTAGGCGCAGGCGGAACAAAATTCAAAATTCAAAAAAACGAATTGCGCCGCCACATTCGGGTTCAGAAAAAACAATATGCTGACGCCCAATTGGCGGCAATGTCTGAAGAGATATGCAGCAAGGTGCTCCGTTCTGCCTGGTGGCAGGAGGCGGGCACCCTGCTTTTATATTATCCCTTGTCTGACGAAGTGGATGTCCGGCCGCTGATTCAGGAAGCTTATAGAAACGGCAAACGCGTACTCCTGCCTGTTTGCCGAGGAGAGGAATTGGAGCTGCATCTCTATGAAGGTGAGGATTCTCTCGCACCTGGGGCTTTTGGCATCATGGAGCCGACGGGCCCGCTTTTTGCCCCTGATGACTATCTTGATATCCAGCTTGCCATCGTTCCAGGGATGGCCTTCGATAGGGCAGGACATCGCCTAGGTCGGGGTCGTGGGTATTACGATCGTTTCTTGCCCAAACTTTCTTCTGCAAAGTTGCAAGGCATCTGTTTCCCCTTCCAGCTTCAGGAGGTCGTTCCTACCGATATTCGCGACATTTCCGTTCACGAAGTTATTGCCTAAGGAAACCTTCAAGCCTTTTATTCTGTCTTTACTTCGCTCTGTGACCTCAATATCCGATTGTATCTCAGTAGCAGACTGCTGCGAGGCTGATCGAGCGTGAGCGTTAGTCCCTCTGCAAGCTGAAGGCCTTTGTATTCCTTCGCTTCGTTATTATCCTTATTATATACACGATAATAGCCCGAAGGGTCGAGGCCTTGGAGATGTACCACGTAAGTGTTGGACTCACACTTAGCGCGACGGAAGGCCACGATGTAGCCTGACCAGTCGGAAGGACGATTGAGCTGATAGGCCAGCCAGATGTCGTCGCCCGTCAGGTCGCCTGTGCCAGAGAGAGGATAGAAGTCCTCGTAGAAGTAGGGGCGCACCTCCTGGAACTCCTGCAAGGTGCGCTGCATGTCGGTGAAAGATTCGCCCTGTTGGGTCAGCTTCCAGTTGAAGACGACGGCACTGCCAAGGGAGGAGCGCGAGTCGAAGGGGTTCACGTGGTAGCTGCCTGTAGCGTGTTGGGGCAGGTAGAACTCCAGCCCGTAGGTGTGGCACTGATAGCCTACAGGTTCTCCGTAGTTATAGTCAGTACGCCACATGGGGGCGCTGCGTAGCATCGTTTCGTAGTCGATGCGTCGTCCGCCGCTTGCACAGTTGTCAATGAGTAGTTTTGGGAAGCGGGCGAGCAGGTAGTCCCAGTAGTCGTAAAGCCCCATGATGTATTTTACCTCCGTGATGCCGCGCCGGCCATCTGTGTCGTTGGCCAGCCAGATGCCTTCGGGAGCGATGTTGAAGTCCTGCCGGTAATGGTCGATGCCGCTCTCCTCCAGGAAGTCGCCGATGGTCTTACTCATCCATTTGCATGCTTCTGGGTTGCCCAGGTTGAAGAGACGGTTGTCGCCGCCTGCATTTAGCATCCATTCAGGATGATTGCGCTCCCACAGGCTGCCCTTATAGACACGTTCCGGCTCGAACCACACCATGAATGTGGCATCAGCTTTCTTGTGGATATAGTCAGCGATGGGACGGAACCCGTTGGGGAAGCGCTCTGGGTCGGGTATCCAGTTGCCTGCAGTGTTGTACCAGTTCTTGCCTAGGGCGTAGTCGGCCGATTCGGTGTACCAGCCGGCATCCAACCAGAAGGATTCGGGGTTCAGACCGAAGAGCTTCGTTCGCTCCACAAGGGCGATGGCGTATTCTGTGGTCATGCAGGTGTATTCGTTGCAGGGAGCTGGGTCGCCCCAGTTGAAGCCGCCGAACATGGGGTACCAGACGGGTTTACCATCAATTTGGCGCGAATGGTGGGCCAGCATGAAGCGGCGGAAGCGGTTGTGCCCCGTCATGCGGTCGCTACCCTGCCAGAAGAGAAGGCAGATGCTGGCTGTGCGGATCTGTTCGCCCGGCAGCAGGCCGGCATCCAGGTGTTTCAGGCCTGCCTTCAGTTGTAGTTTTTTGTTATCGATAGCGTTAATTGTGCTTTGCCAAGTACCCGTCCAGCCGATAGCCACCATCACACCTTCTGAAGGCGAGGTCTGGAGGTTGAAGAATGGAAAGGCTCCATCTGACGAGCGTCCGCCGCGAGGTTCCATCCTCAGCGTGTCGCCTATTTGGAGCATCTTCTCGCGTGGAGCAAAGTCAGAGCGGCTGGCGTCACTCCCTTCGGCATAGTATAGGGTAGGGGTGCCGACAGGATGCCGGAAGATGATGTCCGCCGTCTGCACGTGGCTGATGGCAGGTGTTATGTCGCTGCCTGTATTGGCAAAGCGTAACACCCATTCTACAGCTCCGAAGTCCTTCCAGGCCGTCACTTCGCACTCCACCTTCAGCCCCGTCTGACTGTCGGTATAGGTGGCGATATAGCGCACCTGGTTCTCTTGAGAGTTTGGCAGTCGCATCAGGCTGTGACGACATCGCCGCAATATTTCTTTCGAAGGCACACCTCCGTATTCGAATGAGAAAGGCGGCGTCTTTCCTTTGCCGAACTGTGCTGCAATCCAGCGCTCCATCTGAACAGAATTGCCATTCTGTGTGGTTGTTCCTTGGGCTATAGAAGTTAATGGGAAAAGAAAAAAGACTACCAGCCAAAAAGCTGGAATCAGGATATTTTTCATGATTATAGAGGTAAGGTTTGCCGATGGATGAAACGGCATAAAAAGATGAAAATTATGGGTTTTGAATCTGGAGGAGGAGGCTTTGGGGATAGTAAAAGACGCGGTAGCGGTAGAGAGCACGTCCAGCCGGGCCGTTAGAGATATTGCCGCAGTCGTTCAGGTTGTAGGTACGACCGCAGCTGTTGCATTTGGCATAGCCGGCGGTTTGCAGCACCAAAGGTTTGGTGATGTGGTAGTTCTGATAGCAGTTGGAGCAGGCCCAGTCGAAGCATACGACACGTGTGTCGTTCTCCCCTATTTCCGGGATAGTGAGACGTCCCACGATGAAACCGCTCAGCCCCAGATAATAACCATTCTGGTTGCTCAGTATGTTGATGGGGTCTGTCTTTCCCTGGGCGTTGGTAAACAGGAAGCGTTGTCCGTCGCTCTTGACGGTGCAGTACTCGCCCATGCTCTCGCAGGCAGTGAAGAGCACAGGAGCCTGTGTGACGTTCTCGATAATCAGTCTCGCCGACAGGCTGCAGTATTTATTGTTCACCTCGCCTTCCTTGCAGGCGAAAAGGACTACTGATAACAGACAACAGACAAAAGACGACAGACTAAGGTTCCAACCTTTCATTTTTCACTTATCATTCTTAATTTTTCATTCTTAATTTTTCATTCTTAATTTTCTTTCCGCCTTCTCAGCCCGCTCGAAATGGAAGCCGTCCCAGACTTGTTGCATCAGGGCTGCAATCTCCTTCGTGCAGAGATTGCCGATGCTGCCCTCATGGGTGTGGTGCACTTCCTTTCTGGGGACGAACTTGCCTGCCTCGATGTCGAGCCCGACCTTCTTGTAGGCATCGCGAAAAGGCATACCCTCGCTGGCCAGGCGGTTGACCTCCTCGACGGAGAACATGAGGTCGTAGCGAGGGTCGTCGAGGATGTGCTCATTGACTTCGAGGCGTGCGATGATGTAAGTGGCCATCTGCAGGCACTCACGCAGTTCCTGGAAGGCGGGCAGGAAGACTTCCTTGATGATTTGCAGGTCACGGAAGTAGCCGCTGGGCAGGTTGTTCATGATGAGTGTCACCTGCTGCGGCAGGGCTTGCAACTTGTTGCATTTGGCACGTGTCAACTCGAAGACGTCGGGGTTCTTCTTGTGCGGCATGATGCTGGAGCCCGTAGTGCATTCCTTCGGCAGCTTGATAAAGCCGAAGTTTTGGCTGTTGTAGAGACAGGCATCGAAGGCAAGCTTGCTGACGGTTCCCGCGATGCCAGCCAAAGCAAAGGCTACATCCCTCTCCGTCTTGCCGCGTCCCATCTGGGCATAGACGACGTTATAGTCGAGCGAATCGAAGCCAAGCAACTCCGTTGTCATTGTTCTGTTCAAGGGGAACGAAGAGCCATAGCCAGCAGCAGAGCCGAGCGGGTTGCGGTTGGTGATGCGATAAGCGGCTTGCAGGAGGACGAGGTCATCCACCAGGCTCTCTGCGTAGGCACCCAACCACAGTCCGAAGCTGCTGGGCATCGCAACTTGCAGATGGGTATAGCCGGGCATCAGGACATCCTTATATCGTTCGCTCTGTTGCTGCAGCTCTGTGAAAAGGCTGCGAACGTCTTCTGCAACAAGTCGCATCTGCTTGCGAATGAACAGTTTCAAATCGACCAGTACCTGGTCGTTGCGGCTGCGTCCGGAGTGAATCTTCTTACCGACGTCGCCCAGTCGGCGGGTAAGCATCAGTTCTACCTGAGAATGCACATCCTCGATGCCTTCCTCGATGCCGAAACGGCCTTCCTGTATCTCCGTCAGGATGTTGCGTAGCTCTGCAAGCAATGTCTGCAGTTCGTCCTTTTCGAGCAGCCCGATACTCTCAAGCATCGTGATGTGTGCCATCGAGCCGAGCACGTCTGCCTCAGCCAGATACAGGTCCATCTCGCGATCTCGGCCAACGGTGAAGCGCTCTATCTCCGCCGTGACCTCATATCCTTTGTCCCAAAGCTTGCTTTTCATTGAACATTAAACATTGAACATTAAACATTATTTCTCCCCCTAAAGGGGGGTGGGGGTCAGTACGGTAGGCTTGCCAGCATCTGTGCCAGGCCGTCAACACCCTGCTCAAGCTTCTTGCCAACCATCTGGCGAATAAAGAAGTTAAGGTCGGCTTTGACGGTGAGGCGCATGGCGCACTCGCTTTCGCCGGCTGGAAGCAGCTGTATCCACATGTTGGCAGCTACGGGCATACCCTCGGCGTTGAACTTGATGGTCTTGTCCTTCTCGCGCTCGATGATGCGCAGGGTGGCAGGTCCCACAGGAGTGTCGCCCGTCACGGAGTCCCTGTCGAAGCGCAACGAGCGCAGCTTCTCCACAATCTGCTCCAGCTGCTCTGGTGTCACCTTGTCGCCAGCCTGCTGCTGGATGCGCTGCATCGCTTCGGGATTGTCGAGTCCCTGCTGTATGACAGCCAGATTGTTGAGATCGGACAGACGCTCATAGACTCGCCCGATGGGAGCGAATATCTTCTTTACTTCACTTTTGTATTCGGTCATCTTTCTTTCTACATTTCACATTTTCTAATTATCCCCAGTTTGCCGGGTCTTTTCGCCATTGGTTCAGGGTTTCTACCTCTATCTCTTTGATGTAGCCGGTCTTGAGAGCTTCGGCTACGACGGCTTCGTAGTTAGTGAGGGTGACGAGCTTCACACCTGCTGCCTTGAAGGCTTCTTCTGCTACAGGGAAACCATAGGTGTAGGAGGCAACCATACCGACTACATCGCATCCTGCTGCTCTGAGGGCTTCAACGGCTTTGAGGCTGCTGCCGCCGGTGCTGATGAGATCCTCTACGACCACCACCTTCATGCCGGGCTTCAATTCTCCTTCAATGAGGTTTGCGAGACCGTGGTCCTTTGGCTTACTGCGGACGTAGGCAAAGGGCAATGCGAGGGCATCTGCCACCAGGGCACCTTGTGCGATGGCTCCTGTGGCGACACCGGCCACGCCTTCTGCCTCGGGGAACTGTTCCATGACGAGGCGCGTCAGTTCCACCTTGACGAAAGTACGCAGGTCGGGGAAGGAGAGCGTCTTGCGGTTGTCGCAGTAAAACGGACTCTTCCATCCACTTGCCCATGTGAACGGGTCGTTGGGTTGCAATTTGATGGCTTTCACTTTAAGCAGCTTCGCTGCAAAGATAGATTCGACGTTATTCATATTTGTTTTTGATTTATCCTATCGGTATATAATGCGGCAGCAAAGTTACGAATAAAATGACAATTAAGCTGCAGGAAGTGGAGAATTTTCAACTAAATGCCTCGATTTCGGCAGAGTAGTGGCCGTAGATATACTCCACGACCAGGCGACCATAGCGCCCTTGCTCAGCTGCGAGACAGGAGACAAGTCCCATCGTCATGCGCCAATTGACCTCTATGCAGGGACAAATGCCCTCCTGAGCCAACATCATGTCAATGCCGACAGGGCCGCTGTAGTCGAAATGACTCAGACGCTCTTCCCACCATTTTCTGATCTCCTGAAGGTATTGCAAGGGAATGTATTGTGCCAGCCACGCAAGTTTCTGCCCTTCTGGAGCCACCCAGTTGCCCAGATAAGCACCTCGTTCGTTGGTATAGAAAAGTGACAGGCCTTGATACTCTACACCTCCCTTCCCGTCGAGCCAGAACTCAAGGGCAAAGTCGGTAATCTTATGAAGAAAACGCTCCACAACGACAGACCCTTTCCATCTTCCCCTTAAAAGGGAAGTGTCTTCCGCTTTGACTTGTCTTATACCTCTTCCACTGCTGCTCCAGGGCAATTTGAGCATTGCCTCGCCATATATGTTGACGGCTTCTTTTACTTCTTCGATGGTGTGGCAAAAGGTTGAGTTGCCTGCGATATGCCCGTCAAGAGGGAGTTGTTCGCGAAGTTCCTGCAACAACGCCACCGCCGTTTGTCGGTGCGAGAGCTGTCTTATCTGTTCCAACTTCTCCGCAGAAGGCAATAGCGACTCCTGAACGCCTGCCTGCTTCAACTGGTGACTGAGTGCAGGACTCCAACCCCAAGGTAGGATTTTCGTGTCATTCGAAAGATTGAGCCGGTCCTCTCCATTCCAAACGATATCCTTCTCTTCGGCCCACCACTGCGGCAACCACCACAGCTCACGCCGCATCTGCTGAATCTGCGCAGGTGGCGTATAGCCCGACTTCCCATCAGCCAAGGCCATATCATTCTCAGGGTTGAAGATATAAAGGGTCAAGGGGTAAGAGGTTAACTATGAACTGATTTCGGCTCCTGTGTAGTAATGTTTGAGAATCTGTTTGTAGCTGTAGCCTTGTTCTCCCATGACGGCGGCACCGATTTGGCAGAGGCCGACGCCGTGCCCCCAGCCGCGACCGTGCAGGATGAACCGTCCTGGCACGCCATTTCGCACATTCTTTGTCTCGACGGTGAAGGCGCTGCTCTTCAGATGCGAGGTGCTGAGCATGCGACGTATTTCGAGTTCCTTGCCCACCACGAAGGATTTCTCTTGCCCGACGATGCGCAGCTTGCTGATGTGTCCGCCCGGGCCTTTCTCCACAATCTCCATGCCGAGAATCGGTCCCAGTTCCATCTTCAGATGCTTGCAGATACGGTCGTGAATCTCCTCTTGCGACAGCTCTTCCGTCCACTCGTAGAAGTCTCGGGTTTCGAGGTCGTAATCATTGAGCACCTGGCGCAAAATCTTTTTGTCGCTCGTATTGCAGAAGGGGTCTTGAACGGAGCGCAGATAGGGAACCTCGATGTTCTCCCAGCAGTATTGGAACTCGTTGGTGCGTCCGCCACAACACTTGCCGAAGCGCGTGTCGCATATCTTTCCGTCGTACATAAGCACCTGTCCGCGAGTGGCATTTACGGCTTCAATCACTTTGGGATTGCTGGCCCGAGTAATGCCTTGATAGCGCTGGCAGTGGTCGTCGGCACAGACATCGAAGATGGTGTGGTCCTCGCGGTCGTACCAGCGGATGCTCTCGCCATCGCCCTTGACAAAGGAGAAGAATGGCGCAGGCTGTCCGGCTCGTTCCTGTCGGCGCTGCATCTGGGCATAGAGCCAGCTGCGGGAGATGACGGCGGCGGCTTTCAAGAACTCCAACGAGCTACTGCTCTTCATCTCGCTGCTGATAACGCTTGTAAGGTAGTCCTCGACAGGCAAGATGTTGATGGCGACGATTTTGTCTTCATCGACCACCAGCTTGAGAATGCCGCTGAAGGTCTGCGACTCCTGCCGCTCCCAATGGAATTTCTGACCGATGGTGACGTTGTGGAGGGTGAAAGAGCCTTCTCCCCTGAACGTCAGCTCCTGATAGACATTGTCCTGCCAGCGGATGCCGCCGTCGGTATATTCCGCTACCTGTTCACCCTCGACTTCGTTGCCTTTGGCTTGATAAGGGCTGTTCATGCAGAAACGAATGACAGCATCTTTCATGATGCCGACGGAGACAGACCCTACAGCCTCCCCCTTCCCCTCCAAAGGAGGGGTGATATGCTGGAATTCTTCTCCCTCTCCTTTGGAGAGGGTAGGGGAGAGGCTTTCTATGATAGGCTTCAACTCCTCTTCGCTCAGGGTTACTTCCTGCAGAATACTCACAGCTTTCTCTGCTGTCAGAGCCTTGAAGTCCTGCTCTCTTGGCGTGATGAAGAGGCCGCACATGTCGAGTGCTCCTGGACTTATCATCAGCTGCTCCTTGCCCTCGGCATAATAGCAATCCGGACGATGCTTGCTGCGAGGGAAGATGAGCGTCACAATCTCGTCAGGCCGGCTGGAAGTACCCTCCTGCCGCCAGCAGACGATGTTCAGGCGAGGTTCCGACTCGTCGCCAACTATTGGCAGAGCCTTATAGACGCGCTGGCAGAGCAGGCTGTCGCTCTCGGCAGGCAGGCTTCGGATAACAAATACAGGACAGGCATAGCCCTCCAACAGATAGAGTCCCGGACGGCTGCCCACATTGCCTGCTTCCTCCATCGAAGCCATCTGCTCGCCCGTCAGGGGATAGAGCTTTTTCAAGTCCTTCTCGTACATTGTCCAGTCACGTTCCAAAGGCACAATGCCACGACTTCCAGCCTGCAGGTGCATGTGGTCGGGACACGAGGCACCACACAAGGGTCCGTTGTAGAAAACGATGTGTTTGGGCATATCCCAAGCCATCTTCCTGAGCGTTCCGAAACTGCTGTAGATGCTTTGCGGACGATGGCGACGCATCGGAATGGTGAAGTGCTGCGGCAGGATGGGGTAGGGGTTGACCAATATCTGGTAGTGTTTCTCCGTCATGAGCTTGTGCTGCTCTTTCGGACGGTTGTTGTCGCAAAGGAAGCAAGGCCGTTCGCTGATGCTCTTCTTGTCAATAGAAGCGGCAGTAGAGACGATGCGAGCGGGGTTCCATTGAACATTGAACATTGAACATTGAACGTTGGGCATTGCTTCTTGCCCCCATGCTAATGTTTTTGTTTGAACATTCTCCAGCGCCTTGTAGCGTTCTGCGGCTTCTGGCCATTCTTCAAGTTCCTTTTGGAAGAAGGCCTCAATCTCCTCTTCTGTCACGTTATGTTGCCAAAGCAGGTTGAGCTGCTGGCGTGCCTTGATTTCGAGGGTGCGAAGGTGGTCCTTGTAGGTGTTGTTCTTGTTGATTTTGTCCTGACTGAGTGCCGCGTCGCTATTGCCTTCCCAACGCCGGCAGAGATAGACCTCGTCGTAGATGCGACCGATACGGTAACGGCGGCTTATCATCAAGCCCAGCGCATAGTCCTCGCCGTAGCTGGTGTTGGGGATTTGCAGTTCCCGAAGAACAGGCGTGAAGAACGCTCTCGGCGCACCAAGTCCGTTGATGCGCAGGGCATTGTTGCGGCCATTCTGGAGCGTCCATTCGCGATGGTCGATGAGGCCTGGCGGAAGCGTGTTCAGTTGGAAGTCGCACATTCGGTAGGAGCCAATCACCATCGCCGCACCCTCGGCATAGAAGGCATCCACCATTCGTTGCAAGGTATGGGGTGAGCTGTAGAGGTCGTCGCTGTCGAGTTGCACCACGAAACGGCCTACCAGAGGATGATGTACAGCCGTGTTCCAACAACCACCGATGCCCAAATCGTTGCGATTGGGAATGATATGGATAACGCGTTCGTCGCCGGCGAACTCATCGATGGCTTCCGTCGTACCATCTGTGCTTCCGTTATCGACCACAATAAGGTTGAAGGGGAACGAAGTCTCTTGCTCCAAGACGCTGCGAATGGCATCGCGAATGGTGCGCTCGCGGTTGCGGACAGGGATGACGACTGAAGCCTCCACAGCAAACTCTCCCTCGGAGAAGTTCACTTCGTCGTACTCGTCGCCGTGCAGATAGGCATTCAAAGCGCGAAGATGACGGGTGCAAGCTCTTTCCATTTCCACTTGACGATTGCGGTTACGGGGGTCAACATAGTCGAACTGTTTCTGGCCGCTCAGCCTTGTGTCGTGCTCCACCTCCGTATAGAGGAACTCATCGACGTGCAGGGGCAGTTGCTCCCGACTGATGAAGAGCCGCAGGTCGTAGAGGGCAGCGAACTGGTAGTTGTGCAGGTTCTCCTGACTGACGTACGCCTTCAGCGCCTCCGTTCGGAAGAGCAGCACAGACCCCATCTGGAAGTCATCGCGAACAGAACCCAATTGATAATCAATCAACGGAAAAGCCTCCCCCTTCCCCTCCAAAGGAGGGGGGACTTGCTGCGACTCATCTCCCTCTCTTTCGGAGAGGGCTGGGGTGAGGCTATAGTGGTCACTATATATCATCAGTGCCCCACTGTCTTCAGCGATAGTGATGAGTCGGGTTAGGGCGTGGTAGCCGAGTTGCAGGGTGTCGTACTTCGTGTATAACAAGGTATAGGGAGCCGTCGCCTTTTCTGCGATACTTTTGATGGTACGGGTATTGCCTGGCCCGTCTTCGCGCAACAGATTAACGCTCTGCACATTGGGGTCGGCTGTCAGGTTTTCCAAAGTTCCCTTGACCTGTTCGTCATTTTGCCAAGGAATAAAGCAATCTATGTAATTCATAATTCAATATTCATAATTCACAATTATTTCCAACCCTCCAGGTCTGCCTCTGGGAAGAGGTCGGGATTGAAGACAGGCTCCTTCGTTCCTTTGCGGCGCTGTTCCTTGAAGTCTTTCAAAAGACGGAAAGCATAGCGGCTCAGGAGGCAGACGGCAATAAGGTTGGTGATGGTCATCAGTGCCATTGCGAGGTCCACGATGCCCCAGGCTTGCTGAAGTGTCATGAAACCGCCCAGAAGAACTACGACTCCGCTCAGCAGACGGAATACAAAAATCACCCAAGGCTTCTCGCTGATATAGCGGACGTTCGTCTCGCCGTAGAAGTAGTTGGCGATGATGGTGCTGTAGGCAAAGAGGAAGATGGCTGCCGTGAGGAACCACGCTCCGAAACTGCCCAGGTGGTAATCCATCGCGTGAGCCGTGAGGATGATGCCGTCATCCTGACTCGTATAGAGTCCACTCAGCAGGATGATAAAGGCGGTGCAGGTACAGATGACGAGCGTGTCTGTAAAGACGCCCAGGCTTTGCAGCAGACCTTGTTGGACGGGATGCGGAATTGTAGCTGTGGCAGCGGCATTGGGGGCACTTCCCTCACCTGCCTCGTTCGAGAAGAGGCCGCGTTTCACGCCCTGCATGATGGCGATACCGACTGCACCGCCGGCGGCTTGTTCCCATCCGAAAGCACTGCGGACGATGAGGCTCAGCATAGCGGGAATCTCTGTGATGTTGACAATCAGGATGTAGAGCGCCAGGAGGATGTAACCGAAAGCCATTACGGGCACAATCGTCGCGCAGAAGCGGGCGATGCGATGGATGCCTCCGAAGATGATAACGAGCGTCATCAAGGCCAGCCCGATGGCGACGTATGATGTGGGCACCTTAAAAGCCTCCCCGATAGCATCGCAAAGCGTGTTGCTCTGCACAATCTGGTTGGCCAGTCCGAATCCGTAGATAATGAGCAGAGCGAAGAGGATGCCCATCCAGGGACGTTTCAAGCCGTACTTCATATAATAAGCAGGTCCGCCATAGAAACTCTCCTTGCCGTGTCGCTTGAAGAGCTGGGCAAGCGTCGCTTCCATAAAGGCTGTGGCTGCTCCCAGCAGCGCCATCACCCACATCCAGAAGACCGCACCTGGTCCGCCTATGAAGATGGCACTCGCCACACCAGCCAGGTTGCCCGTCCCGACTCTCGAGGAAAGACTGATGGCGAAAGCCTGGAACGAGGAGACTTTTATCTTTCCGAAACTCTCGCTGCTCTCGCTGGCGGGCTTGAAGAGGTTGCGGAGCATCGTTGGCAGCATCGTGAACTGCACAGCCCGCAAATTCCAAGTAAAGTATAGCGCACAGCCCACGAGCATCGTAATGACCACGTAGGTCCAAAGCCAGTCGCTTATTGTATTGAAGAATTCAAAATTCATAGATTCTATAATGCTGTTATAAGGTATTCCTTCGGTACTTAAAGGACTGCCCGTAGTATTGCAGTTTCCTTTGCATTCTTATTCACAATATGTTGTGATTTAGACACAAAGTTAAGGAAAAGAATTATAACGGCAAAGGAAATTCACAATAAATTGCGATTTTAGGTCGTAGAGCGAGCGTGATAGTGATGATTGCTTGCTTCATTGTGTCCAAAGCAAGGTGCCGTCTGGGGCTTGGCCTTCGGCCTCAACGGAAAGGGTTGTCTGGCGGCTGTTATTATAGAAGGTGATATTGGCTTCGCCGTTCTCGTTCAGTTTTAGGTCAGGGTTCCAATAGAGTGTGCGGCGGTAATCGGTCGGAACGGGTGGTGTCTGCTTGGAGTAATCGGGATTGTAGAACTTTGCAGGATAGGCAAAGCCTTCGAGGATGTAGCGACGGTCGCGATAGGTTATACGTCTGGAACCATCGGGGAAAGGATACCTCACTATTTTTGTCTTTGGCTCATTAGCTCCATAATACTGCTTGTTGCCTTCCATCCGCGGACTATAGTCGGAGTAAAGCACATATTTGTCCCAGACTCCGGTTCCCAGATACTCCATGGATTCGCCAGGAGAGATCCCTGTGTTTTCCGCACCAAAATCTCCAATGCCTCTTGGCCCCAATGATGGAGGCGTTAATCTAAAGGAGCCTGATATCAAATACTTCCTGGCATAGATGGAATCTTTGGGGATTTCCTTATCCATCAGCATTCGGCGAGTCCTTCCATAACCATAACGTATTTCGAAGGTTGGCTCTCCCTTAATGCCTCCGTCGTCACTCGGAGCACCAACGCCGTAGTCGCCTACCATTGCCTCCATGAAGCCAAGGCCACAGTCCGTTGCTATATTATTTGCCTCCAATGCATCGATGCAGAGGATGGGCCAAGTATCGTCGAACCTGCGAAGTCTGTTCCGTTTGGCCTTCACCGTCACTTCGCGCATGAGTGTTTCGTCATTGAGTACTGACGATTTTTCATTATCCTTTGAGGGGGGTGGGGCCAAATGGTTCTGGTAATAGTTATAAGGCTTCACAAACCTTGGGTAGGGCCAACTTATCCGAGCCAGATAAGCTGCCGGCTCGACATAAATCTTCTTCCTTAGTTTCCTGCTTGCCGGCAAGAACATATAATCCGTTTCTTCATCGTCGGGTGCAGCTTGTATCCATGTGTATGGTTTGCCTTTCTTCCATTTTGTGGTATCGGCAACGCTGATGAAGAGCACAGAAGGACCGTAGAAGGGTGGCAGCTGGATGCGGAATGCGCCCAGGTTGGTCTCGACCTCACCGACGAGAGAAGTATCTGCATCCACCGCCACTATTTCCGCGTGAACCTTCAGCTCCTTCCGGTTTGCCTTGTTTTGCTCTTTCTTGTTAACAGCCCTCTTGTATTCTGTTTCTTCACGTGTCCTAAAATGGGAGCGCTCCTCCTCCTCATCATCGAGGAACATACCGTCTGTGCTGACGTTCTTGAACGTATTGCCTATCAGGATGGGAGCCTTTTCTGCCGGCTGAGTCATATCCCAGGTTCCTCTGACCGCCATGCTCCGCCAATCAAAGCGCCGCCAACCTTGCGTCATCATCAAGAGATCCAGAGCAGAACGGTGTTCCTCGTCGTCTTCTTCAAAAAACCATCCTGGCTGAGGCACGAAACCACGAATTTCGCTTGACAGGAGCATTTCGGTCAAGATGTTGCTGTCATCATAAAGAAAGTCTCGCCGCATATCATCCCTAACGGAAAGGGAAAAACTGGCCCCTTCTAAATCTCCCCGAGGGGCGATTTTCTCTCCCCCTTGGGGGAGTCGGAGGGGGGCCGTTATTTTAATTTCGGCCTTCTCGTATGGTTGGTATTCGTCCTTCAGTCCCTCGATGTTCAGCGTTGGCTGCAACCCATCTCTGCCTCTCGCGAAGAAGAGTCGGTCGGCATAGACACGGCCCTGAGCGTCGAAGACAGTCAGTTGATAAACGCCTGCCTCAGTCAGAAGCGAGTCGTTTATATTATATCGGTAACCTTTTCCCTCATCGGCCAGTTCTAACAACATACGCGCATCCACCAACCTTCCTTCGTGCATAAGGCTCAGAGCCATATTGTCTGCCGTGAGATCTTCTGTGCTGCAAATATGAGAAAACCACTGGTCAGTGTCTTGTTCCAAGCGTAGAGAGATGCCTGTCTGTTCCGCTGTTGGCAGTTTTGTCTTGACTGTCTGCCCGTCTCTTGCCACAAAGAGAACCTCTTGCTCCATTCCTTTCTGCGGAATGACTTCGAAGAGTCCCCTGCCTCGGTTCAGAACCTTTGCCGAATCGCTTCCGTAAATCAGTTTGCCTTCAGCCCATTCTCCGTTATCCCAACTGGTTTCGAATGCAATTCTGCATGGCAATCCTTCCACTAGGTTACCGCCTTCGGGATAGAGCGAAAGCCTGAGTTCGCGTTTCTCCGGATCGGTATTGTAGATTCTTCGCATTGCTCTCAAGGTCATGTCGTGATTGTATTCTCCCGGCTCGATGGGCTTGTCATAGACGGGGAACACGCGGCTGTAGAGCTTCTCATAGTCGCGGTAGTACTCCTTCTCCTGCCGCTTGGATCCAAAGTTGAGTTTGTCCGTATGTTTGTGTTCGAAGAGCCCCCAGTTCAGTTGCCAACGTGTGTAGGCCCTCAGTTCATAGAAGCCGGCATACTGAATCTGATTTGTCAGAGCGAAGAAGCCACTGCCCCGTCCCTCCTTCATTTGGATAAGTTTGCGTTCTATCATATAGCCCTCCTGCCCATAGAGCTCTACATAGAGCACACCGCTCACATCCGAAGGTTTGCCAGTATTGGTCTGCCGCGTGTAGGCTGTGAACCAGATGGTGTCGCCAAGCTGATAACTGGTATTGTCCATGTGGACATAGACCTTCTCCTGTGGAATGGTCTTTCCAAAGGCACTCAGTCGGTTCATCAGCGGACGGAAAGCCTCAGGCACATCTTGCGCCTGCCCTGTTAATGAGACGAGGGCGAGAAGTGCAATGATGATGGCTTGCTTCATGTTCGTTTATCTTCACCTTATAATTATATAAACGCCTCAACCTGTGATTTATAACATCCCAAATGCGTTAAATCTTCTTAAATCCGCTGCAAAGATATTGGTCTAGGGTCAAAAATGCAAGAAAATGAGAAAAAAACTGTGTCTTTGCATCCGTGAGCTACGATATAGGTAAGTATAGGGCAGCAAGCAAGTCGCAAGGGAATAGCATAGGAGTAGTCCCTATTTTTGTTCAGTACCTGTTCAGTACTTGTCCACTATTTGTCCAGTATATGTCCAGTGCAGACTGAACATGTAATGTATAAATAGTGAGGAGATAATGGACAATTACTGGACATATTCCAGGCCATCACCGAGGCTACACCGAAGTAACAGTGAGGCTACGATATAGGTAGGACGAAAAGATATTCAATAGGAAATAGAAGGCCCGCTGCGCGTTGCAGGCGAGAGGACGACAGCTTCTTTCTTGCAGCCATCGACCTTGATGGTGAGGGGCTGGGGCAGGCGGACATGGCGAACGTGCTCTGTTTCCTGAACGGTGGGCAGCTGGTCGAGGACATCCTGCCGGTAGATACCATCGCCTCGGAAGGCATTGATAGTCAAGTAGCAGACACCTAGCGAAGTGAGGTTCTGGAAGAAGTGGGTGCCCTGAGAGGGGTCAACCTGGAAGCTGTCAAGCCCTGCCTCCACGATGACCTGTGCAGCGCTGATTTGAGACCACTTGACGGGTATGCCGAGCCAAGGGTCGGAGCTTCCCCAACGGCCAGGGCCGATGAGGAGACAAGATACAGCCCCCTCTAAATCTCCCCGAGGGGAGACTTCTGTTCTCTCCCCCTTGGGGGCGGCGGTGGTGGGCCGCAAGAAGGTCCTGTTTATCTTCTCAATCTCCTCTGCAATTGCGGGGTTGTTGGCTGGGGTGTAGCCGTCGGTCTTGACGTAAACGATGTCCTGAATGTCGGTGTAGATACCGTGACCTATTGCCGAATGAGAGCGCAAAAGACAGTCTTCGTCGGGAATGGCGGCAATGTCTTCGTCGAGCTCCATGCGGTTATCCACCATCGGGCGTATCTGCAGGAGGCAGAACTCGCCTGTTCGGTCGGCGTGAAGGTTGACGGCGAACTCAATTTCGACGGGGCGCTTCATCTCGTCCTGACCGTACTGGAGCACCTTTCGCATCAGTTCGGGCAGCGGGAAGATGTCGTTCTGCAAGACGCCTGCGAAGGAGATAATCTTGCGGTTGCGGCCCTCGTAGAAGCCTTCGTAGATGCACTGGTCCATCGGGTCGTAGGTGGAGCAGATCCATTGCAGTGTGCCGTCCTTTTCTGCATCTCGCACAGGTACTTTGATGAGGTTGAAGCCGTCGTTGACACTTATCTCGCTTAGCTCCTTGCAACTCTCGGCACGAAGGGCGAGGAAGTGCGTCTGGGTGTCGCGAAGGGCAATCTCCATCTCGCTCATCTGCAGGACTTGATGCGGATGGGCAGGGCAGACACGGAGGCTCGTTCCGCCATCGACGATGTACTTTCCGAGTCCCATTGCCAAAGAGACAGTACCCTCCTCGGCTTTCTCATCGCCGATAGGATAGTAGTTGATGCTTCGCGCCACACCGCTGATGACGGGATAGAAGCGTCCGTTGTGCTCCTCGCCCACCACCTCTTGCAGGATGACAGCCATCTTTTCCTGGTCGATGACGTTGCTGGTGGCCGTCATGTAGTCCTTGCTGTTCTGGTAGAAGACGCTGGCATAGACGGCCTTGATGGCTTGTGAAAGCATCGAAAGACGCTCGTAGCGGTCGTGCGTGGCGGGTATCATATAGGTGCTATAGACACCTGCGAAGGGCTGGTAATGCGAGTCTTCGAGAAGGCTGCTGGAGCGTATTGCGATAGGTCCGGCCACAACATCGAGGAAGGCTTCCATGTCGCCCACAAGCCGCATTGGGAGGCGTGCGCGGAGGAAGTGCTGCAGGATTTCCTCGTCGGCTATGTCGCTAAGTGCCAACTGATAAAGGTCGTTGGAATCCATGAACTCGTCGAAGATGTCGGTACAGAGCACGACGGTCTTGGGGATGCAGACAGTGACGCCTTCCCGTTCGTTGAGGTCGGTGTGTCGTCCCAACAAGTGGTCGATGAAGGCGAGGCCACGTCCCTTGCCGCCCAAGCTGCCCTCGCCGATGCGGGCGAAATTACTATATTGGTCGAAGCGCTCCCTTTGGAAGACAGCCACCACGCCTTGGTTCTTCATGCGTCGGTAAGCCACGATAGCATCCAGGATGATGGCTCTGTGCGCATCCACATCCTGCAGACTCTCCCAGGTGATGCCCTTCAGAAATTCCGAGATGGGGAAGAGCGCACGACTGGCCAACCAGCGGCTGACGTTGTTGTGCGAGATATGGTAGAGCAGGCTTCGCGTGGGCAGCGTCATGATGTTGTTCTGCAGGTCCTTCAGGTTGTGGAGGCGGGCCACCTCTTCCATCGTGTCGGGGTCGCGGAAGATGAAGTCGCCGAAGCCAAAGTAATCACGAAGGTGGTCTCGCAGGTCAACGTCAATCTTCTTCGAGTTCTTGTCGATGAAGCTGGCATGACATTCCTTTGCGAGGCGGGCATTGTCTGTCTCGCTCGAGTCGAGGATAAGGGGCACATATGGGTCACGGGCTCTGATGGCACTGAGGAGCTTGAAGCCTGCATCTTCTACCTTCTCGCCTCCGGCAATGAGCGGGAAGCGGCAGTCGCTGATGACACCCAAAGTGTTGTCGGCAAAGCGGTTGTAGAGTTCCCAAGCCTCCTCGTAGTTACGAGCCAGTACAATCTTTGGGCGACCTCTCATTCGCAGCATTTCGAGGCTCGTGTTCAGGGCTTCGGTGGCGAACTCGAGACTCTGCTGCAAAACGAACTTGTAGAGCGTGGGCAAGATGCTGGAGTAGAAGCGGATGCCGTCCTCCACAACCAGAAGCATCTGAACGCCAGCCGATTTGATGTCATGCTCCAGGTTCATTCGGTCCTCCATCAATTTGATGATAGAGAGCAGCAACTCCGTGTTGCCGAGCCAGCAGAACACGTACTCGAAGACGCTGAGGTCCTCGTTCTGCATACGCTTCGTAATGCCGTGGGAGAAGGGTGTCAGCACCACGATGGGGATGGTGGGGTAGTCCTGTTTGATACCTCGCGCGATGTCGAACACCGAGTTGTCCTCGGCAGCAGGCATACAGATGACGAGGTTGATTTGTCCGCCAGCCATCTGTGCTTCGGCCTCCTCGCGGTTGGTTACCTGTATGAATCGGGGCGGGAAGCGCAGTCCGAGTTTGGCATATTCGGAGAAGATTTTCTCATCCACGCGCCCGTCGTCCTCCAACATGAAGGCGTCGTAGGGGTTTGCGACAATCAGGACATTATAGACCCTCTTGAGCATCAGGTCCACGAAGGAAGTATCTTTCAGTGTCATCGAAAGCAGTTAAGAATTAAAAATTTGAGTACAAAGGTACGAATAAAAAGTGAAAAGTAATAAGTGATAAGATAAAAATTAATGTTTTTGCTTCCTTTCAGGATTGTCTCAAGATTTTGTTGTAAATTTGTTGCGTTTGTTTTTGACTTTTCCTGACTTCGGTCGTATAATGAGTAGAGCAACAACAGAAAACAGTGCAAACGGAACGTGACATAATAATAAAATGTAAGGACGGCAACAAGGAAGCCTTCCGATGGGTGGTGCAGCAGCATCAAAGGCTAGTGTTCTCGCTTGGGCTGAAGATGCTGGCCGATGAAGAAGAGGCAAAGGATGTGGTGCAGGAGACGTTCATCCGCGTGTGGCAGCACATCGGCGACTTCGACCCGCAGAAGCCCTTCACCACCTGGCTCTACACCATCGCCTCGCGCCTCTGCCTGGACCGTCTGAAACAGATGCATCGCATCCTGCCCCTGCCAAAAGACGAGCGAGTGCTGCAACGCTTTGCCAACGATAGCCAACAGACTTTGGAGAACAGCGAATGGGTGTCCATCGTGAGGATGCTGGCCGAGGGACTCAGTCCCAAGCAAAAGCTGGTGTTCACGCTCTGCCAGATGGAGGGACTGCCCTCCTCGGAAGTGGAACAGATAACAGGCCTGGATGCCAAGCAGGTGAAGAGCAACCTGTATGTGGCCCGCCAAACAATACGCGAACGATTAAAACACTTAGGTTATGAATAGGACAGACGATATACTGGAGAAGCTGAAAAACATGCAGCAACCCGAGATAGATAATCCGGAGGAACTGACGGAGAGGATAATGAGTAGGATCGGCCCCCTCCCAGCCTCCCCCTTAGGAGAAAGCCTCCCCCCCGTCCCCTCTCCCGTGAGAGAGGGGAGATCCATCAACTTCCTTCCCATTGTGCGAACGATACTTTCCCTTGCCGCTATGTGGATTGTTGGGTTCTTCCTTTACCTGCAATACGAAGCCTACCCTCGGGGAGGTATGGAAGGGGCTCCAGTTGTGGCTTCGGAGGGGGCCTCTACCCTTCGCGAAGTCTATAAATACCGTCTTTGCCAAGATTGCAAGAAAACAATAAGTTATACGCAAATAAAATCCAAGCTTTATGAAAAAAAGTAGATTCATTTACGATTTGACGATTTACAATTTACTATTTCTCTCTCTTCTCCTTACTTCCTGCTATCAGCCTAAGATGGTGATGAAAACCGTGATAGAAGGGGAAGGTTATAGTAACTTCGTTGACTATAATTTCCGCGATATTACTTATAGCAATGTGATGTCGCAAGAGATGCGCGACTCAATGTGGGTAGGTAACCAAGCTATGTTATCCTACCCCATACCGGAATGTCTGAACATGGATGCTTTTATGAGTGCGCATACTGATTTCGGCGAAGGGGATACGGTTTCTACTACATTCTGGATGGCTTTCAAGACCGTAGAAGAAATGTGCGAAATGACACCTTTGCAATTGAACGGAGTGCGGCTGAGGTCGAACGCCAAGTTGGACAAGCGTTTCCGCTGGTTCTATACAGAATACACCTTCACGGAGACCTTCTACTGCGTGGGCGATACATTCAAGCTGCCTGCCACCAACTATGCTGACAAGGCTGAGATAAGCTACTGGTTCACAGGTCAACCCAATCTGGTGGAAGGAATGAGCGGAGCTGAAGCATCACAGAAGCTGGGCGAGATGGAACCCCAAATCACCAAGTGGCTGAATGACAACCTCTATAAGACGGGGTTCGATTTCATCGTTGCCAACTACGATTCCATCCCCAATCCTCCCGTTAGCCGCGAACGGTTCATCGAACTGCATGACTCGCTGGCAAGATACCTGATGGCTCAGGCGGATGATATTTTGGGAGTGAACGTCGAGGATGCTCTTCGCGATTTCTTCCACTCGGATGCCTACGTAATGTTCTTCGATGAAGACACGCCCTGCGGAAAGGCCCTGAACAAGGAGTTCCTGAACAGCCTGAACATCTTCTGGTTCAACGTTCCTTATATCCTCGAGATGCCCGGCACCGTCATAGATCCAGGAAACGGTACTTTGCAGGAGGACGGCACCGTCTTCTATCCCTTCACAGGTGAGCGCCTCATTCCCCAAGACTACACCATTACCGCCACCTCGCGCAAAGTTAACACCTGGGCCTGCATCGTCTCTGTACTGATTCTCCTCCTTGCTATCGGCAGTTTTATCTACAAGAAACGTAAGGATTAAAGGATGCCTTTGCAGAGTAATTCCAATAGCCCGCTGCCAACTCCAGACAGCGGGTTATTTCTTAAACTATGTTAAATTTTAGTACCTTGCGATACAAGGTATTGTAATTATGCCTACCTTTGCAGCGTGAAACCACAAAAATGTCTTAGATAATGAATACCGACAACACAAAATCGCAGATGCGCAAAGGGATGCTCGAGTATTGCATTATGCTCCTGTTGCATCAGCAGCCCTGCTATGCTAACGACATCATCCAACGTCTGCACGAAGCGGAGATGATCGTGATGGAGGGAACACTCTATCCCCTACTCTCCAGGCTGAAGAAAGACGGGCTGCTGGGATACGAATGGCGAGAGAGCACACAAGGGCCACCTCGCAAGTACTACACGCTGACAGACGACGGGCAGGAGGCACTCCGCCAGTTGGATGCCAGTTGGGAAGAAATCTCGAGGACGGTCAACTTCTTAAAAGTTAAGAGTTAAGAATTAAGAGTTAAGAATTGTATCACTTTAAAACATAAAAACAATGAAAAAGAACATTAGCATCAACCTTTTTGGTACATTATATAATATAGACGAGGATGCCTACAACCTCCTGGAGAATTATCTGCAGAGCATGCAGCGCTATTTCGCCCGTCAAGAAGGCAGCGAAGAGGTTGCCGACGACATCGAGCACCGTGTGGCCGAGCTCCTCTGGAAGCGTCGGGAGGCAGGAATGTCTGCCATTAATATCGAAACCGTGAAAGAAATCATAGACACCATCGGTAATGCCGAACAGATTGCCGGAGAGAGTGGAAACGGTGATAAATATGCACGAAACGAAGGACAATATGCAAGAACAGAAGGACCAGGAGAAAATCGTTTCAGGGAGAACTTCAATCAGCTTGCAGATGATGTGGACCGCTTTGCTCGCGATGCATACGATAAGGGTCGTCAGCATGTCAAGACGCATCGCTTCTATCGTTGTGCCGATGATAAGGTGCTGGGTGGCGTCTGCTCGGGTATAGCAAAGTATTTCAATGCAGGCGAACCTCTCATCTGGCGACTTGGAGCCATTGCCCTCACGCTGCTGGGCGTAGGTCTTCCTCTTCCCATCATCTACATCGTATTGTGGCTTGTGACGCCTGCTGCCATTACTCCCGAGGACCGTCTGCGCCAACAGGGGAAAGAGATAACGCCCGACAATCTGGCTCAACAAGTTATGGATGACTCACAGCCCATAGTCGTGAAGAATGAGAACAAGGGTTGCCTGAAAGCCATACTCATCGTCATCGCTATCTGCGCCATCTTGCCCATCATCTTCCTCATTTCTTTCTGGGCTAAGTTCTTCTTCCATATGTTTTAACAAATTATGAAACGAACTGTAATTGAGGAACTATTGCTTCTGATGGCTCGAATTGGCGGGCTGTTCGGAATCATTGCCGGCATTTTGGTGAGCAAGGGAATCATCGAGTCAAACACCGAGATGTGTGTGCCTCGTGCCGTTTGCTTTCTGCTTGCAGCCGTATTTGTTTCTGTTGCTTTCTGGGCGATTGTAGAGGAAATCGTCAGCATCTCCGACAGAATCCGTCGGTTAGAAAAGGAGTTTAAGGAATAAAGTTTATATAAATAAATGAATAAGAAATTTGTAATAGGCCTTCTGTTGGCAGTTTCATTCTCTCTGTCTGCCAGCGCTACGGATTGGAGTGAGTTAATTGGTAAGACGCTGGTCTTATATCGGTTTGGGGAATTTCAGAATAGTTGGTTCTCTCGATTCATTGCCACAAATCCTGCAGGGGCAAGGCCCGTGGAGCAGCTGGTGCTTACCGACTCTACACACCTGGAGTGGAAATATGCCATGACCGGCGATTTTAAACGTGAATGCACGCTGCGGGATTCGGTATTGCTCTTGAAGGAGCCGTTGCACGATAATAACCACTTCAGGATAGTTGAATGCGACGGTGAGGTGTTGCTGACCCAGGGTAATGACGGTTTGACGCGTGCTTTCTTCATTCAGAACTCTCAGCCAACGCTTTCTGTACTGCCTGTTTCATGTGACAGCAAGAAGGGGTTCTGTGATGGAGAATTAGACGACTTGCTTCCCTATATTACGGACCTAACCTATAGTAGCCGTACACCTATGGGGCGGCATTTCCTGTATCACCGTAATGCATCCGATGAGGAGAAGGCTTGGTTGCAAAGCACAAAGGAGGTCTTTGAGGATGCAACAGAACAGATTAAGGCATTTGATATCAACCTCTTTCCTCACGGCAAGCCCGTTTTATCCGATGTTCACCAGAAGGCTGTTGATGACTGCAATGCTATGTCGGTGTTGGCTGATATGGCATTCCTGTATCCCGAATTCATCAAATCCATCATTCACGAGGAGGCAACCGATTCATTCCGGGTGGATATGTTCGACCCCGAGGGCAAACCCATCGTGGTATGTGTCAGCAACTGTTTCCCTGTCAGGGAGGGTGGTTACCCTATCTTCTGTGTAGGAGAGGGTGACTGCTACAACTGGATTTCCATCATGGAGAAGGCGGCTATGAAGTGGATTCAAGTCTATAATCATATAAACACGATAAGTGGCTGCAATGCCGAGATGATTACGCCTATGTTCACGGGGGATGGCAGAAGTTTCTGCATTCAGCCGGGTCGTCTTTCGAGCAAGGATTTGGCGCGTATGGTAAACACTTGTCTGGAGCATGGTATGATGGTAAACGGAGGTTTCCTGAAGTCTGACATTCCCCTCGACGGACACAAGACGGTAGTCAAGCATGGGCATTCGTTCCTTCCTCCGCAGCGCAAAGGCGCCTTCTATGCCATCCGTAATCCTTGGGGAGGCGGAGCAAATGATCATATCATGAACGTCATGAGCGACAATACCGTTGTTCCCCCATTGATTGATATTCGCGTTATCAGCCCTGGTGCAGCCGCCAAGTTCTTCGACAAGAAGGCTGTACATCAGAAAATAGAGGGCCTGAAGTATGATAAGGCAGAGAAGAAAGAACAGGTAAAACTCAAGAAGGGAGAAGTCCCGCAGCTGCAAAACTATCCCAGTGCGGATATGAACCAACTGCCCTTGCATGGAGGCGAGGTGGTGATAAAGGGACGCATTATTCCCGCAGACCCGCAAATCGTCAAGCAGTTTGAAGGCCAAATCTCTGCTATCATGCGGAATTACATTGTCCGTAAAGAGATGACGACGCTGTTCGACATCAAAGAGGACGGCACCTTCTCCCTCAACCTGCAAGTGCCTTATCCCATGTATCTGCTTGTCTATCCTATGGGAGAGGTTTATGCCTGCCCAGGCGATACGGTGGATGTAACCATCGATACAACAAAACCGAACCGTGAGGAGGGCGTCACCCTTGATGGCACAGGGCTGAGTGGAGAAGTGACAAGGCTGACGCCAAGGATAAGGAAGGCTTATCTGGACTTCTCCTCAGATTATAACCAAAAAGCGGAGCAAACAGAGCTAACTCCTGACTCTGTTTTGAAGATGAAAGACAAGCTGGTGGCCCGCCTGGACGAGATGGTTTGTAGAATAAATGCCGGCTTGCCCGAACTGGAAGGCTGCACCCCGATGGCTTCGGATATCATCCGTACATACATCATAGCGGCATACGCGGAACATATCTGCAATTATTACATGAGTTTTGACAGGAAAGGATATGACACAGGGAATATTTGGCAGAAGTTCTTCAGCTTTGCAGCTCCTCGTGAGCGTTATCTGTTTGACAATCCGCTTTTGTTGATTAGTGCCAATCATTTCTTCTTCAATAGAATAGAGTACAGCCTCTTTAGCTCTAGTA
>Ga0310690_10000354_pt1 | contig 103433 bp, 122 predicted proteins | sample AusTroGonzalo_MG_2_FD_207661 | JGI IMG/M metagenome (GOLD analysis project Ga0310690, IMG submission 207661) | Bovine rumen microbial communities from tropical cattle in Woodstock, Queensland, Australia - Gonzalo_04 (v2) (version 2) | ecosystem: Host-associated > Mammals > Digestive system >...
CCCTTTCAGAAAATCCCGCAGTAGACGAGAACTCCTTCCGTCCCTTAACCGCGCCTCAAATCAAAATTAAAAAAGAGAAATTCTCCCGCTCAGAAGCTCGCAAAAACGCCCCACCATTTATTCTTTCCCTACTTGAAGACCTCTTTACCCGTATAGATGAACTTGATTATCAAATTGAGGTTTTCGAACTTAGAATAGGGAAACGTACCGAGCCAATTCGTCAACCCTTACTCGATAGAATTTCAATTGAGCGCAGAAGTAAGTTAGAGAAAGAAGTAGAAAACTGGACTCAACATACCTATATAAAGTCCCGCCATCTCTTAATCCAACTTCGTTCCGACCAATATACGTTACGCGACTCATACAAACAAACTGTAGGAAATTCCTCAACTGCCCACTCTCCTAACTTTATAGAAGACGATCCGACTTTTGGAGTTGGAATTAATGTTTATCCTCTCGGTTTAAAAAGAGGGGCTAATTTAAAGGAAAACGAGAAAAAAGACGTAGAGCGCGCCGACACCTTAATTTTCAAGCATAATCCATCTCCTTCACTTTATACCCCTAAAGAACTTAAAGTAATTTCAAACTTTATTTGGGAGAATCAGCGCAATTTTGATGAGCGCGCCACTAAGTTTTACTTTAGTTTTGAAAACGAAGACCATATATATCAACTTATTTTACTTCGGAAATTTTTAGAGAATTTAGAATTACAAGAAGATTCTACAATTCCTCAACTTTTCGACACTTTAGACTACTATATTGAAGAAGCCGATTTAACCGAGGCCCAACGCGAGATTTTAGACCTTAAATTTCAGCATAAGGAAAACCAAGATATAGCGGCGTATATTAATAGGAAATATGGGAAAAACTATGCGCTTAACTATATATCGACTATCTTTAAGCAAAAGATTATAAAGAAAATTGTAGAAGCGGTTAAACTTCATAGGGAAAAGGTTGAGAACCTTTTCTTTGAAGAGGAATTTAAAAAGTGTAGTTGTTGCGGAAAGGAGTTACTTAGAAGAGAGGATTTCTTTATGAAGAGAAAGAAGTCTCCAGATGGCTTCAACGGACGCTGTAAAATTTGTGATAGAGAAAAACGTAAGGAGAAGAAGGAGAAGAATAATGAGTAAGAAGAAACGTGTAGGAGAGTTTTTAGACCTTTTAAACGAACTTTCCGAAGAAGAAATTTTTTCGTTGGGGAGAGTACTGGGGGTTAAATTTGGGAAATTAGAAATTTTGGACCAAGATGAGAACCCCATTGGGAAAACCTTAGGGGAATTAAGGGATGAGATTGGAGAAGAAGAACTTAGGAAGAGAAATTATAAAGTTAGAGCAGTTAAGCGAGACGCCGAAGAAATTTTAGCTGAGATTATGGAGACATTTTATAAGGCTAGTTGGGGCGCGCAGAAAGATATTTTGGAAATTATGAAAGCAAAGCCGAAAAAGAAGGACGTTGTTGAAGACGACAACTGCGCGCTCACCATAAATTCAACTATCCCGGAGGTAGAATTAAATGGGACTTCAACCGAAAATTAAGCGTAAGGTTTTATTTAGAGATTGCCCTATATGCGGCAACACTTTAAGTTTAAGCGAGTTCGCGCCTACCACTTCTATTTTCTATCCTGATGGAGTAATTCCTATTTGCGGCCACTGCATTGATAATTGGCTTAAAGAACAAGATTGGAATTGGGATGCAATTGATAAGTTGTGTCAAATGGCTGATATCCCTTTCATTCCTAAAGAGTGGGAAAACTTAAAGGAAATGAGTGAAGATAATCTGTTTGCGCGCTACGCCATGATTTGTCAGAAAAGCGAATATTATGGAGTGGGGTGGAAAAAGTATTATGATGAATACCAAGAGTTAAAGAAAAACGGGGATCTTGGCTCTGTTCTTCCTTTAATTGGGGATGCTGAACGCCAAGAACTTCAACTTAAATGGGGTAGTAATTATGATGATGAGCAATTAACTTATCTTGAAAACTTATATAAAGGTATCTTAACTTCTCAATCTGTTAATGGCGCCCTCCAAGATGACCGCGCACTTAAGATTTGTAAAATCTCGCTTGAAATTGATGAGAGAATTCGTGCGGGCGAAGATTTTGATAAGCTTCTTGCTTCTCATGACAAACTCGTTAAACAAGCAGACTTTACTCCAACTAATATTAAAAACCTTAATGATTTTGATTCTATAGGTGAACTTGTTAAGTGGATGGAGAAAAAGGGTTGGCAGGCTCGTTATCATGATGGAGTTACGCGCGATATTGTAGATGAGACAGTTCAAAACATTCAGTCCTTTAATCAGAGACTTTATACTAATGAAAGTGGTATTAGTGAACAGATTGAAGCGCGCATTGCTTCGTTAAAGAATGTAAAGGATTTGGAAGATAATTTTGGTTCAGAGAATGAATTTAAACTCGAAGATTATGATAATGAAGGTTATAAAAAATTGATGGAAGAGGAATTTGAGGAGGACGTAGATGAATAACTTTATTACTGGAATTACTGGTATTAAAGAAGGCGTCATACTTGAGAAAGGGGTTAAACTTAATGAAGAATATTTAGAAGAGAATTTTGATCATATTGGAGATTTATTAAATTATTTTATAGATTATCCTGACCTTTTCATTGATATGATTACGCCTGAAGATACGGGATTTCATTTATATTTTTATCAACGTATTTTCTTGCGCGCTATCATGCGCTTTAGAACAGTTTACATAACCGCGCCTCGTGCTTGGTCTAAATCGTTCTTAACTATTTTAGGTTTATTTTTGCAATGTATCTTTATTCCTGGAAGAAAGGTTTTCATTTGTACTCCTGGTAAATCTCAGGGTGCGAAGATCGCTAAGGAAAAACTTTTTGAAATTTTTAGACTCTTTCCTTTACTTAGAAAAGAACTAATTGGCGGGGAATATGATGAGACTCCTGGTAATTATGGTAAGGACTACGTAGAGCTTCGCTTCCGTAATGGGTCTCAGTTTGATGTAGTTGCGCCTCTCGATTCTACCCGTGGTGGACGTCGTAACGGTGGTCTTATTGACGAAGTGCGTAAATTTTGTATTATTTTTGTTGAGATGCGAGATTCTATTTCTGCTTTATATTAGAAATATAAAGGAGGAATAGCAATATGAAATGCTATATCTACAAAATCGTTAATAAGATTACTAATCAAGTTTATGTTGGGCAAACAACTAACTTGCAACGCCGATTAGAAAATCATTTGAGCGCTTTACGAAACAATAACCATGTTAATCCAAAATTACAATCTAGTTGGAATAAATATGGGGAAGAAAATTTTGAAATCACTTCTCAAATATATGATTTAACTAAAGACGAGTTAAATAAAAAAGAAATTGAAGAGATTCAAAAAGAAAACAGTTATGAAAATGGTTTTAATCTAACGCTCGGCGGCGACGGTGGAAACACAAGAGGAAATTTAAGCTTTGAAGATTTTTGTTTTATATATTTTGGTATTCAAGAATATGAAGGCTTAACAAATCGTGTTGCTGATTATCTCGGAATTGATAGTAGTACCGTTTCAGCAATAAAAAGAAAGGCTGCCTATACTTGGTATATTCCAATGGCAGAGGCACTTTCAGATGAAGATAAAATTAAATATTTTGAGTTATTTGAAAAAGAATTGGATTTAGCAAATAATCCTCCAAGAATTAAAAAAGCAAATATGTCTGAAAAAGATGTAATTGATTTTTTATGTGTTGTTTCTGCATATGGTAGAGGCGCGGAAGCAGCAATGACTCGCTATCTAGATATTTCAAAAGGTTTAAAAGACCATATAGTAAAAGGCGAGTATAGAAATTACGCTGAAAAGTTTTTATCATTAACAGATTCAGAGATATTTGAAAGAGCAGTACCGATTTTTGAAGATAATAATCTTCAACAGTATTGCAAACAAAGAATAAAAAAGAATAATGACGTAATACGACCTAACTTCTCATGGATTGCGCACTAAAAACTCTCTTAATTGCTGGAAACTCCTTCGGGACAATCAGCAGCCAAGACTTTTAAAAAGTAAGGTTCAACGACTAGTCGAAAGACGTAGGCTCAAGTGAGTCGAAATGGAGAGCACGGTTTGCCCCGTGAAGATATAGTCTCAACTTTATAGTAATATAAAGCAGTCGAAAGACGGGTATAGATTAACGACCTATACTGAAGAAAATGGACCATGAAGAAGAAATGTTAAATACAGTTGTTATTCCTTTGCTTAACGTAGATCGTCGTCTTCCAACTGGAGAAATAAACGAAAAAGAGCCTAATCGTCAACGTATATATGCAACATCTGCGGGCGCAAAATCATCGTTCGCATATGATGTATTAATGGATGTTTTTCAAAAGTCTATTATAAATCCAGATGATTACTTCTGTATGGGTTGTGATTATAGGGTTCCTATGTTACATGGACTTTTACAGAAGAGTTTTATTTACGACTTAAAAACTGATTCTTCTTTTAACCCTAACTCTTTTGCAACCGAATATTTATCACTTTGGAGTGGTGGTTCATCAGATGCATGGTTAGATTATGATAGAATTAATAAATATAGAATTTTAAAAAATCCTGAGTGGAAAGTAAAAAATGTAACCAACGAAAAAAAATTCCACTTAATTTCAGTAGACGTGGGTGCGATTCATGACCAAACTGTTTGCACTATTTTTAAGGTTAATATTGGTGAGCAAGGAACTTTTACTTGTTCAGTTACTAATATAATAGTTTTAGGTAAAACCGCAGAAGAAAAAGCCTTTTATCGTCAAGCCATAGATTTAAAACGTTTAATTCAAATTTATCAACCGCGTGAGGTTGTAATTGATACAAACGGTATTGGTGTTGGTTTTGGAGAAGTAATGACACAAAGTCAATATGATAGTAAGACAGGAGAATATTATCCTGCTTATGGCTTCTTTAATGATGATAATTTTAAGAAAATTCAACCACATGATTGTGCAAGAATTTTATATAGTTTTAAAGCTAATTCTACTTTAAAGCCTAAAATTCAAAGTAATGCTTATACTTTTATTAGTAGCGGACGTGTTCATTTCTTAATTTCTGAACAGAAGGCGCGCTCACTATTACTTGAAACTAAAACTGGTGCGCACATGAAACCCGAAAATCGCGCAAAACGCTTATTACCGCATGAAATGACTTCTCGTTTAATTGATGAAATGATGAATTTTAAAAGAAAGAAGACTGCGGCAGTTAGTGATTTTGTATTGGAACCTATTAACTCCAAATATCCTGATGATAAATTCTATTCTTTCTGTTATGGGCTTTGGCGCATTAAAGAAATTGAAGAAGAATATGTTAAGAAATTTAAGAGAAAATTAGAGGGCGCGACACGTCAACTTATATTCTTTAATTAGGAGGAACTTTAAATGAGTGAAGATATTAAACTCTCAGTTGGACAGACCGAAGTCGCTGAATTAGATAAAAACGCAGTTGAGCGTTTTACTCTTAGCGAGTTTAAGAAGTCCATTGATGGTATGATTCTCACGAATCAAAAAGCCTATTCCTCTAAATCACACGGCTATTGGGGCCGTACTTACTTTAAATACACGAAAGAAGAAATCTTTGACATTATAGAAGGCGATAATTTACAAGCAAAAATTAGACTTTCTCGCTACTTTTTTGAAAGAAACGGGTACTATCGTCAAATCGTACTTTATTACGCCACAATGCTTGAGTATGTAGGCATCTTAATTCCCAATCCGCTTAAAGATGCAAAACTCTCCAACTCCAAATTACAGAAAAAGTATAATACGGCGATTAATTTAGTCGAGGGTATGAACTTACCTACTTTCTTTACAAACTGTGCATGGATGAGTTTAGTTGATGGATGTTATTATGGCCTTATTATAAGTGAAACAGATGACGCTTTTGCTGTAGTAGATTTACCAACTGAATATTGTCGAAGCAATTATAAGGACACTCATAATAACGATTTAATCGAGTTAAACCTTGAGTATTTTAGACAAATTGAATCTGACGAGTACAGAGAAATTTTGTTTAAAACTTATCCAAAATTTATTAAGGCTGCATATGAAAAGTGGATTAGAGGTAAACTTAAATCTTCTTGGGTTTTAATTCCTGCTTCAATGGGTGTTTGTTTTCCTTTCTTTGATGGAAGACCTGCGCTTTTGAACGTGATTAGAGCCGCACTTTTATATGATGAAGTTAATGATAGTTTAAAGGATAAACTCACGGACGAGATTAAAAAGATAATTGTTCAACATATTCCTCATATGACAGATGGCGCCTTCTTATTGGAGCCAGAAGAAGCAAAGGAATTACATAAGGGCGCGGTAGCGATGTTGGAGAATAATCCTAACGTCGATGTTCTTACTACCTATGCAGATGTTGAAGCAATTGTTTCAAAGACCGGTAATGATAATGACGCTAGTTTATTATCTCGTTATGAACAGAATATTTATTCTCAAGGTGGAGTAAGTAAAGAATTGTTCGCGGCTACCGGTAGTTCTGCTATTCCTTCTTCTCAAAGAGTAACACTTGGAATTATGATGCATTTAGCGGATAAGTTTTCTACGTTTGTTACAAACTTAGTAAACTCAAAATTCGCAATGCCTACTCTTAACTTTAAATATACAATTCTTCCGATTGCATATTTTAATGAAGATGAATATTTGGATAATGCTTTTAAGCTCGCTAACTCTGGTTATAGTTTTATACTTCCTACTATCGCCATGGGACTTAGTCAGCGTGATTTAGCTAATGTAAAACAACTTGAGATAGATATACTCCATCTTGATGAATTATTGAAGCCACTTGAATCTGCTTATAATCCTACTGGTGAAGGGCCAGGACGTCCTAAGAAAGCTTTAGACGAGAAATCTGAAAAGACAGTTCAAAATGAGCAAGTAGCCGCTGGCGAAAGCTAAGGGAGAAACTATGAAAGATTTATGTTTTAAAATCCCTGTTATAACCTATGGTGTACTTACTGCACCTACGGAAGCAAGCCAAACTACTTCTCGTGGTAGAGTTCGTATCTTTTATAGAGGACTAAATCGAAACGGTACATATATTACCGATGAATTCGCGCAGAAGTTGGTTGGTACTCTTCCATATACTCCTGTAAAGGGTATATATGGAGAAACAGATTTTACCGACCACGGTGAAGAACGTAGTGAAGGGCGCATTTATGGCGTCGTTCCTGAAAATCCAAACTTCGCGTGGGAAGACTTTACTGATGAAGATGGAGTTACTCGTACATATGCTTGTTGCGATATACTTTTATATACCGCACTTTATGAAGAAGCTAGTGAAATCTTTGGTAAAGGTGAATCGATGGAACTTTACTTGCGCTCTATAGAAGGAGATTGGCAAGTTAAGGAAGGAAAAAAATGCTTTGTTTTTAGTGATGGATGTTTCTTAGGGCTTCAGGCCTTAGGAGATAACGTAGAGCCTTGTTTCGAAGGTGCTGCTTTCTATGATTTTAATCAAAGTATATATGCAATATTAGAAAAAGCCAATGGAGGAAACCCAATGGACGACTTGAACAAAGAAGTCTTTGAAGAAGAGAAAGCTTCGGAAGAGATTACAGAAGTAACTTCTGAAGAAACTACTTCTGAGGTAGACTCTTATGAAGAAGGTGGAGCCGGAGACGGCGGAACTGATGGTGGAAGTAATGCTGAGGGTGGCGATGATGCTGAAGGTGATGGCGCGGAAGAAACTGAGGGTGAAGGCCCTTTGAGAGCGACTGATCCTCAAAATACTGATGGCGACAATGATGGCGATGATAATAATGAAGCTGTTGAAGAAGCCGTTGAAGCCGCTGAAGAAGTTGCTGAAACTGGAGGAAACCCTAACATAACCATTAAGAAAAAGAAAGACGAAGAAAATTTTGCGCTCGAAAGCAAAATTAATGAGTTAGAATCTTTAAACTCCACTTTACAGTTGGAAAGAGATACTTTTTCTGCTCAACTTGAGGAAGCTAAAGGAGAAATTAGCTCTCTTAGGGAACAGATTAAAACTCTCTCTGAATTTAAAAACGCTGTTGAACTTGAAAAGAAGAAGGCAGTTATTGATGAGTATACAGGCAGAGTATCTGATGAAGTAATTCAGAAGTATGCTGATTCTCTCGATGCATATACTGTAGAGGAATTAGATATGAAGCTATGCTACGAGATAAAGAAAGGTAATCCTTCTGCTTTCTTTGGTCAGAAGAATAGCGAATCGGGTAATATAATCCCGAAACAGACGCAACAGAGCAACTACGCAGATCCTATCGTAGATTTGCTCAAGAAGTATGAGAATAAATAATTTGGAGGTGCCTTAATATGGCTCTTGCTAGATTGACAATCGATGGTTATGGTCAGCTTGAACTTAACCAGGTTGCTTTTAGACGTGATGGTCGTATCGAAGCACAGTGCAAGATCGCGGCTGCCATTACAACTTATATTGAGAATGGTATGCTTCTTGCAGTCGATAAGGCTAACAAGACTGTTGGATATCCTGCAGCAGATGGTACCGATAAGCTTATTGCTTTGAACTATACTGCTGAGCATATGTATGATGAGAGAACTCCTGGTCTCAAGAACTTCAAGCTTGATCAGGGTACGTTCCTTCCTCGTCTTGGATATCTTGCAATTGGTGATCGCTTTACGACTAACTGTATTGCATACGACAATACCGAAACTGGTTTTACGACTGATGCAAATGTAAAGACTAAGCTCGCTGCTTTTGCTACTACTCCAGTTTATGGTGGTATCTGCACCAACGGTGCAATTAAGGTTTCTGCTTCGAAGCCTACATATGGTCCTGTATTACAAGTTGCTGATTATACTACGATGCCTGACGGCACTGTTGGCGTCAAGTTCGTTGTGTTGGCTGCATAAGGGGGTAAGAGATAATGGATGCTAATACTATGAAAAATCTTAAAACTCTTGCTAAATGCGTAGTAAACCGTAAGGGATACGATACCTATTCTGCTGACACGGCTGAAAAGGCATTTAGTGAAGAATTTGCTAAGTTGACGGGTTCCGTTAATAATTTCCTTCGCAACAAGTATGATGTATTTGATATCATCATTACTGCTGCGGATGATATTGTTCCTAAGAAAGTTATGGAACAGTTTGGTTCTTTCGCTGAAGTTCTCCAGGTAGCAAATGGCGATAAGCCACTCTTCAAGAGAGGTGGACTTGGACGTCAGCGTGCTAAGAAGTTCCTTACTCAGGTTGGTCTTAGTGGCGTTTACGAGTCTTTCAGACTTGATACTGAAACCTTCACGATCGGCGTTAAGTCTATCGGTGGTGCTGTATCCATTGACTTTGTAAGACTTATCGATGGCGCTGAGTCTCTTACCGAGTTCATGGATGTTCTTATTGAAGCTCAGGTAGACGCTATTTACAGTGAAATCCAGGCTGCTCTTATGGCTGCTGTAAATGCAAGCGAAATGCCTGCTAAGAATAAGGTTTCCGGTACTTATAGTGCTTCTGCACTTCAGGGTATTATCAATACGGTTAAGGCTTATGGCGAGGGCGCAGTTATTGTTGCTTCTCCTGAGTTCGTAGATGCAATGGGTCCTGACGCTATTGTTCCTGCTATTGCAAGTGCTGCACAGGCTATCTACCCTATTGATGATATTGAGTCTATCCACAATACTGGACGTATCAGACTTTTCCGTGGTACTCCTATTGTTGAGTTGAGACAGTCCTTCTTGAATAACAAGAATACTCAGTATCTTGTAAATCCTCAGTATGCTTACATTCTTCCTTCCGGACGTGAGAAGATCGTTAAGCTTGTTATGGAAGGTTCTACTCAGTTGTGGAGTTATGAGAATACCGACCAGAGCGTTGAAGTTAATACCTATCGTATGATTGGTACTGCTATCCTCGCATACAATAACTGGGGTATTTATCAGAATACTGATATCGCTACTACTGAATGGTATGACGGTTCTATTCTTTAAGATTTAATTTAAAGGAGGGGTGGAGGCAACTCTACCCCTCTATTTTCTATTTTATTAATTTAGCCCAAAGGGTGAGTAAAAAGGAGATTTTTAATTATGAAAGAAAATATGGTTATGGTAAGAAACGCAATGGAACAGCAAATCGTTATCGATATTCCTGAGTATAATTTGCGTAGAACCTGGACGAAATGTGGTGCTCAGTTCCCTATTGATAGAGATATTCTTGAGCAGGCATATTACAGACCTGGCGTAGAGTATTTGTTTACGCATGGTATGTTAGTTACAGACGACAAGCAATTCCTTTATGATGTTGGACTTATCACCGACATGGAAGAAGAGAAAGAAATTATTATGCTCGATGATAAGTTGAAGAAGAGACTTATTGGCGCAATGCCTATGAGAGAAGTAGAGGAATATTTTAATAAATTTAGTCCTGAGCAGATTGAGGAAGTAGTTAATTATGCTATCCGCAATTATAAGGATTTGAACAATAGTAAGATTGAATTTTTTGGTCAGAAGGGTAATAAGGATATGTTGCGCGCTATCAAAAATTATAAGGATAGCCTTGAACCACTTCCTGAAGCCCCTACCGCTAAGGAGAAGAGATAATGACACCTTGCTCAAGAATTTACAAAGCTTTTCTTAGCCGAATTCTTGAAGATGAATGGGATCATTGGCTCCAGGAAGAGGCTGAGGAAGACTGGTATGAGATTATGAATGCGGCAATTCCGTGGTTTAAATTTCCGCGTCATAGTTTAGCGCATACTACAGAGGGTTTTGACGAAGACCTTACTGAAATGGAAATTCAAATTATCGCAAACTATATGAAGTGCGAATGGTTGAATAGATGTATTATGACTTGGGAGAATATTAAACCACTTTACGAAGAAAAAGATTTCTCACAAGCCAACTTACTTGATAAGTTAAATAAAGCCCTTGTATCTGAAAGAAAATACGCATTAAAGATGGAAAGTTATTATTATCGTTCTGTTGATGGGAAGCCTTATAAATATAGTAGTTTAGCTGGCGCCGTCACTGAAGAAGAATAATGATACCTGATGTTCAAGAAGGATTAAAGAATAGATTTAAGAATCGTCTTTTTGGCGTTTTATGTGAGTTTGAGAAGAATGGAGAATGGGAGAAATACCTAGACTCCATTCTAATCGAACTTGAGGGATACAAGGAAGAAGAAAGAACAATAAATTGGTATGTATTATATTCAAAACTTTGCGCCCTTCGTCGTCTGAAGTATGAATACTTTAGAAGCACAATTTTTGAATGTATGAATTTAGTGGAGCGAGGTTGGTAATGGGCGAATATGATATCTATTATAAGAGATTAAACCGTTATGGCTATGATTATCAATCTCGCATACAGTCTGAGAGAGAAAGAAATTTTGATTTGTATCTTTTGAAGTCTGTATACAGAGTTGAATTTAGATATGACGGTGAGGTATATGAGGGTACTCTTGAGAGGAATACAGAAGATGTAACTCAGACTACCTCTTATTTATTAACCAGAACACGTGATGTAATACCTGGTGGAACCATTTTATTAATTCCTGGTTTTAAGGGTGAGGGATTGATTCCTTGGTTGGTATGGTATCAGTTAGAGCGTGAAGCAAAAGGTTATAATAAATATATGATGTTGAAAATGAATTATAACCTTGTATGGCGCGACAATAATGGAGAAGAGTATAATCAATGGGTTTATTTTAGAGGATTGAGTACCGAGCCTATTAGAGATAAGGTTCGTTCTCAGACTCGTACTAATTCTACTTATCTTGAAAGCACAAATCTTCATATGTTTATTACGCAGTTTAATCCTAACCTTCAGCGCGATAATTATTTTGAAATTGAAAAAGATGGTATTGTGCTTGCATATTGGATTACAGAAATTGATATGGTTTCTACTCCTGGTGTGATGTATTGTTCTGTTGATCAACGCCATAGAATTGACTTTACGCCTGCGCCTGAACAAACTCCTCAAGATGATCCTGATGATTTCTACTGGCTTAATGGTGGGGAGGATAGTTCTAATGGTTAGAAATTGTAGAGAAATTGGAGAAAATCTTCAACTTATAGTAAAGCGTTTGATTGCAAATGATACGCTTGTAAAATATTTATATTATTCTGATCCCGATCCGCTTAGTAAAACAAATTTAACTGATGCGCAAAAACGGGAAGAAATTTTTGAGAAATTAATTCGTATTACTCCACGTGTTGGCGCGGATGAAACGGCTAAAAGTATTGTTATTGTGCGCGCCATTAGTGGAATAGGTTTAAATGAAAACCCTGAATTTAGAAGAGTTTTAATCTCTGTAGAGGTTATAACTCCACTCTCTCAATGGAAAATTAAAAGTGATAATTTGCGCCCTTATGCTATTTTAGGGGAAATTCAAGAATCGCTTGATGGTAAGACTGTAAATGGACTTGGCAAAATGGTTGGCGGAGATTTTGAACTAAGTTTTCTTACAGAAGAAGTATCTTGCTTTGAAATGAAGTTTGAGATAATTTCTTATGATTGATAATTTATCTTCTGTATTTATGGGGTTGCCTATATATTTTAAGGGCAACTCCTATGTTTATCCGCCAAAAGTTAAGGACACGGCAAATAGAGATTTTGAAAAATATATAACTATTTTAACCATGTCTGAAGATGATGTAAAAGACATTTTTAAAGAAGAACCATTAAAGGAATATCCTTCTCCATATAAGATAATGTATAAGAATTTTGTAATGGATGCGCAACTAAGAAATTTAACTTTGAGCGCTTTTGAGTTCTTTTTACACGAACCTGTTACTTTTATTGCCGATAAGGGAATTATAATCTTAGGCGATTTGGAAACTCTTTTAAAACAAGGTAAGAAAATTGATGAAATTTTCTATATTGAAGAAAAAGATTATCCAAGATTTCAAAATTTAATTCGAGTAGCGGTTGGAATAGAAGAAGAGGAAATTGAAGAAGTAGACCCTAATGAAGATCCGCGCGTTACCGAACTAAAGAAAAAATTCAAAGAAAGCAAAAAGACGGTTGCAAAGATTAAACAAAAGAGAGGTGATTCTCTAAAATTTTATGATTGTTTAGTTGCAATTTGTTGTATGCAACTTGGCATAAATCCACTTAATATTGGAGAGTTAAGCTATAGTGCTATTTCACCGCTTATGAATAAATTTCAAAGCAAAGAAGCTTATGATATTTCTTCAATGGGTGCGATGATGGGTACTATAGATACAAAGAAAAATACAATCGAATATTGGATTGGGAATTCGAAATAAGTTTATTAATTCATACGGAGGAAAAACTGTATGGCTATGTCTATTCTTGACCGTTATGGCATCAAGGAAGCTGCGAATATTACTTTCTATGAACTTGATGGCCTCGGCAGACCTACTAACCCAGTTCTTTTTATTGATACCGCTAAAACTTCTACAATTGAGCAGACTGCTGAAAATACTTCTGCTCGTGGTGGTTATGGTAATCCTGAATTGATTTCATGGGACTTTGGTAAGGAGATTACTGTTGCTCTTACTGATGCACTTTATTCTCCTAAGTCTATGGCCATTATGTTCGGTGATGGTACAGTTAGAAGTTATAATAGTACTACTCAGGCACTTGTTAATGATAGCGCATACTTGATGCGTACGGAAGTATTTACTGCTACTGCTTCTGTTACCGCTGGTGGTTCTGCTACAGATGCTGGCTGGAGTTCTAAGTATATCGGACCTGATGGAAAGGCTTATAATAAGATTAATCCTAAGTTCTATACAGAAGTAGGCAACTCTGTTGCTTCTACTGCTTTGGTATCTGCTACTAAGTATTTCTGCACCTATGACCTTGAAGTTGATGCAAAGGTAATTGAAATTTCTGCAGATACTTTCCCTGGAACTTATTACGTAGTAGGCGATACTTATGCTCGTCCTTTTGCTGGTGGTAAGGATGAATTCTTCCAGTTCATCATTCCTAAGGCTAAGATTCAGGCTGAGAATACAATTACAATGGAAGCTGATGGCGATCCTTCAGTATTCAATTTGAATCTTCGTGTTCTTCGTCCTGAAGATGGTGTTATGATTAAGCTTGTTCAGTATAATCTTAAGGGTGGTACTGATTATACTGGCACATCTTCTACGATTTATCACAACCACATTCTTAACCCTCAGGCTAATGGCTAATGGAGGTATAGGCGGGTAGGGCAACCTGCCCGCCTTTTTCAATTATGAATGAGTTTGGTTTAAAAGAGTTCTATGATGTAACTTTGAGGACTCTAAATGAAATACATATTAAAGATAGAGTTTATAGTCCTGGCGAAGTGGTTGCGCTATTTGATAAGATTATAATTTCTAACTTTGATGAAAATAGAAAATTCGTGACCGCGCATGGTGGTTATGATGATAGAGATTTAATTTGGTGGGAGACAACAAGGAATTTAAATTTAACCTTCTCCCAAGGAATTTTTTCAAAAACTCAATTTGCTTTAATGCAAAATGGGAAGTTGTTTGACTTAGAGGATGCGACAAATTATATCTCACGGCGCGAACGTCTTGAGAGCGATGAAGAAGGGATTGTAAAAACAAAAGATGCGATTAGCGAAAAATTTGCTTTTTTCGTTTATGATACGGATTACAAACCGATTGAGTATAGTTTAATAGATAGTAATACATTATCTATTGAAACTCCTTTTAAAGAAGTTATTATAGATTTTTATACAGAGTATAATAAAAATTCTATGTTATTGCGAATTGGGCAACCATTTAGTGAAAATAGATACTTCTTATTAGAAGGAAAAACGAGAGTAAAGGACGATATAACAGGACAAACTAAAACAGGAATTATTATAATTCCTAAGTTAAAGCTAGTGTCTGACTTATCTATGAGGCTTGGACAAGATGCTAATCCGGTAGTAGGAGTATTTCAAGGAGTGGCTTGTCCGGTTGAGGATCGAGGAACGAAAAGAGTTTTAGATATAATTCTCCTTGAGGATGATATAGATAGTGATATATAGTCAGCACTAGTATATGGTGCTGACTATTTTTTAGGAGGAGAGAAAGATGAGTAGTAATAAGCATACTACTTTTACTATTGATATTAATACCAATATTACTAATTTGTTGAAAGGCACTGAGCAGGCAAAGAATGCGATTAGTAATATATTTAATACGGGTAACCTTGGTCAGTCTTTATTAGGTGATTTTAATAAATTAAATAAAATTTTAACTCGTATACAGAATACGGCTTCTGGTCCAATTCGTTCTGAATGGGGTGCTGAAAATCTTATTGCTGATTTTTCACGCGCGGATACAGAATTAGATGAAATGATTTCTAAGCTTGAAGAAATTAAAAAGAATAAAGATTTAAGAATTAATATATTAGATGATAATGAAATTAAAGATTTTCAAACTGCTTTAGATTATAGTAAAAAACTTGGAGAACAATTAAAAGAAAACGAAAAGATACAAGCAGAAATTACTCGTTTATCACAAGAACAAACTAAAGACGAGGAAGCAAGATTTGAAATTGAAAAGAAGCTTGCTGCTGCAAAAAAAGATAAATCAATTGCTCAGGGCCAATTAACAAGAATTAGAAATAAATATGGAATACAAGAATATACAAAAGAAGCATATGAAACAGAGTGGAAGGCATTGGCTTCGCAATGGGGACTTATGCAAAAAAATATGCAATTTAATAATGCTGGTGCTGCCCTAGGCTTGTCTAAAGATCTTTTAAAGGTTGAAAATCCTAATTTAATTAATATAAAAGCTGTTATGGACTCCTTTAAAAAGACGGATGAAAATGGAAAAGAAATTCAACGAACAAAAGAAGAAATTGAGCAATTAAATAAGATAGAAGAAAAATTAAGAACTCTTAATAATTTAAAACAAAAATATTTTGATTTTAAAGCTAAGAGTGATGCTTTTGCTAAAGCAGAAAAAGAAGTAGAAGTCTTACAAGGAAAATGGGATAGTCTTGATAAATCTGTTAAAGATTATGAAGCTTTAATTAATACTAATAAAGGAAATTTTTCTAATACTTTTAATACGCAAGAATGGAAAGATTTTGAAGTAATTGCTCAGCGTCTTGGAGTAGATATTAGTAATATCACTGAAAAAAGTGGAATTGACCAAATTCAAGAAAAAATCAATTTAGTCCATGATGCAATACAAAATAAAGCCGTAGTCGGAGTTGATAATTTAATCACTCATCTTGGTGGTTTGAGACAAGCTAATAAAGCTACTCAAACTAGTACCAATGATTTAATTGATGCGCAAAGAAAACAAAACCAACAAATGAATGATGTAGAAGCGATAGCTAATCGCATCAAATATTTTACTGGTTTTTATGGAATTATGCGCATAATTCGTAAAGCTGTTAATAATGCTCTTACGACTATTAAAGAACTTGATGAGCAAATGACAAAGATGGCAGTTGTTACCGATCCAACTGTTGGAGATTATTGGAAACGATTGCCTGAATATACAAAACGTGCTAACGCACTTGGTGCAGCAATTAAAGAAGTATATGAAGCAGATACACTTTATTATCAGCAAGGTTTAAAAACCAATCAAGTTATGCAAGTTTCTAATGAAACTATGAAAATGGCACGTATTGCATCTCTTAACGCGGCTGAAGCTACTGACCGTATGACATCTGCCATGCGTGGTTTTAACATGGAAATTAATCAAGCAAGCGCGCAGAGAGTTAATGATGTTTATTCTCAATTAGCGGCTATTACTGCTTCTGACGTGAATGAAATTTCCGTTGCCATGACAAAAACTGCATCTATTGCTCATAGTGCAGGTATGGAATTTGAAACTACTGCTGCTTTCTTGTCACAGATTATTGAGACAACTCGTGAGTCTGCAGATACGGCTGGTACTGCTCTTAAAACAATTATCGCGCGTTTTGAAGAATTGAAAAAGTCTCCTAGTGAAATTGGAGAAATTGATGGTGAAGTAGTAGATGCAAATAAAATTGAAACTGCATTACGTTCTGTTGGTATTGCATTAAGAGATACTCAGGGGCAATTCCGTGATTTGGATGACGTATTTTTGGAGTTAGCAAGCAAATGGGATAGTCTTGATAAGAACACTCAACGTTATATTGCTACAATTGCAGCAGGTTCTCGTCAGCAGTCTCGTTTTATTGCTATGATGCAAAATTATGCACATACTACTGATCTCGTTGCTAAAGCGAATAATAGTGCTGGTGCAAGTCAAAAACAGTTTGAAAAAACTTTGGATTCTATGAAAACAAAGTTAAATGCTTTAGAGAATGCTTGGAATACTTTTTCTATGGGTATTTTAGAGAGTAATACTTCTAAATTTGTTCTTGAAACTGGCACAAAAATTATAGAGCTTTTAAATTCACTTACAAAAACAATAGATAAAATGGGTGGCTCTTTTGTCGGAGCTGCAGCAAGGGTTGGAATACTTGTTGTTAGTTTAAGAACTTTGGGTAAGGTAGGTAGAGTTAGTTTAGCCTATTTAACTGGAAAAGGGATTGGCGTAAAAGGTGGATTAGCGGCAAAAATTAATAATGGTCTAGTTGCTACTCCAGCGGATGGTAGTGCTTCTCAACAAGTTGGTTTGATACAAGCTATAACTAATTTAGGAGCTTATAATAGAAGTAAAAAAGCATACGCCGCAACGATGGCTCAAAATGGTCAAAGTACTATGACTGGAGCGCAAGTATTAACACAAAATGCAAGTGGCTTAAAGAATTTTGCTTCGGGATTAGGTTCAATAGCGATAAAATTGGGTGTTATTGCTGCTATTATAGGAGCAATTATAGGCACTATTGCTGCAATAGCCTCTATTGTAAAAAGTATTAAATTTAATAGCCAAGAAGAAGTCTTTAAACGTGATAGAGAGGCGCTTGATAATTATAAAAATTCAGTAGAGGAATTAAAAAATAGTCTTGATGATATAAATGTTTCTTCAGAAAGTTATAGCTCTTTAGTTTCAGAAATGGAAGATTTAGTAATTGGAACCGATGAGTGGAAAGAAAAGCTTGTTGAAGTAAATAAAGAAGTTTTGAATTTAATACAAGAATATCCTAAATTGGCTAAATACGTCCAAAAAGATATGTTTGGTATGTTTACAATTGATCAAAGTGGTTTTGACCAATTGGCTAAAGAACAAGAAAAAGCAATTTTAAATTTACAAAAAGAACAATTAAAACAGCAGGTAAAAGTAAATAATAATACTAGAATAGAAAGACGTGAAGAAATTATAAAAACCTTTAATATTACTGGAGAGCAATATTATGATTTAAGTAAGTTAGATCAAGAATCTTTATTAGAATATTTAGAGTCAGATATGAGAATACAAAATTTAAGTTCTGAATTGAATTTAAATGCTTCTGAAACGGTTAATCTTATTACTTCTTTAATTGAAAATAGAGAAGTACTTGATGAAAATAATGCAAGTATAGATGCGTTGTCTGCTTCTATTGATCAACTTAATCCTGATACTAATATGGCAGCAAAAGCGAGAATGTCTTATACTGTAGACAAAGATTTAGCCGAAAGTATTAGAAGTGGTTTGCGTGAAGGTAGTGATTATATAAATAATCAAGAATACCAAAAACGTATGAGTGAATTAGCTAAAGAATATGGATTAGGAGATTGGCGAGAGACTCTTAAAGAGTTAGGTTATTATGAATCTAAATATGAAAGTGAACAATTAGCTGTTTTATATGGTTTAAGTATGGGAATTACTGATTTTCAAACTTCTATTGATCGTTATACTGAAAAAGCAGATAAAGCATTTTTCGGTATATGGGCGAGAGAAAGAAAAACCATGGAACAAGAAATTGGTAATCGTTTAGCTGATAGAGATGCTCAGAAAAAAGCACAAGAAAACGCAGAAAGTAAATCTAAAGAAGAACAAGATATTATTAACAAAATTTTATCAGGAAAATTAAATCTTTTAACTAAAGAGGAATTTGAATCGCTACAAGCAAACAATTTTCAAAAAGCAAAAGACTTACAAAATGAATATGGAAATTTGGGAAATGCAGAATATTTTGATAAATTGGCCAAATTTATTAGTGTTTTTTCAAATTTTGATGAATTAGTAGAAAAAGCTGTTCCTTCGGGATTGTCTTATTCTGTTCCTTCTATTTCAAAAGAAGTTTTAGGAGCAATAAGCAAACTTCAAGGGGATTTTATGCGTAATTATGAAGTTTATTCAAAAGAAGAAAAAACTATGATTAACAATTTTAAAAGTTTTTTACGAGATAAAGGATATAATCCTGACATGCTTACTACGGAAAAAGTCAAAGAACTTGCATCAGACTTTTTAAATAATTATGAAAGTTTAGAAGAAGATAGAAAAAGAGCTGAGCAAGAAGACCAAGATAGAGAAAATAGAAATAAAAAAGATTTTACTAAACAATTTACAGAATTAGATACTTTACCTTTTTTGGTTTCTGAGAAATTGAAAAAGATTTTTAATGATTTTACAGAAGGTTTCTCTGGAATTGATACTACTCAAAGCGCACAATTAGCAGATACTATTAGAAAAATGTATTATATGCAAGGTGAAGAGGGTGCTCAAGCTTATTTGGATGCTCTTAGTGCTGCTTTAGAAAACATAGATCCTAAAGATATAAATGATTTTTTAAGTGCAGTATTTAGTGGTTTTGATCCAAGTTCACTTGATTGGATAGAAAGCTTAAATTCCGCTCTTAAACAAAAAAATGGTAATGTTCCTTGGATAGATACTTTTACTAATCAGATGAAAGATTTGGGAGAGGCTACTAGAAAAGTTGAATTAAAAACTTTAACAGAACAAATTGTAGAATTTGCTAATACATTACAATCGATTAAGTTAGGGGAATTTAAAAATACTTTTACAAAAGAGCAATATGAAAAAATGCTTAAACAAGGTTTTGATCCTAATGCTTTTATAATGAATAATGAAGGAAATTATTTATTAAAGGGTGGAGCAGAAGCTTATGAAAAAGGCATGGATTCATATTTTAAGTCTATGACTGATGAAACTCACAAAGCTATTGTTGCGAGCTTTGAAAAAAATGAGGAATTTAATAATTTTGGCTCTAAAGACGATTATAAAAAACAGACAAGTTATTATAACAGTTATACTGGATTAGGTAATGAAAGTGAAGATTTGAGACAATTTATCTTAGAAAACGCACATCTAATTGGACAACCAGTTTATGATGTATTAAGTGCAACAACAGATCAATTAAAAGAGTGGCTACAGTTATTAATTAATAAAAGAGATGAATATAAAACAGTTGTTGATTCTCCCGAATATAAAAATAGACAAATTTTATTAGAGCAGCAATATAATACAGGTCATCTTTCTAGTTCACAATATTTATTTGAAAATGGTAATTTTGATAAGGATAGAGCTTGGGCATTATATAACAATCTTTATGAAGATGAAAATATAGATAAGTCTAAAGTAGATAAACTTCGTGAATATATTGAAATAATGGAAAATGGTGGAGAAGAAGCTGAAGCGATAAAAAAAGACTTTCAAGAACTTGCTAGTGAATTAGGAGCACATTCTGCATTATCTAAATCATTTAATATAATGTCTAAATCAATGAGCAATATAACTTCTAAATTAGATTTTCTTGATGAAGGCGTTGTTGATTCTTTATCCGATGTAAAAGATGTAGAAGAAGCTTTAAATGGCTTAGGAATTACATTACCTCAAATTTATGATGAATTAGATGACTTAGAAAAGATGAAAATCACTCAGAATTATGCTGAATTGCTTAAGGCATATTCAGAAGGTTCTGAAGAAGCTTACCAAGGTATCATAGATTTAATTGTTATAAGTTCCGAAGATGGTTTTAATGCTCTTAAAGAATTACAAACAGAAAGTTTAGAAGAATGGTCTGAATATGCTACTGATTTAGCTTATATACTCCAACGTGCTGGAATGGGGACCATTATGGATAATGCTTTCAAATTCTGGAATGCAGAGGATTTACTTAAAGCTGCGGAAGATGCTGGCAAAGATAAAGATAAAAAGAAAAATCCTTGGGAAAATCCTTATGATTGGTTATGGAATATAACCGAACAAATCAATAAAACTCTTTACCAGCGCGAGCGTCTTGAACGTAAATACAAACTTGCTGTAGAAGATACTGCTAAATCTGCTGAAGACTTATATAATATCTCTAAGAAAGAACTTGATAATCTCCAGGAACAAGCGCGTCTTCAAAGTTTGAAGGGGCAGAAGGCTACTGAAGAGGCGCAACTTCTTCTATCTAATTATAAAGAATATGCAAAATATGTATCTATGAATCCTCTTACTGGACAGGTACAGGTTGCATATGAAGAATTAGATAAGAAAGGTTGGAGCCAAGAGCAGGGTTCTGCTTTTGAAGCATTTGTAAGTAGACTTACCGAACTTGCAAATGAGATTAAGGAATCTAATAAATCTCTTGAAGAAATTGAAGATGAAGTAAAAGAAATCCAGTTACGTGGTAAACAAGAACTTATTGATTTGCAGAATAGAGTTAAGGATGCTCTTGTGACTGAACGCGAGCGTGAGATTGAAACTCTTGAACAAGTTAATGATGCAATTACTAATCAGCAGTCTAAACTCCTTGATGCGATGAGAGACGAAATTGATGAAACGAGACGCATTAGAGAGAACACAGATAAGCAAGAAGAAATTGAAAAGAAACGTCAAAAACTTGCATATTTACAGAGAGATACGTCGGGTGCGAATCAAACTGAAATTCTTTCTCTTCAAGAAGAGATTGAGAAAGATACATTATCTTATGGTGATGCACTTATTGATCAATCGCTTCAAAAGATGCAAGAGGACAATGAACTTGCTGCCGAAAAGAGACAAGAACAGATTGATATTGCTAACTTTCAGTTGGCTAAATGGACTGAAAGTGGCGCGATTTGGGAAACGGTTGGGCCATTACTTGAAAATTTCTTTGATAATGATGGTGGAAAGCTAAAAGAACTCATTAGTGATGCAGAAACTTGGCAAGAATTATCTAAATTAGAACGTGAGAATATGGAAGAAGAATTTGATGAAAATGGAAAATTAGCAAAATTATTTAATGATGGTAATTTGTATAATGCTGCTAAGGGAACATTAGAAGAAGTTCAAAGTCAGTCTAATATATTACAGACCACTTTAGAAAAGACTGGCGCGTTAGGTAATGATGTTCTTGATTTGGGTGATTATTTAAGAGTAACTCTTAAAGATTATAATCCTAAAGAAGATGATAGTTCTTCTGGTAGCGGAAAAACTTTAGGCGATATTAAGAAAACTCTTGATAATTTATATCAGTATTTAAAAGATTACATTTTACCTAAGTCAACTGGAGTAGGCAATCCTGCTGGAAAAGCTGATTTAATTACTGGTATTGAGCAGAACTTAAGTCGTTATGGCCGCTCAAGAGCAGAACTAGAAGTCAAAATTGGTGAAAAATTAGATGGATTATCTGTTAATCAATTAAGTGTATTAACTACTTTCTTAAACGAGAAGAAATATGATCTCGATAATAAGGAATCATTAGAGTATATTAGAAAGTATAAAAAATATGCAACCGGTGGTCTCAATACCCAAACCGGACCCGCATGGCTTGATGGTACTCCTTCTAAACCTGAATATGTGCTTAACTCTGATCAAACTCGCGCCTTCTTCAACTTAGTAAATGGTGTAGATGCAATTTCTAAGAGCAATGGCGCAGTCAGTGGCGGTGATAACTACTTTAACGTAGAAGTCAACGTAGATGAAATTAGTAATGATTACGATGTTGATCGCGCGATTGAAAGAGTTAAACAAGCGATTTTTGATGATAGTCAATACAGAAATGTAAATTTCATTAGTGGATTTGCTTATTAAAAAATTTACTTAGGGGTAGAGATTGAAAATCTCTACCCCAAAAGGAGTGGATATGTATATTAGAAATGATGAATTTACCGGTTTTACTTTTAACGGAATTCATAGTTCAACTCTAGGTATTTATCGCGTATCAGAATCAAATAGACATACATATCTACTCACTCCTTCAATTAAGGATACGAAAGTAGATGTGCCTGGAACTGATTTTGATATTTATTTTAATACAAAATATGGAGAGTATGAATTTGAAATCTCTATTGCTTTCGCAGATTTAACTGAACTTCAATTTAGACGCTTTTCAGAATTTTATAAAACCAAAAGTCCATTCCCTTTAATTTTTGATGAAAATCCATATAAAGTTTATATGGCAAAAGGTAGTGGCGCAGTTGATTTAAAATATGTATCTTTTGAAAATGATGGCAAGCGTTGGTATGGTGGAGAGGCAAAATTAAAGTTTGTATGTAGAACTCCCTATGCTTTTTCGAGATTTAATTTTTTAGATAATTTTGAGAAAGCGAATTTAGAAGAGTGGCAGCAAACAGTTAATGATGGAACTGTAATGCAGAGCGGATATATTGCTGATCCTACAGATACTAGTCAGATTGTATATGACGAAGATGCAGATGGAAAAGTTGAATTTGAAGATGAAGTTAATAATTTTATAAATAAAGAATTATGGGAAGAAGCAAGTGATATACAAGAAGAAGGACAGTATAATAAACCTTATGTAGAAAATGGAAAGGTAAAAATTAAGATTTATAATAGTGGTGATGTTCCAATGCCGATTTCAATACGGTTAAGATTTATAGATGATTACATAGTTCCTTGCGCGCTATCGACTGAGGAAGACCCCACTCGAGTTTTGACTTGGAATGGGATAAGTAGAGATAAGTCAGATACTAAACTAAAAGCCGCGCAAGATAAATATGTAAATATAGATACAAATATTAATAGTGTAAATGGAGAAGATGAGTCTTATAGAAATACCTATCGTTCTTACCTTCAGTATTTTAGTGGAAATTTTATAACCGCGCCAATTGGTGAGACTACTTTGGTATTTTCTACTATAGAGATACTCCCATATATAGACGGAGTATTTTATAGATTTCGTTATCTTTAAGGAGGAAAAGGAGAATGGATAATTTTGGTAAATTACCTTATGAAATTTCTATTTGGGATGATACTCATTTAGATAATAATGGGGATACTTTACCTTATTTTAGAGAGAAAAAAATTGCTATAATTGCATCTGATACAATGGATACGCCAATTATGGCTTTTGATAAAAACTTAACCGAGAGTGTAAATGGCTCTTATAAGCTCACCTTTAAAATGTATTATAAGTATAATGATGGTGGTGGGTTAGTAGATAATCCTTTCATTCCTTATATGGTTAATGAAAGAAAAGTTAAACTTTTATATAAAAATAAATGGTATGAGTTTTTAATTAAAGATATTAGAGAAGAATCTTCTACTTATACCTTTACTTATGCCTTAGAGTGCTGTCATATAATTGAACTTTCTAAGAATGGTTTTAACTTAGAGTTTGATGCACAGTTAAAAAATAATCAAGGTACTGCGCCCGAACTTGGACAGGCGGTGGTAAAAGATACTAACTGGCAGTTAATTGATAGTAATGGATATATAGACGAGACGACTCAAAGAAATAATATCGTTGATGATCAGGGGCGCACAGTAAAATCTGATTGTATTATTCAGGAGACAAAAGAAGCATTATTCGAATACACAAGCACTGGCGCGTCTTTCTATACATATACTATGTCAGTTAGTGATGCTAATGGAACTCAGTTGAGCGCACAACCGGTATTGATGAATATTCCTAGCGGGGATAAGATTTATGTATTTTATTCTGTCGCTACTACTAGTGAAGTAGGAGATATTCAGTTTATCTATAATTCTAATGGACAATACACTACTGATTCAGAACGCAATATTACTAATGGTAGTTATTTCTTAATTAGAAATAGTGAAATTACTCGTCCTGCCGCAAGTTATGGATATAATATTGGTTTAGGTGGAATTACTCTCTTTACTATTGGAAATGTAAGTGAACAGTATAGAGGTATACGTTATGTAATTAGTAAGAAAACTAAGTATGATCCCCTCACTGATAAGTATGTAGATATATATACAGATTCTAATGATGAAGAAGTATATGTATATACTGAACTTGCTACTGATGCGAGAGAGAATATACTTAACTGCATTTCTAACTATAAGGATTTTAGATCTACCGGCGGTTGGAAGGGCAGTACATTAGCTACTGCCGGTACCAATCTTGCTAAGGTAGAAGTAGTAAGTACGCCAGACCTTATTACAATTTTTCAAAATAGTGTAGGCGGTTCTACAGCGATTTCAAATGTAGAAAACTATATTCCTTTAATTAAAATCGATTGTCCAAATGTAAATAGCGTCGGATTTAACACTGGAATGTTTGATAACCGTGTTCAAATTAAGTCCTATTCTGCAGGACAAAAATTTCATTGTATTCTGCGCGCTAAAATTATGAGTTCGGAAATAGATCCAGCGGCTGATGGATTGGGAACTCTATCCTCATATAATGGAACAGTACAAGTTGCATCATATGAGATTAATGAAAATGGTGCATGTGTTAATCTTACGACTTTATTTGAATTTAATAGTTTTTCTGTTATACAAAGTGGGCAATATGTTCATGCAATTGCAACTTGTGCGCAAGATATAACCGAAGCAGATGCAAAGAATTTAAAAATAGGTATATTCTTTAAAATTCCTTCGGGTATGAGATATATATATCTTGAAGAAGCCTGGATTTATAGAGAAGTTTTAGGTCCAAATAATCAGCCAATTATTGCTACAAGTCAGCCAACATATGATATACAGATTAATACAAGATATAAGGGTTATAGACCTAGTGATAATGTTGACATAACGGATAAAGAGAAAATTAATTGGTGCTGTGATGCAAATTCAGAACAAGAGTTTTTGGGATATAATTATAAACTTCAAACTAATGATAATTCCCAAAAAATCTTATCTATTACTGCAAAAGAATCTAATTACTTTAATTTGATTCAAACAATCTGTGAAACTTTTGAATGTTGGGCGCGTTTTACTATTCTTCATAATGCAGATGGTAGTGTGAAGTTTGAAGAATGGCCGGTCGGTAGTGGGAAGTATCGTCCTTGTAAATATATTACCTTACATAAATATGTTGGTCAACCTCAATATGCTGGATTCAGATATGGAGTCAATTTAAATTCAATACAGAGAACATTAGTTTCTTCTTCTATTGTAACTAAATTAATTGTAAAGAATAATAAGAATAAATATGCGCCTAACGGCTTCTGTGCAGTTGGTTTGGCGCAAAGTAATCCTACAAAACAAAACGCATTATTTAATTTTGATAATTATATAAATACGGGATTATTAGATGCACAACAGTTATATTATGACTTGTGGGATGATACGAATGGAATTGGATATTATAAAGTAATTTCTGCCGCATCAAAACAGTATGATGACTATACTGCAAAGATAGAAGAAATTAATTCAATTCTTTATCCTTTAAAAACACAGATCACTGAAGCAGAAGTTGGTTCAAAGGCTGCAGCGCAGAAAATTCAAGATTCTAAAGAGCTTTGTGTTAGTAAGTTTGACTGTGAATATGAAGACTTTAAGAAGGGTATGAGTCCTCGTTATAGTCCTACTTATGAACCAGCGGCCGATAGACTTAATTTCTTAGATGGTAAACATCTTCAAGCATGGTGTAGTTTTAATGGAGAAAACTTAGAAGTTCAGATTAACGGAAGTACTCAAAAAGGTTTCTGCAAATCACAAACTTCTTATAAAGAAACTCAAGCATTTATTGCTTCAATTACAACTCTTCAAAATGAGTATTTGAAGTATATGGAAGTTTTGAGTGATGATCCTAAATCTCCTAAGTCTTTATATGATGGATATGAAGCGGAACTTAATGATCTTATCGATCAACGCAAAGTATTTGTTGATATAATTGAAGCTAAGGATAAAGAATTTTATAATAAGTATTATCGTTATATTCAAGAAGGTACATGGATAGATGAGAGTTATGTAGACCATGAAAAATATTATCTTGATGCAGTTTCTACTCTATATAATTCTTGTCAACCACAAGTTACTTATGATGTAAAAGTAATTGATCTTGCGGCTCTTGATGAGTATAAGGGATATGAATGTCATTTAGGGGATAAAACCTATATTGAGGATACTGAGTTCTTTGGTTATGTAGTTAAAAACGGAATCAAAACTCCATACCAAGAGGAGATTGTAATTACAGAGCTTGTTTCTGTATTAGATAATCCTTCTAAGAATACGATTAAAGTACAAACAAAGAAAACTCAGTTCCAAGATTTATTCCGTAGAATTACTGCTACTGTTCAGTCGGTTAAATTCTCTACTGGTGCATATGATCGCGCGGCAGATATGGTTACTCCTGAACTCACATTAAATACTGATTTCCTTCAAGCAAGTTTTGATAAGAACGCGATTAGAGTGACTAATGCTGCTAATGAGACAGTAGAAATTGGTGACAATGGTATTACATCTACTAATAAGAAGTCTCCTAATAATATTGTGAGAATTATTAGTGGTGGAATTTATATGTCGCGCGATGGTGGTGAGACTTGGGAGTTAGGTATTAGTCCTGAAGATGGAATTAATACGCATTTGCTTCGCGCCGGACAGATTGATACTGCTTTAATCCAAGTATATAATGGCGCGCAACCTGCATTTAGATGGGATGCGAGTGGAATTAACGCATATAATGTAGAAACATATGAAGGCGAATATTCAGGCGCGCCTCCTATTACGGGTTATGATTATACTAAAGCCGTTAGATTTGATAGATTTGGTATATATGGATTCCAAGATTTAGATACGGAAAATTTTAATCCTACAAGTGTAGATGATATTTATACTACGGCTGGGGTTAAATTTGCTCTTACTTGGAAAGGATTTATGTTCCACCATACAAGAGATAATGAAGGTAGTATCTATATTGGAGATTTAGATGGCAGTGAGCATTATGGTATTTCTATTTGCCAAGATGTTCAAGGGCAACCAAATGAAGTATTTAGAGCAGATGAGGCAGGTAATGTAAGTATTACTGGCGTTATTAATGCTCAAGCTGGTGGTAAATTAGGCAATTGGGATATTAATAATGATGGTATATCTGCTACTATTGGTTCTTCTTTTGTTAAGTTAGTTCCACCTACTAGTACTTCTACTGATAAGGTTCTGCAGTTTAAGTATAATGATACTGAAAAGTTTTCCGTAGATAGCGCTGGTAATGTATATGCTGGAAATATTAATGCTGCCGGTGGTGTAATTGGTGGATGTACTATTGATAGTGAAGGAAATTTAAGAGTTAATAATGTTAATATCGATGGTGTAGATATTACAAAGATTATTTCTAACGCTGTTTCTGAAGTTACATGGCCTTCTAAGATTACTGCTACGAATATTACAGTAAGTGGTAATGGTACTTCTAAAATTGCCGGATGGTATGTAAAGGGTAATAAGTTATATCATGGCGCGGAAGATCTTACAGATACTAGCCATGTTGGTATTTGCTTAGATGCGGGTGATAGTAACAATCCTTCTGGTATATTAATTTATGAAAATACAAACAACTATTTTAAATTTTCTACTAATACGGGTTTAGAAATTAAATGTAGTGATGGTACTCATAATTTATATATAAATAATGGTAATATTTGGTCAACAGATTTAAAACTTGAGCCAAGTGGTTCAATTAAAATTGCAGTTTTTGGAGATTATTCTGCTCTTAATTTTATTAGTTATGGTAGTGTAGACATTACAGCAAGTGCAGTTGAATCTGTAACTATTGCCACAAAGAAATTAATGCCAGGTGGTAATAATCTTGCCGCACCAACTATTGGAGATAATGCACATTGGTGGACCACAGGATATTTTATAAATACCACTACCACTAATGTTACAGCTACGAGTATTCTTCCGACTGATAATACGGGGCATATAGGAGATAGTAATAACTATTGGAATAATGGATATTTTACAACATTAAATAGTACAACATTAAATAGTACAACATTAAATAGTACAACATTAAATGCTACAATTTTAACTCCTGTAACCGCTACGTATAGTCATATTGGTGATGATACTACACGTTGGGGCCATGCTTATTTTAGAGATTTAACCACTTCAAACCAACCAACTGTAGACTCCGATATGCGCCTTAAGAGTAATATCTCAACTCTTTCTCCTTCCTTCAAAGACCTCTTTGATAGAATTGAAGTTAAGTCTTATAACTTCATAAACGAAGTATCTCAACGCACTCACCTTGGTGTGATCGCGCAGGAAGTAGTCCAAGCAATTAAAGATTCTAACCTTTCTAATCTTGCTTGTGTATCTTATAATGAAGAGTCGGATAAATATTCTGTTGCATATGGAGAAATCTCTATGTTACATCTTGCGCATTACAAAGATTTCTTAAAATCTTACACGAATAAAATTGCTTCTCTTGAAAAAGAAATTTCTGAGTTGAGAAAAGAAATACAAAATTTGCAAAAATCTTAAAAATAGATTATAATATAATTAAAGAATAAATATAGGAGGCTTTTGCCAAATGATTTTAGTTGATGCTGTAAATTTTCAATCAGTATATAATGAATTAAGTTCAATGAAACTTCCGATTAAGGTTGCTTATGGACTTCAGAAAATTTATAATTCTGTAAAGTCTGATAACGAATTCTTTGAGAATCGTATTAAGGAAATCGTTAATAGCTATGCAAAGAAGGACGAGGAAGGCAATCCTATTCTTACTCCAGACGGCAGAGGTATCGAAGTCGAAGAAGAGAAAAAGGAACTTTGCAATAATGAAATTAGTGAGTTGTATCAGACAGAGATTACTGCTCCTGATGTAAATCTTACTCTTGAAGATCTTGCTTCGGTAGACGGACTTGAACTCACAATTCCTCAACTCGAAATTCTTGGAAAGTTTTTGAAAGTTGAATAAAAATAAAAGAGACTCTTTCGAGAGTCTCTTTTTTATTACCATTCGAAACCGGTAGAATTAAAGTTTTTATTATAACTATTGGAAGTATATTTTCCAATTCCTATTGCATCTGCTTCATCTTCAGTTACATTTATATCATACCAACTTTTAACGATCGCGCGCATTGATGCTTTTTTATCTGCGCGCGTTTTTCCTTTCACTTTACAATGCTCGCGCCATTTAGCGGTATGACATATAATATAATCTTGACCAGATTCAACCATAGTTGCCATTAAGATACCTTGAAGTCGTGCGAGAGTTTCAAAAGTGGTCACTCCCTTTTTCTCTTCATATTGGATACCTTCAATACCTACGCAATCAGGCTTCCATATAGCAATTAAAGACAATAACCATTGTTTAATCTGTATATCTCTTTCAATCTCTTTTGCGCCCGTCGCTTGGAATGTTCCATACGTGATTAATTTATCTCCATCATATATAGAATATCCCGTAACCTGTGTTGCTTGATCAAGTCCTATTACACGTTTTACATTTGAGGATTTAGGAACTACGTGAGTTGGTTCTTGGTAGGTCGGATTGGATTTACATACCGGACATTCAAGTTTAGATCGAATTTTTTTATAAGGTGCATAAACTTTATGACCGTTCGCGCACTCAAATTCCATTATCTCGTCTAAATTATTATACTTCTCAGATAAAACTTTCCAACCTTTTTCTTCAAGTTCGGCTCTTATATCTTCTATTTTAAATTTCACTTAAGCCTTCCCCGTAGACCCGAAGCCACCATCGCCCCTTTCGGTTTCATAGTTATCAAGGTTATCTACTTCAAAGAAGGCTACTTTTGGAACTTCTACCAATCTTAACTGCGCGATACGCTCGCCCTTACCGATTGTGTAAGAAGAACCAAATTCAATAGATTGAATCTTACCTTCCTCGTCGAAGAAAATTCCTTTGATAGGCGGATCTACATTTTCCATAATAACTCCGATTTCTCCACGATAATCCGAATCTATAAGACCGGGAGTATTGGCAATACGGAGTTTTGTTTTTAATGACATACCACTTCTTGGTTGGACAAGAATTGCATATCCTTGAGGAATTGCCATTTTAATTCCAGTTTTAACTAATACGCGCTCACCAGGCTTAACAGTATATTCTTCAGTTGAACATACGTCCATCGCTGCCGCGCCATCTGTTTTGTACTCAGGAAGTTTAACCTCGCCTTCTTTACAAATGGGAACTGCTACAATTCTTTTTGCAATTCCTTCACATCCAGCAACAGCGGTATAAATTACGCTAAGGGTTTCTTTTAAGAAGTCCACTTTCTTATCAGAAAGATTGCCTCTAAGTTCTTCTATTGATTCATTAAGTTCGTCAAAACTATCAGTTAAATCTTCAAGCGTATATCCATTCGCATTAAAGATGCGTGCCATTTGCATTTTATTCTCTGGCAAATTATAAAGACGTTCTAACTCCGAAAGAAAGAAAGGAGTAATTGCGGAAAATTGATCTTCCGGTAATTGAAGAATAGCAGAAAACTCATCGGTTTCTTTGTCAGAAGTAGACGCAAGAAGCGCGGTTAATTGGCGAATTGATTCGCTTTCTTCTTCAATCGGTTTCTGCTGCGCCTCATATATAGACTGAGCAATTTTTTCTCCATCTTCGGGCTTAACAAACCCATTAAAGTTAATTATATCTGCCATTAGTCTTCACCCCATAACTCGCCAAAGATTTGAGTTACACTAACCACCCATTTCTCATCTATAATCTCGCCCTTAGCCTTTTTAGTCTTATACTCATAACCAGCCTTTTTAATAGTATAACCTTTTTCAAGAGCATCTTTTCTATATGCCTCAATAGTTTCTTTGGCTAAATCTTCAGAATTGACCTTTAATTTAGTAGTTGTTTCAAGTATCATTTCTTTTCTCCTTTATCTCAAATCATCATAATCTATATCATTTTCATACTGTGCAAGTTCCGCAAGAAGTGAGGCGTTTTGTTCGCGCAGTATTCTGATTTCTTCTTTAAGTTTTTCCACTTCATCGTCCTTAGAATAATATGCTTCAAGCAATTCTTTAAAATAAGGAAGATTTTCTTTCATATATTCACAGAACTCGCGCCATTCAGGTAATCTATGGTTATGGCGCTGAACATAAATATTAAGCAAACATCTATAATTTGTCGTAAGGCGCGCAGTAAGTTCAAATCCCGAAGGCACGGAATAGAGTAATCTAAGATAATTCTCCGGAGTAGGATTCTCATTATAATGATCTCTTAATTCCTCCACTATACTTATACTGCGCGGATCGGTATACTCATTAAACTGCTTATCCAAATCAAACTTTGCAATACGATGCATTGTAGATTGAGAAGTTACAAATTCAAGGAATCTATAACGCTCTGCTTCAACCCACATTTTATTAGTGCAAGTTAGGTCAAATGCGACTCTAATTCCTGTAAGAAACTGACCGTGCGCGCCGTTGCCATTTGAAGCCTTTGTCAAATTCATTGCACGCTTTATATCTTTTTCATCAGGCTCGCGCTCAACAAGTTCCGTTCTCATTGCATATCCACTTGCAATTATACTTTCATCGAAATCGTATACTTTTAAATTTTCTATTTTCATTAATTATACCTCTTTGCATATTGATTAGAAGAAGCGAGGTTTACACCAAGAACACAATCTCTATGTGGAGTTTCATTTGGAATATATCTTCCATATTTTACTACGATATTATTAAATTCTAAAATCTCCTTTTTCTTTTCATCCGCTAAAACTTCTTCTTCAGTATAACCGGTATAAATTACCACATCATTTTGACAACAAAACTCATTTCTCAAAGTAGAAATAAGTTCTTTTAAATCATCTATAGAGTCAAAAGGCTCAAGTCCGCCACATACAATGGCCTTGGTTATCCCATTGGATACAAACTGTTTGCAAATTTCTTTTGCATCTATAACCACTAAATGTGGATCATCCACGAGGCTTGCGTTTTGACAAACCTCGCGACCACATTTAAATGTACAGAACGGGAAGATTAGGTACATGGCAGGTAGGCGGTAATTCACGAAATCTTCAACGATCATTCCCCGTAGTACCATTCAATTCTTCCTCCATTGCTTTACGTCCTTCAAGATATCCTTTTGTATATTGTTTGTTGGCTTCATCCCGCACATTCTTTACAACTTCAGGGAAGAAACTGCCGATTAAATATTCAAATGTAATTGGAATTTCTTCAACTTCTTCCGCGGTCATATTATAAACTTTTGCATTATCCTCAATTTGTTTAATCGCGTGTTTAAAAGTTTTTAATGGAACACTTCCATAAGAGTCATTCTTTTTCATTTAAATTTAAATTCTCCCACATTCTCATTTCATATTCTTGTTTTCTTTCTTTTGACCAAGTTTTAATTGGAGTAAAGAAACCTACAATACGAGTATATTCAGTTGCTATTGGCTTACCACACTGAGGACAAATTTCTCCATAAAATGCGTGGTTATCTTCGCAAGCCTGAATGCGTGGATTAAAAGCAAAATATGTTAATCCTTGATCTGCAATATAGTTAATCAAATCCCATGCCTTTTCAAAACTATCAAAAGGTGCGTCAATATTGATATGAGCAATAGATCCACCATTACAGTAAGAGTCAAACAAGCTAGCGATACGAATTCTCTCTACAAGAGTAGTCTTAATACCAAGAGGAATGAACTGATTTCCATAGAGAGGAAGATCTTTCACTACCTTATCCGGGAACAACATTTCATCCGCCTTCTGAAGTTTAGCCGCGCAACTTTCGCCTGGGATTTGTTCAAGGTTAATTTTGTAATCCTTATCAAGCGCGAATAATTCTTTTGTCTTATGAATTACATCAAAAATTTTCTTTCCAAACCTGTCTGCGGCTTCGGTATAGAATGTATTACCAAATTCATCAACTCTAGTGTAGCCAAACTTCTTCATTGTCTCATAGATACCAATAATACCAATTGTATTATATAAGTGTTCAAAATCTACAAGACCATATTCAAAGTTAGGAAGTAAGCGTTTTTCTACATTACGTTTAAGAATATGTCTAACTACATCCAATACTTTACAATCCAACTCAACCATGTGGCGCAATCTAACAAGGTAATCCTGCTCTGTATCACACTCATATGCAATGCGCGCAAGATTGATGGTTGATACTTTTACAGAACCAACCTTAAGAGCAGTACCGCCAATGGAATTAAAGTAGCCCAAGTCTTCAACATTAGACTTAAGACGGCAACAGTTAGAAAGAGAGGTAACAGAGTCATCAATAAAGAAGTTAGAATCATACCAACCACTTATTTGATTTTTATCATTAATCATATTAACAATACAAATCTGTTTTACTACCCATTTAGCATATTCTTCATCTTGGAATTTTCCATTTACTCTTAATAAAGAAGCAGAGTAGACTGGATATGTAAACATATTCTCGTTACGAATTTCTGCTTCGGTTTCCATAAAGATTTTTTGAAACCCTTTAATTTCATCAAGATAATCTATCATAAAAGTTCCGTCCGGGAACTCCGCGCCACCAAAAAGCGCTTCAAGATACGGACCATCAAAAATAGACACATTTGTAAATGCAGATTGAATACCATCACGTACATAAGGCTGGTTTACTGCATAAATAAAACGCTGAACCTGCTGACGCGCATATGCTTCGAAGAATTCTTCTGTCATTCCAAGATAATGACTTTCACAATCCTTTTTCCAAAAATAATACATATATGGAATAAGGTTTGGAAGTCCGACAGCACCTGAACTTCTGTTTGAAGCAAAACTAATATATTCCTTAATAAAGTCTACAAAGACAGATAAATGCTTTGGTGGTTTTGCATTAAAGTTCTTCATAAAGAAAAGACCTTTTTCTGCTAAATCCTTTAAGTCATATGCAAAACAATAATGAACAAAAGTCGCGGTATCGGCATCGTGAAGATATAAGCCTTTGGTCCAATCCTCTTTAAACCACTCATTCGCATCTTTGAAACCGTATTTCTTATTCATCTCATAATAGATTTTATTAAGAGATAAAACCTTTCTGTGCGGCTTAGGCATCTCATTCATTAAAGTACGCATATCCTTTGAATGAACATTTGCGCTACCATCAATGGATGCATCTGCCACGGTTTCTGTATCAATAAAATTATCAATAAAATCGGTATAACTCAACTGAGGATCACTCAATCCATTGAGTCGTGCCATTTCCTCACCATATTCAGTCTGAAGTTTATTCCACTGAGTAGTGAAGTTCTTATTTAATCTTACGGATATATCCATTAAGCCTCCTGTTGAGCATTAACCCAATTAATTGCATTAGTAAAATTCATAATAGGTTGATCATCCACCTTAAGCGCAGGCGCAAATTGAACACCCAATTTTTCCATTTCAATTATATCTTCTACAATAATAAATTCAATTCCCTTTTGGCGCAGTTTCTTTTCTAAAACTACGCATTTAGGGCAGTGGGTCGTATATAGAGTAATCATTTCGCGTCCTCCGGCATTTCTTCTCTGATTTTACTACAATATACACATACTCCATCATCAAATTCATGTGTACATTCTGCTTGAAGTTCATCAATGCGTTCATAAATTTCTTTTGTCTCTTCATTAAGAGTGAAATAAGCTTTATGAATGGCTTCAGCAAGTTTTTCATTTAAGTCATCCATTTCAGTCTTGATTTCCAATAGCGTCATATATTCTTCCTCCTAGAGTTTCAAAACAAGTTTCATTAAAACTTTTCCAAAGAATCGGATTATTGTACTTTACAAAATCAAGTATGTTATGAACTTCTTGCGGCGTCAAGAATTTTTCTTTTCTTATATATTTTCCAACTTTATCCATATGTTCAACAAAATTAAGCATTGTATTATGACATCCAAATAATTGAAAAAATCTCGATTCGGGCAGTTTAAACATACCCTTTGCATAAAGATTCATTAACTGAAAAACCTTTTCCCACATAGGATCGTCAAAAAATCCGTCTTCAAATCTAAGTGGAAAATAAAGCCTGCAACTTCGTAAAATTATAATCTGCTCATAAATTTGAGGTAAGATATCTACCAAAAATTCATTCTGAGAGTATGGAGCATCATCCGTTGCGCACATATATTCCATTTGGTAATATACTGCACGCTCCTTGGTGCGCCCCGTCCATTTATAGAAGCTATCCCAATCAATCATCCCTCTAAATTGAAGAGAATAGAATGTACTATTAACTCGCAAAGTAGACCAATCGATTAGATCTTCTCCATTATATATGGTTACCGGGAACTTCATACCTATACGTGTGGCCCATCCATCGGTGCGGGCGCGAGAAAGTAAGTCTTTAATCTCCGTATAGGCTCCCTTTACTTTTCCCAAATCATTATCGTGAAGAATTAAATTCCTACAATTTCTTAAAAAGTAGAATTGTCTATTATAATCTTCCCATATGTTGCGCCCATCAAGAGATAATCTTCCATGCTCGGCTTCCATTAGATTTTGATAAATCTTCTTGCGCTCTGTCGTACCAGTAGCCATTATATCTTCTTGAACGCGCTTATAGAGAGAACTATCTGGATGACATATCTCTATTTCTTTCTCCATAGGGATATAAATCCCATTAGAAAAAGCGAGGCCGCCATAAGATAGATTATCATGCCCGAATAAATTATCGGGATACTCCCCATCAAGATAGTCCTTTCTGTAAATAAACTTACTAAAGTTCTCTGGTACAAAATCGCGAGAGAGAACTACAATCTCTCTCTGCGACTTATACCAAGCAGATAACTTCATTGCTTCAAGGTTGAAGGGGACTAGAGTGTATTGTGAGAAGTCCCCATCCATTATACCTACACTCATTATTCCTCCTCTTCATTACGTGCGCGAGTTATCAAATTTCCATCTATAACATCTTCAATTAACTCTACTCTGTGGAATGGAGTTTTCTTATACTTCTTACACAAAAACTCTGTTTCTCCACTACGCACACCTGTTACAATAATTTTATTACCACGCGAGAATGCACTTTTTTCTAGAACGTGTTTCTTTCCATCTGCCCCACGCTCACTAATTTGCTTATCATAAACCTGGAATACACCACCATAAATCTTAACCGTTACAACTCCATCTGTTGTAAGAATTGTAACTGTCTTCTTTGATTTATCTCTATCTAAAACTGTTCCAATTATTCTATTTATAAAATAGATAGGAACAGACTTACCCTTAATGTTGGCAATATAATCAATTTGTGGTTCTTCATCAAGTTCGCTATACAAATCAAACTTAACCGCGCCCTTAGGATTTGCATCAATTAATTCATGTTCGCTAATATAACAAGAGATACTATCCATCTCCCATTTACTAATACTACCCTTACAATACTTATCCCAGACTTCACTTGTAAGACGTTCATTAACCGCTTTTAAAAGATTATCTGCATTTTTCTGTACGAAGGGACGAATTATCTTCTGCTGCGCCTTATATATATTATCCCAAGTTGCTTTGCTTAATTTAAATCCTGTTTCAGTTTCAGTCGTTGGAGTTAAATCATCTAATGATAAATAATTATTAAAGAAATTCAAACTGACTTCATCAATTTCATAATAATTCTTATCTAATTCTTTTTTCTTTATATACTTGTTAAAATTGAAACATCTTCTCTGCAAATCATATTCTTCAGGAATTAATCCATATTCAATTAATGACGCCATATTCTGCAAAGTAATACGTTTCTTTGCACCACTAATTGAGTTTACATATTCTTGCATTGTTTCAATTCTATCATCAAAACCATCAAACGCACCACATTTAATTAAGTTAATCATTTGTGGTTTGTTTACTTTTACCTTTTGAAGAAAATCTTCAACTCCTTCATATGGTCTATTTTTAATAATTGTTTTAACCAAATCTTCACCAATACGAGTTATACCACTTAATCCATAAAGGATAGCATTATTTTCAATATCGGGCGCGAAAGTATAAGAAGATTTATTTATATCCGGTGGTTCAATTTTAATTCCCGCAGAAGTTATTTTACCAATAGCAGTACTAATCTTTCCATAGTTAGTTGCTTTTGCTTTCTTCTTTTTCTTTCCATCTTTAGTTACTACAATTGTTGCTGGCCAACCATTCTCACCATCATCTTCGTCATATGAAGATTCTTCTTCATCTTCATCTTCATCAAACCAAGGCATTTCTTCAGAATAAGGCTCTTCTGTCTTTGTTTCTTCAATTGCCTCTTCATCAACTTCCTCTTCCTCTTCTTCACCGCCCGCGTCACTAATCAGACACGCTGTGTTCCAAAAGATTATAGGATACTTATATGCTAAGTTCATTTCTTGAAGCGCAATCAAAGAATATGCTAATGTATGCGCGCGACAGAAAGAATAACCTCTTTGTACTTTTAACAATACGTCCCACACATAATGTGCGAGAACCATATCACAACCTTTTTCTTTTGCATTTTTATAGAAGAACTCTTCACACTCTTCAAACAACTTACCTTGTTTCTTTGCAATAGCCTTACGACATTTATCTGCAAAACTTAAATCATTACCACCGAGACGTTCGTCTTGCAAAAGAGACATCAATCCCTCTTGAGACTCACACACTCCATTTGTGATTGCATTATTTGTACTTAACCATTCTCTATTTTCTTCACTCAACCCATAACGCACCATTTCATCATACCACTCTTTAATATTACGACGATAACGCGCCCACATATCAAGTGGTTGTTCTGCGTGAGGTTCAGATGCCATTAGACGAATGACTGAGTTCAAAACGGCTAACTCGTCTACAGAAGAAGGTTTGGCTAATGCAATTCCGTTAATTCCGCTTTGTTTTTCCATCTGAAACAAAGAGTTAATCTTGTGAGTTAAAACCATATCCCACATTTTAGGATCGTTTCTTTCAAGATTATATACACCAACAATTGACTCATATGTTTCCCTTAATGTTGGCTTTCTTTCTGCATATCCATAATCACACAACAAATCAATACAATTATGAATTTTATCCATTGCTTCAACAGAAAGCAAGTCAATTTTAATTAATGATGCTGCCTCTGCATCATGCAACTCAAATGCTGTACATATCGTACCATCGGGAGCGCGCATTAATCCAGTTGATTCTGTGAATGGTTCATCTACGAAGATAACTCCACCTGCGTGGATACCAGACCCACAAATCAAACCCTCAATATTTCGTGCGACACGCCATAATTCAGGATAATCCACTGTCATTTCATGGACAAACTGCTTAATCGGCGCCCACTCATGTTCTTCATCACCATACATACATTGATCGAGACTTCTTAACTGCCCACGATCTGCTGGGATAAGAGACGCGATATACTGCGCGATATCTACATCCAAACCGAGACCACGTGCTGCTGTTAAAACCGCAGACTTAGATTTCTCAGTTCGAAATGTCGCAACATTTGCGACTCTTCCCTCACCATATACATTCCTTAAGTGCTGAAGAACCTTAGCTCGTTTACCACCTTCAATATCTGTGTCAATATCCAATACGGATACACGAGCAGGATTCAAAAATCTCCAGGGGAAGGTTTTTGTCGTCTCGCGCAATGTGTTCATTTGAATAATATCCAAACAATAAAGAAGTAAGAATCCACCACCAGAACCACGCGCTGGACCGACAATTGTACCTGCGTTCCAACATTCATCTATATTCTTTTGAAGATTTAAGAAGTATGCAGACCATCTTGCATTATTTACTTCAGAAGATTCCCAAGTACGCTGAAGATTGTCCTCTAATTCTCTATATGCTTCTTCATTCTGCAAATCATCGTGCTTTTTAATTCCTTCAATTACCGCATTAACAAGATATTTATCAGAATAATGTGGAGATTCAATAAACTTTTTGAGAGTTGGCATATATTCTACATATTTGTCATACTCATTCTCATACGTATTGATCGCGCGCCACATAAGTTCAGGGATACGCAAGGGTTTACATAAAGAGAAATCTTCACATTTATCTGCAATTTCTTTTATATTACTATATGCAATATCTAATTGCTCTTTCGTGAGATAAGGGAAGAAAGATTCTAATTCTTCTGTACCCATCATATAAGTGGTTGCATAGAAGTCATCAACCTCTCTATCACCATTCTGAGCATTCAAATAAGCCTTATGGATAAATCTATCTTCTTTAGACAAATAATGCGAGTCAGTTGTGATAATATATGGAATGTTGTACTTTAAACTAAATTCCAATAACTGCTTATTCACAAGAATCTGCTCTTTGTTGTTACTTGGCTGCATTTCAAAGTAGAAGTTTCCTTCTCCAAAAATCTGTGCCATTTGTCTAATCCAAATATCAATCTTATCCCATAAGGCGGGGTTAGACTGTGCCCTCAAAATCTGAGTGGGAAGACATCCGCCAAGACATGCAGTACTACCTATTACATGTCCTGGGTTTGAACCAATTATATCTATTAAATCTTGATAATATGTTGGCACTCGTCTCATACTGCGTGATACATATGAACGCATCCACGCGCGAGTTGAGATTTCCATTATCTGTTTTGCGCCTACGAGATCGCGCGCGATAAGAATAAAATGATAATATCTATCAACATCTTTATTATAATTATCTGCGTTTAATCCATTACGACAAAGATAAATCTCATTTCCTCTTAATGCTTTAATTTGAGGGAAGTCCTTTGCTATTTGTTCAATTTTAATCCAAGAAGAAACTGTTTCGTGGTCAGTAAAAGCCAAGACAGAATGATCCAACTCAACTGCCTTCTTAAATGCGTCTTTTACTTTGATAATACAATCACGGAGACGAAGATTTGAATACTCTGTGTGACCGTGAAGACTACCTGGATATATCATAAAATTTCTCCTTTTTACCTATTTTCTATAATAATTATACTATAATTTTGTAATTTTTTCAAGTTTAAAAATCAAGAATACTGTCTGTAATTTCAAAGTTATCAACCATAATCTGCGCGCTTATCTTTCCGCACCATTCATTTAAGTTGGCGCGACCAATAAGTGTTATGGTCATTTTATCATATTTTTTAAACTCATCAATTCTTTTACATTTAAAGAACATATATGACACACCATTAACTGTAATTTTAACTGTATCATTTGTCTTACCCATAATTTGAATTGCAGATTTAGGAATATCTCTTAAAGTAACTTTAATAATTGGTTGGGGATTACCTTGTCCCCAAATATAATCGGTACTTCCAATTTCTTTAATAAGTTTTTCTATATCTTGATCAGTACCTTCTCTTTCAAAGTTAATATCATAGCAACTTTCGGTAAAATTTAAATGTGAAAGTTCTTTATTAGCAAAATCGTGTAGGGCGCGAAGCTTTGAGTTTGGAATTGAAACTCCAAAAGCTTGATCGTGTCCTTCAGCATATTCCATTAATCCACTATTTAAAAGAAAACGTCTAAAGTCCTTTAACTCACTCTGACTTACTCCTCGCGCGCTACCGCGGATATAACCTTCATCATTAAGTCGTGCAACAATAGTTGGGCGCTTATGCTTGTCTGCAAGGCGCATTGCGATAAGTCCATTCAACTCTGAAGGAAATATATCTTCATCCTCAAGTCTAATAAAAAGAATTTGATTAGAAAGCAAATCATTTTTTGCAATCTTCATTTCCATTCTTTCACAAACATCGTCTCTAATCTTATTTTGATGGTCTCTATTATTACCACATTCACGTGCGGCTTCATTGGCAATTGTATCCATTTCACCTTTATGTCCTCGCTTTTCGCTAGGAATTAATTGATTACCATCCAAGAAAGCTTTAACCATCTTTTCTTTAGATGCTTGTGAACCAACTCTAATTGTAGCATTTACAAGAGGAACCAAATAAAATGCAACTGAAATTGGGTTTAGTTTATCACAAATATCTTCAAAACTTGCACCAACCTTGCCACTAATTGAATAACCTTGTTTTTCAATTAAGGTTCTAAAAAATACGTTTTTGATATTTTCAGCCTTAAGACCAATTCTGATAATATATGCGTTCTCTGGTTCAACTACACTACCCATATCACCAATTATACCGAAGGCCGCGAGATCAATATAGTCAAATGCATATGATACATTCAAAAGTCTGTCTATATATCGACAAAATTGAAATACTACTCCAGCACCGGTAAGTTGCTTATTAGGATAATTCGGAGAGGTTTGATTATTAATAATAATTGCATTATCACTAAGCTGACTTCCATCAGAAAGTTCATGATGGTCAAGGACCAGGCAAGGAGCTACTTCCTTAAGTCGTTCGTGATAGATATAATCATTAGTAGAACTATCGGGAAGAATAATTAAATCATATTCATCGTCACTATCTAAGATCTGCTGACAAATATCCTCAAGTCCGTGTTGTTTCCCGGAATGAATATATACGGTAATTATTTTTTCAGGATTTATTTTCTTAGTATATCCATAAGCAATTGCGGCTGAAGTAAATCCATCATTATCACTATCTACCACCAAGGCAAAAGGTTTATTGCTGTTCACCTTACTTACATATAACTCCGCGCCTTCTTTAATATTTTTTAACTTACAGGGGTCTGATAGTTGATCGGGATATGGATAAAGTACAGACCCTACATCCAACCCACGGGCGTGGAGTAAATTATTTAAGTAATCTGATTGAAAATTTTCATTTACTAACTTACACTTCATTTAATTTTTACCCTTTTCTCTAAAAGTTTTTCAAAAATTTCTTCTCCCTTGTCACAAGGAGAATCTTTAAGTTCGGTCAAACTATTCATATCATATATAAAACTCATTTGACCATAGTTTTTATATTTATTACAAAACTCTTTTAACTTATTAAAATATTTTTCGCTTCTTCCAATTTCTTCATTATCATAACAGATAATAATTTCTCTTGGATGACAAGTTTTTACTAATAGTTTCATTTGAAACTTATTTAAGCTACTACCACATGTTGCAACTGCGCAGTTGGGACGAGAAAAACTATCTAATTTAAGAACGCTTTTTTCACCCTCAAATAGAAGAGCATATCCTTCTCGTTTTATATTTTCTTTATTGATATTAAGTCCATATAAATTTAAACCAAGAGGATGCGCATACCATTTGCCTTCTATACAAACTGGCATATATTTACCAAATTCTTTTGCTTCTTCTTCATTAAGTGCGCGACCACGGATTCCAACCAATTTACCATTCACATCATAATGTGGAATAATAATCTTATTTCTACTAATAGAATAAGATATGTTAAACCTATCCATCGCTTCCTTTGTAATTCCCTCATTTAACCATTCGGGCGCATAGAATTTAGTAAAACATTCTAATATACAAGGATCATAAGTTGTAAGTTCAGGAACATCTTCAAACTTATATTTATCACGCACACTATTATATTTTTCAACTGCAAAGTCATTACCTAAACTATATTTACTACAATCTAAAATTACTTGATAGATATCTTGAAACCAATCATAATCAATATCGCGCGTTTCATAAAATCGCTTTAAGAAAGTAAAGATAGAAAAACTATCGGAACAATCTGTATAACAATGAAATATATGATTGTTTTTATAATAATATAATTTCCACGATGCAGTTTCTATATTTGCATTATGACATACAGTAGGCATAATGAGGGCTTCATCTGTTTCTTTGAAAGGTATGCCCATTCTTTCTAATAATTTCTTTATACTTTCAACGTCTAAGTTATCTGTAATTTCTTGATAATTAATCATTTCTCACCATTTAACTCTTTCGTCATCTGTGTTATTTCTGCAAATTCTTCGTCGTCCCAATTATATACTTCATAAGCGTTTTGTGTAAAGAAATTCTCAATTGGATCAAGTCGAGAGTCAGTTATAAACAAATCAACTTTCTTTAATCTTGCTAAATCCACAATAGACCAAATTCTAACTTGTGTCCATTTACCACTTCTAACTTTAAATATATCTGTTACACAGTTTGGCATACCATATTTTTCTATTGTTGGCTTTAAAATCTCAAGTTCTTCTTTTGTTGGACGCGCCATAATTGCACCATTATCTGCTTTATTAATTGTGCTACGACCACCTGCCAAACTTGCTTCATTTCTTATATTTTTATTATCATCTGCATTTGCATTAACCTGAGTTGAAGTAAACATCGCAACATTTAATTCAACCGCCAAATCTTTAAGCGCAGTAGAAAACATCAACAAAACTTCGTCATTTCTCAAACTAAATCCTTGGAACTCACGCAACAGACTTGGGCCAATGAAGATATAATCATAGAACACATATCCAATATTTTTAGTTAAACAATTCTCTCTTACAATCAATTTAACCGATTCAATTGTTGGATTCGGCATTTTTACCAATACAAAATTATCCTTAAATCTTTCTACAATTCTCTGTGCCTTTTCGATTAATTCCATTTCTGCTTTCGTGAAATGTCCATAATCAAAACGACTATCATCAATATCAGTTAAATATGCAAGAACCATCCGTCTAACTTGCTTAAATGTCTGCTCAGTTACAATAAACAGAACTTTCTCACTACTACCGCGCTGCTCCCATTTTCTATTATTTGAGTTATATCTAATAGGATATGCTAAATAACATGCATCTGCTACTGCTTGACGCGTCTTACCCACGCCAGATGAACCTGATCTAATAGTCAATGCACCAGGCTGTGCGCCACCAATAACCTCATTATAGATAGATCCTTGGATGGGGAGACCGATAGTAACTTCATTATTCAATTCATCAAGGAAGCCAGTAAAATCGTCTGCCAAATTTTCAACCTTGACTTCTTCTGATTGTGCATATTTATTCTCTAAATGGAGAACTTTTTTCTTTACAGTATCACAAATTTCTTGAGTTGTTAAACTCTCAAACCGCGCATTAATCTGTTCTGCCTTTGGATTTGTAAAGTCATCACAATAAAATTCTGATACATCAAAACCTTGTTTATTTAAATCGCGCAAAAGATTTATTTTCTTTAATCTTCCATAATAATATGGAAACAAATCAACAGAACTTAATTCAATTATATCATTTAAATATTCAATTCCATTCTGTTGAGAAAATACAGTCTTTGCCATATCATTGACTTCAAGATAATTCTCAATATCAATAGGATTTATGGTGTTCGCGCCTTGTGAGTGAAGACCTACAATTGCAGTGAATATGTACTTTTCAAATTTTGTAGAGAAATCGGATACTGTCAGAGCATATTTATCAACTTCACTTAAAAGTTGTGCTCTCTTCATAAGACAACCCAATACTTGCTGGATAGTAGTCTTATCAGCAACCATATTATTCCTCCTCTTCTATCTCATCAAAATTAAAAGCTTTAACTTGTCTTAATCTTTTTGACCGTTGAACAGATTGTACATCGCGCGCGAAACGTTGTTTCAACTGCTCTTCAATCTTCTGGCAAATACCAACTTCACGCTGTTCAAGACGCGCCCAATATTCGCATCCTTCCGTATAAATATATGGGATAATTCCAATTCCACCTTCAGACTTATCTTTGTCTCCTTTTTTTACATCATAAAAATATCGAAGACAAAAATAAATTCCCTTCGCTGTCATTTTCTTTTTTAAAAAATTATCCCATTGAGATTTCATTTTTAAGAAATCAACTACAATTTTTTGATCCTTCATTAAGAAATCCCAACTTGCTTGGAACCATAACTCATCATCCATTTCTGCTTCAATTGATTTTGCTTTTCGTCCAAAATTCTCATAGCATTTTAGATGATAATACCAATTAGTTGATGGCATAACCCAATCTTTTTCCTTATCGGTATCAAATTGTTCTTTACAAATTCGACATTTTACTATATGCATATGATTCACCAACTTTTTTTAAAGATTTTTATTTCTATAATAATTATACACTAATTTTGCAAAAAAATCAAATTTAGGGTGCCGCACTCAGTACGGCACCCTTGGGTTGGTTATTACTTAAGCATATTTTCCATTTCCATTACTGCGAGTTCAAGCACTTCTGCCTGATCTTCAGTAACTTCAGAAAGTTTAATTTTGCGCCCGAAGGTAATCTCAAGTTTCTTCAGAATACGTTCAGCAATTTCTTTCTTCTCTTCTTCTGTAGAACCCTTCTCAAGATTTTTTGCCCATAGTTCGCCAGCATAAGATTTAAGCTCATTAAAGTCAATTTCTTTAACTTCACGCTCAATTTTATCGACGATTGTAGCATTATTATTAGTGCCTTCTGCTTCGATTGCTTTTACAAGATTATCTAAAACCGCTTGATAAGAGAATTCAATCTTAGGCGGAAAATAAGTAAATCTGTTTCCTGCTCTAACAGTAGGAGTTTCGCGCGTATAAAGCATACGGTGAGAAATTCCGTTTTCATCAAACTCCATTACGCCAATTCCAATTATATCAACTAATCTGTTGATTACATTGAAGGCGCGCTTATCAAGTTTTGGTTGAATACGCACAACAGTTTTATCTGTATCAACCTCAATTTCTTTTTCTTCAGTATGGCAAGCAAAAACCATACCATATCCAAGATTTGCTATTGAAAGAATAGTTTTCTGAAATTCCGCTTCGTAAAGCGCGTATGCTTTACCATAAGGTAAATCACCAAGTGATTGAACACTATTCTGTGAACATACAAAATCCTGGCAAAGAGTTGCGGCTAAGTCAATCGTATCAAAACAGATAGTATGGAATTTCTCTCTAACCTTAGGGTCTTTAAGCTGCTTTACTATCTGTTTGACTTCACTCCAAGTAGTAACCGTTTGTGCATAAACCCCGGCATGGGCGTTAAGTCCGGGTTCAAAAGAAAGAATTAACGCCCCAGGGATGTTACACATAAAAGTTGTCTTACCATATTTATAAGGTGCGGCAAGAAGGATATACTTATTGGATAGGTCCCGTGTAATTACGGTAGGCTCGAGAGCCAATAAATCTATTGCCATATTGTCCCCTCCTTAGGAATTAAAATCCTAAACTAGCGAGGTCAATACCCTTTCCTTTAGACGAAGTAGTATTAGCACTTGCATTAGTCTTAGTTTCTGCCTGAGACTTCAACTTAGCAAGACGTGCCTTTCTTAATTCTCCACCGCGCAAAATCTCTGCATCAGAGAACTCATAATCGCCATCCTTTGGAGGCCATCCAGCACGAAGAACCAACTCACTTACATTTCTTGTACGAGTTGTGTACATCGTCTCGTCACCAAATCCTGCGCCTTCAATTTCCTTAGTTTCTGTGATACTTGAGAAGTTAAGTACACCCATTGTATCAACGGTAGAACCAGGAGTCCAGTTGTCCTGAATAAATGCAATAGCCTTATCATTAGCTACAACAAAATCCATTACATCTGCGCTCTCATCATACTTAATCAAGATACCTTTAACCACAAGACGACCAGTAGGCTCATCGTTCTTAATTTCTTCTGAAATGCTCTGTACATACATAGGAGCAATAGAGAACTTAGCAGTCATCTTAGTATCCTTGTTAGGAGTGATGATGTTAATAAAACTTGCTGTGACACGTGGGAAAGATACAAGAGCATCACCCTTATAATACTCATTCATCTCAAGTCGCGCACCACTGATATTAACCCATGTTGCCTTCTCAATACCAACCGATGCGATAGACTGGATCTTATCAATAACTTCATTAAGAGAAGCATAAATCTTATTAGGAGTTTTATCCTTCTTAAACTCCGGCTGGAATACAGATACCGGAATCTCAAGAACGGTAGGATCTTCATCTGCGCTATAAAGCGCCTGTTCTACTCTAATCTTAAGAGTACCTCTAATGCAGTTGTTAGTTACGCCATCTTTTACATATGATGCTTTTTCCAAATCATTTTCGCTTACGATACCACAAATTGTTACGTCAATTACACTCTTCATTTTTTAAATTCCTCTTTTTCATTTCATTTCTTTTTCGTAGAAAATGGGCGGGGCTTATTTCATCCCCGCCCGGTGTTCTTTGGACTAACCTCTATTTTTAATTACTCTTCAGCATCGAGGTCAAGATCCTTACCAGCGTCAGTAAGGAATACATACTTAACAGGCTTGTCCTCACCCTCAACAGTAACCTTCTCATAGTCTACAAGACCCTTAGCCTTAGGTCCCTTTGTGCCAAGACCAGTGATAACAGGATTAAGCTGCTTTGCTTCCTTGCCAAGTGCATTGCACAACTCAGTAAACTCTACTCTACCATTGTCCTTAAGATACTTGATTACGTCTTTCTGATTGTTTGTCATTTGTTTGTTTCTCCTAAACATTTTTAATATTGTAATTTTGTTATGAAAGTTCTTTCAACTTTCTAAATAAATTATACCAAAGTTTTTAGAAAAAATCAAATTTTAAATCTCAATTCTTATAAAATTTTTAAGGCTTTTCTAAACCGTGCAAATAGATTTAAAAATTTTTTCTTTCTTTCACTTTCTAACTATATTATACATAAATTTTGTATAATATTCAAATTTTATAAACGTTATTCACATTTTAAAATTTTTAAAACTTCGCCAACATCGTTTAATTTAATGGATTTAATTCCAACAGTTAATTTTGATTGAAGTGGCACATCGTCAGAGGTTAATTTAATTGTAGAAAGGGAAGAACCAATAATTAAGTCGACTTTTTGAGATATAGGTATAAAGTCTGCTAACGAATCAGTTCCGTTAAATTTTTGGATTTTTGAACCTTTAGTATTCTTTCCTTGAAGGCTAAATTCCTTATAGTCTGTTCTCTTAAAAAGTCCATTACGAGAGATTGAAATAATTTCTTTTGTATCTTTTGGAATTAAATGGGCGGCTATTACTTCATCACCTTCATTTAATTTAATACCATGTACTCCCGCAGTTACACGACCAGTGGCGCGGACATCATCCGTTTTAGTAATAAGGAAGTTACCACTCTTGGTTGCAATACCAATATCTTCTTCATTACAAGGAAGAACCGCAACAATTTTATCACCATTATTAAGGTTGATCGCGCGTAGTGATCCACGTTTTAAGTTATATTCACTTAATTCAGTCTTCTTTAACATACCATCTTTAGTTATAAAGATTATATATTTTTGAGACTTATTAGATTGAGTGAGCGCGCAAACTCGGTTATTATCTCCAAGAGAAATATAGTTTGAGATATATGTCTTTTGGTTTAGTTCAATAGAAGATGCTTTACAATTATACACATCACCTGACTCTGTAAAGAAAAGTAAATCACCCGTATTATCTGTAATAATAGAGGTTGTTACATATTCATCCTTATCGAGTTTGAGTTTATTACCCACACCACCTCTACGCTGAGTATAGAGAGTAGAGGACTCAATGGCGATTAGGTTATCTTTATTTGTAAGAGAAACCTGAAGTTGTTTTTTCTCTACGGGTTCATCATCAGTAGAAGAAAGATTCATAACTCTCGTGCGGCGTGCATCACCAAATTTATCCGCAACTTCTTTCCAACCGTTTATCAACTGTTGGTTAAAGAGTTCTTCTGTATTTAAAATCTTTTCAATACGTACGCTTTCTTTAACCAATTCTTCGCGTTCATCTTCAAGTTTCTTTACTTCCAAATGCGCAAGACGAGATAATTTCATATCTAATACGGCTTTTGCCTGCGCATCATCGAGTAAGAAATTTTTCTGTAATGCGGATGATGCGGTCGCAGTAGAAGAAGAAGTTTTAATTACTTGAACAACTTCCTCAATACTAGCGAGACAGATTAAAAGCCCATCTATAATATGAATACGGTCTTTAATTTTCTTAAAATCAAATTCAAAACCACGTCGATATACTTCTTTTTCGTGATCAATATGGGCTTGAAGCATTTCTTTCCAAGTAAAGACTTTTGGATACCGCCCGTTTTCAAGCATTGTAAAATTAATCCCAAAATAAGATTGAAGAGAAGTATTCTTAAAAAGATACCTCAATACTTTATCGGGGTTAGCTGTTTTTGTAAGATAAATTTTAATTAGTGGTTTCTCACCGGTTAAATCATTAAATCTATCTATGCCTGGATTTGTTAATTTCTTTTTTTCTTCTTCGTTAATTATATCTTCTAATTCTTTACAAATAGTATTCGTATAAACAGAATATGGAATTTCCGTAACTTCAAAACATCTATCTTTAGGATTGTATTCAACCACACTTCTTATTTTACAAGCGGCTCCATTACCAACGCGCATAGATTCTTTTACTTCTGCTTCGTTATATAATATACCTCCCGTTGCAAAGTCAGGAACACAATATATATCTTCAAAATCACAGTTTGGATTTTGCAAAAGAGTAATAAGTGCATTATTAATTTCTCTTATATTATATTGTGGAATTGATGAAGCCGCACCAACTGCTATACCTTGCGAGCCATTACAAATATTGTAAAACCCTTTGCTTGGAATTACAGAAGGCAATTCATTTCCCTCTATACCAATAGGATTATCCCACCATTCTTTTATGGTATCTTTTGCAATATCATTAAAAAGATATTCTCCTAAAGCAGAAAATCTTATTTTAGTATAACGCATAGCCGCCCAGTTTTCACTTTCAATAAGATTACCACCATTACCTTTTACTTCCATAAGAGGATATCTCATAGAAAAAGGCTGTGCAGCTCTCATTATGATTCCTAAACAAGACGTATCACCATGTAGATACCAACCACCTTTAAGCGCATCCCCTACGGGACCTGTGGAAGCTTGATGGGGTTTATTGTGGGGATACTTGTTTTTATACATACAATAAAATATTGCTCGTGCAGATGGTTTTATTGCATCTCTTACATCAATGAGGGCGCGACTTTGAATTGTCGCACCAGCATATTGAGTAAAACTTTCTTCTATTTTTTCCTTTAGATTACTCATTATTTACTCCCTTATAGTTGAAAAATCAATTTTATTCATTATAAATTCTTTACGTGGTTCTACATTTTCACCCATCAAATCATAAAGAAGATTAATTGCTTCTTCATTCCATTCCATAGTTTCCAATCTTTGATATTGTGGACTAAACATAGAAGTTCTAACCTGTTCTGGCTCTAAAGAACCAAGACCCTTATTACGTTGAATATGTCCTTTTATAGTTGGACGTGCAGCATCCATTTCTTCATCTGTAAAATAATAGCTTTCTTTCCCATTATGTTCTACAATATATAATGGAGAACGAAGCCAACATAAACGCCCTTCTTTAATAAATTCAGGCGCAAGGAATTGAAGAGCGGCCATAATTAAAAGACCAATATGATAACCATCTGCATCGGCATCAGTACATATTGCCAATTTTCCATAGCGCAATTTCTTGGAGTCATATTTTCCGGGAATAATGTTCATTGCACTGAGAATAAGTTTAATTTCTTCATTTTCAAAAATTCTTTCTTCAGAATTTGAAAGGCAATTAATTATTTTACCTCTTAAAGCAAGAAGTCCAAATTTTTTATAATCGCGCCCTTGAGCAACACCGCCCAAAGCAGAATCACCTTCTTGAAGAAGAAGGATAGAATTTTCTCCTAAGAACTCAGCGTCTTTTAATTTATCAGATGCAAAAACTTTCTTCTTTTGATTTTTTTCTACTTCTTTTACCGCACCCAATACTTGTTGGCGCGCCTTTTCTGCTGCGGCTTCTGCTTTAGCAATTTTCTTCATTAATTCTACAATAGAATTAAATTCATCTGCGTGTCTAATTTTCATTTGCTTTAATGCATCAGAAAAAGCATTAGACGCGAGAGTGCGAAGATTTGCATTATTAATTTTCGATTTAGTTTGATTTGCAAAGGAAGGTTGCCCAACAGAACAGTTTATTACATAGAACATGCCCTTGCGGATACTATCCCCATCAAATTCAGATTTAGCAAGATTATTAAAAGTTCTTGTAATTGCGTTCTTTGCGCCCGTCACTGGTGTACCACCTTCGGGACAACGTAAACCATTTACAAATACATATGATTGTTCGCGCCCATCAGACCATTGAAAGGCAATTTCAACTTTGTCTCCACTTTCATCTTGCGCGCTACCGGTTACAATATGCTTATGTAATGGCTTTTGAATATTGTCTTTTACAAAATCTTGAATACCATTCTTAGAACAAAATGATTTCTTCTTTTTACCATCTTCTATTACTTCAAAAGTAATCCCGGTATAAAGATAAGAAATTGCTTTAATGTCTTCACAAATTTTGTCATAAGAATAAGTTATATCGCCATTCTTAAAAACTTTGGCGTCGGGCGCAAACGAGATATAAGTTCCATTCTTTTCTGAAGTTTTAAACTCTTTATAATCTTTAAGATTACCTTCTTCAAAATCTGCTTGCGCGCAAACTCCATCACGATAGGATTTTACGGTAAACTTAGTAGAACTTAAACACACACACTTTGCGCCGATACCATTTAAGCCTGATACATTCTTATATACATGATCATCAAACTTACCACCTGTATGGGATTTAGAATAGATAGAAACCAATACATTCTCTCCATCTTCTCTAATACCAAAAGGTACTCCACGTCCATAGTCACGTACAGTAATAGTATTGGTTTTTGTATCAAGGTCAATAGAAATTTTATCTCCATAACCGGCAATTGCTTCGTCAGTAGAGTTATTAATAATTTCCTTAAGTGCTTGATAGGCTCCATCACTATCATCCGATCCAAGATACATCTGGATACGGGTACGGACACCTGTACGGAAGTCTAATGATTTAATGTCATCAATTCCATAATTTTCCATTAAACTCATACTCCTTCTATTTTATATATAAATTATACAATAATTTTGTTTAAAAATCAAATTTAGGCATCATTTATTGATGCCTAAAGCTTTTTCAGTATTTTCTTTAAATTTAATGTGTAATAATCCCGCAGATGGATCCCACGGTTTTGGATATATACAATGAACTATGGTTAATGGAATTTTTTCTACCTCACTTTGTCTATCAGTTAAACGAGAACAATTATAACAATGATTAATAAATTTTATTTTCCCCTTACAGATTGTATTAATAGCATCTTGGTCTGGGAATTTTAATTTTTTGGTTTGAAGTAAATTACATAATTTTAAATCAATATGATCTCTACGCATAGCACGCAAATTAAGAAGTAAAACACCACTATTTATATAATTTTCTTTTGTATGAATTCCAGTTTCTGCTTCTTTTACTCCACACATATAATTTTCTTCAAAATCAGTATTCCATAAATTTTTTATTTTATTATAAAAGAAAACGTCTAAATCAAGATAAAGTATTTTATCTTCAAGTAAAATTTGAGAAACATAACAACGAGTAAAAGACATATACGTCCAAGCATTATCTTTATTTGGTCCATCTTTTATATATTTTGGAAAATTATTTATATTAACTAATCTAACTCTTTTATCTAAAGGGTATGGAAATTCATCATCTTCTATAAAAAGATAAATACGATATACTTCTGGATTAGTTTTAACCAAATTATATATAATACCTGGCGCATATTCATATAAGTTTCTTGTAATGGAAAACATTACGGTTATATCATTATTACCATCCATACATTTCTTTCTCCCGTTTAGTTTTCTTTGGCATATTTGTCCAAACTAACAAATCACGTGCTCTTGTGGCTGCTACATAACTTAAGCACTTTTCTTCAGTATTATACATACGCGCCCCAACCACAATTACGTTCTTTCGCTCTAAGCCTTTCGCGCTATGAATTGTGAGGATTTTAACTGTGTTGTCTTCCATTTTTTCTCGAAGTTGTTCTGTGGTTAATTCGTTTCTTTTAAGTATATCGTATGGAAGTCCAACATCTTTAAATTTTCGTGCCACTTCATCAATTTGCGCATTAGTACGAGTAAGAACAAACCAATCACGATATTCGTCTGTACTCTTTCTAATTCCTTTTACAATTTTACTTAAGTCATAAGTCATATCATAAACTTTACCGATATTATCTCGCGCGGGATAAGATGTGTCCATATAATCTAATCCGGCAAGATTGATAATACGTTTTGCAAAATTTAATATCGCGCGACTATTACGGAAATTTTTGGTTAGGTCGTAGGTTTTTATTTTGGGGTCTTTTGCTAAGTCAAGGAGTATGTCAGGTCGGCTACCGCGGAACGTATAAATACTTTGACGCCAATCGCCCACCATCATCCATTTCTTTGGCTTAATATAGTCAAGGATAACCTTAAACTGCATATCTGTAGAATCTTGCGCCTCATCAAGAAATAGATAATCCACTTCTCTAATACAATGAAGATTCTTACTAATTAAGTTAAACAAATCATCAAACTTTTCTTCTGATATAATAAAAGAAGTATCAATTCCATTTGAAGTTAAAAGAGAATTAACATAAGAATGGATAGTTCCTACAAACATTCCATCTTTATAATCTTCCCCAAGGCGTGCACGTAGAACTTCTGCGGCGTTATTTGTGAAAGTAAAAACTACAATTCGCACGGGATTGGTATCTGGCATTTGAAGTACTTTTCTAACCTTTTCAGTTAAAGTTTCTGTTTTTCCACTTGCGGCTGTAGCATTTACTACAATAAAATCTTCTGTTGAATTGATAACTGCTTGCTGTTCTTCTGTAAAATCTTTATATTCCATTAATTTTCCTCTTCTACTTGATATTCTATAAGTTTTCTTTTTTGAGAATTAGAATACCTAAAATATCTATTATGAGTATGCTTCTTTTTTCCATCGCAAACTTTTTTGATGTCATTATAAGAAAAACCCAATTCTTTTTCTGCTTGTGTGGAAGATTTATATTTTTTAATAATACTACCATTTTCATCTATTTCTTCTATTTCACAACATTGAGAAGATAAAAGATATTTTTCATATCGTTCTTCAAAACTATCTATTCCATTAAGTCTAAACCAAATATACCCTCCAGCGGTAATTTGATTACCTAATGCTGCGGCTTTTATACTACTAACATCTATTTTTAATTGTTTTGATGCTTCACCAGCACTTTTCCAATTCTTAACAAAATTACCCTCTAAGTCATATTGACAGAGTATTTTTGTTATTGTTTTATTATTTTTAACATCTTCTATTATTTTATTTATATTTTGTTCATCTTTCTTATAAATCCATATATAACCACATCCATAATGATGTGAAGGAATAAGTTTAGGCAAATCTAAACCAGTTTCTTTTTTTGCTTGAGCGTAATTTTCATATATTCCAATTAAGTCTCCATTAAAGGTATATTGTAGCACTGTTCGCGGTTGACAATATAATTCCAAAGACTTAACTCTTTTTAGAATACAGCTACGAGATGCGCCTAAAAGATTAGCAACCACAGGAACAGATTTTAATTCTTTATATGCTTCTATAATTTCTTCATCAGAGAATTTTTGATGACCGCTACCACCACTTGAGATATTATATCCTATTTCCTTATTTGTTGAATTATATAAATCAATATAATATATTTCTTTATCATTTAATTCTTCATTTTTTACTCTTTCTAGTATTTCTCTTTTAAAATTTTTTTTACCATATTTTTTAATAGCATTACATAAAGCAGGACAATCATTATTTGGATTATTATAAGCCCAAAAAATATGTTGCTGCCATCTTATGGGTTCTGGTACAATAGTTTGACCTATATATATTTTATTATTAATTAAATTTGTAATTTTATAAATTACTCCCATATTATCCTCCAGACTTAATATTATATCCATAGATATCTGATTTATAAAAATCTATATAAAATTTTTCTCTTTCACCTAGATTTTTATCTAATGGAACTTCTTCTAATATTGTAAAAGTAAAATTATCCCAATTACTAAATAATGCTTTATGGATATTTGTTCTACTTATTGTTCCAATATTAAGTGAGGTTTTTATGTGCTCAGTCCATCTTTTTGTGATTTCTGCTTTAGTTTTACCTATATAAATTTCTCCACTTTTTTCATTTTTAATCATATATATAACATTTTTGGGATCTTTATTTCCTAAAGTTCTTTTCAGCATATTTTTAAAAGGTTGTTGAATATATTCTGTCCATATTATTTTATAAATGGTTTCTTTATTATTAAAATGATTTAATATAGAAACCAAATAGTTTATATCTGCTTTTGCTTCATCGGATAAACAAACTCTATAGAAATCTTGATTTTCAGAAATTTCACGTTGACGTAGAATTTCCTTATTTATAACTTCGCGTTTTTGACGATAGTCTTCAACTTCTGTTTTAAGAGAAGAAAGTTCGAGATTCGCCCTCTCGATTTCTTCTCTATGCTTTTCCAAGAACTCTTCTAATTCTTCGCTTGACTCAGATTTAAGTTGTGAGAGTATAGAATCAAGTTGAGATTTATAAGAAGTATAATTGGAATTATAGTAGTTTTGAAGAGTAAGGTCAATATTGTCTTTTTTAATTTGGAGTTGATTTTGAAGTTGAGCTTCAATTTCTTGCGCGCTTTCACGCTTAGATTCCAAAGTTTTTTCAATGCCGCGCAGATTAGATTTAGCAACTTCAGCATTTGCAATGGCCACGTCTGCGAGATTTTTGGCTTGGGTAAGTCTTTCTTCCTCTTTCCGCTCCAAGGACGAAATTTCCCATAATCTATTTTTATAAGATTCTTCTAATTTTTTATTTAATTCTATATAACTATCTTTAGAAAGTTTATTTACTTTCTTTTTAAAGTAAATTATATAAATTAATAAACCTATAATTAAAGTAATTAAAAAATAATACATATAAATTACCCTCCCTTATATAGTAATTATACCATAAATAAGAGAGGGTGTCAAATTTTTCAATTTATAAAAAGCTCTTCATCATCCGATACAACTTCCCAATCAACGGTGCGTAAATACATTCGTTCTATTCTTCCATTACCGTCTTCGTTTTTATAATCAATATATAACTTATCTAAAATTTCCCTATCTGTTTCCGGAATTTTTCTTATCTTCTTATATTTACTATAAATACGCTCTATATCAGTACGAAGTAAATCGCGGTTACTTGCATTTAATAAATTAATTTTATGATCGATTCCACCGATAATTTCTTTAAATTCCATATCTGCGTCATGAAGTTTTGTAAATTCTGGCTGTAATGCGTTCTTTACATCTTCAATTATGGTTTTTCGTAGTTTTTTATTTTCATCTTCCTTCTTTTTCTTAATACGTTTACCAAAGAATAGAGTAACCCCTTTCATTCCACCAAGGATCACTCCAACTGCTGCCACAATAGAAGAAACGTAAATTAAAAAATCTACGATATTAAATACGAATAAAAATGATAACATTCTGTTGCGCCTCCCACACACGCTTTCTAACTAAAAGTGGAAGAATTATAAAGGGACTCAAAAAAGGTGATAGTCGAAGTAATTTTTTTACTTTATAAAAGAAGAAAGGACTTAAGGAGGCTTTTATGGTTTGGATTAAGGATAAAGAAAATGAAATTCATTTTACAAGAGGAGATAGCGGAAATTTCTCTGTAAGTTTATTTAATAAAGATGGAAGCGCATGTACGATGGGCGCAAATGATACAATTATTTTTTCTATGAGAAATGACCAAATGGTTGTGTTGACCAAAACTTTTACTACAAATCAAATTATAATTAACCCAAGTGATACAAAAAAACTCGCCTGTCAGCCTTATAGATATGAAGTTGAATTACATAGTGGAAATAATGTATATACTGTAATTGCTTGGTCACTTTTTATTTTGGAAAGAGAGGTTTTATAATGGATTTGATGCCGGGGATTATGGACTTGAGTCGTCCTAATTATAAAGATAGTGAAATATATGGGAAAATTAAAATAGATAACTATGTAGTTGGCGCGCTCACCATAAACTCTTTGGTTACGGCAACCATAAATACTGTAAATTATGTTGAGGGCGCAGTACACGTAGAGGGAGTAAATAATGAATGAGGGATATATTTTAAGAGGAACTACTCCTCATTTAACAATTAAACTTAAACCTCAAGACCTCACAGTCGATCAAATAGATGCGCTTGAATGGTGTTTTAAACAAGGAAAGATAATTTTAAAGAAAGGATTAAATGACTGTATTGTTGATACGGAATTAAATACAGTTACATATCATTTCTTAGAGTCTGAAACCCTTATGTTTGGTACAGATTCAAGCGTGAAATTCCAACTTAGATTTAAAGTTGGAAATGAGTTAATTGGTACGAAGGAAGCAAAACTTACCTTTACTGAACTTTTGAGTAATTCTGAGTTTGAGGATGAAGGAAATGTTGAACAACCTGGAACTTAATATGAAAGTTATAAAGCCAATTAAACTAATTGATTGTGAGATTAGTCTTGATGGGAACTACTTAGATATAGAAAAAGAAATTAATTCTGCTTCAATTACTGTAGATTTAGATTGGGAATTAGATATAGAAACCGAAATGAGTTTAAATTTGGTTAGCTATGAATTTGAAGTGGATTTAATGTATAGAGTGGAGGGTGGCGGTCAGTACCCGGAATATCATGGCCCGTATCTTGTAATTCCAAAATCAGTTGATCAAGAATTAGGTACAAAGGATAAAATTACAAAAAGAAATGTATTAGTAAAAGAAGTCCCTACGGCGGAAACTTCAAACACAAAGGGATATACTTTTACTATATTATAGGAGGAAAAATAAATGCCAATTCCTGAGCATACAATAAATAAAGTCATTTATGATGGAAATGTGCTTATTGACTTGACGAGCGATACCGTTGTTGCAAATAAATTATTGTATGGTTATACCGCGCACAGTGCGGATGGTGAGATTATTACTGGTACTTGTACCTTTGATGCAGATACTAGTGATGCAACAGCAACAGTTGCTGAAGTTTTAAGCGGAAAAACGTTTTATAAAAATGGACAGAAGTTGACCGGTACAATGACCAATAGAGGCGCAGTTACCGGTACAATTAGTACAGTAGCGGGTGTATATACAATTCCGCAAGGTTACCACGATGGTAGTGGCACAGTTAGTATTGATTCTACAGAACAAAGTAAAATTATAGCGGGCAATATTAAGTCTGGAGTTATTATCTTAGGAGTAACTGGTACATATACTGGTGAAGCAATTAGCGCGCAATCTAAGAATGCAACTCCTACTACTAGTCAACAGACTATTACCCCTGATTCTGGATATGATTACTTGAGTCAGGTAGTAATTGCTGCGATTCCTTATACCGAGACAATTAACGCGGCGGGAGGATATACTGCTAGTATTGCCTAATTGGAGTAAAAGGATATGGCGATTAATAAAGTCATTTATGATGGGAATACGTTAATTGATTTGACAAGTGATACTGTGGATGCAAGTACACTATTAGTTGGATATACTGCACACGATCGTAGTGGCGCGGTTATTAATGGTGCATTTGATTCAAGTATTTACGTTTTAAAAGCTGGAGATACGATGACCGGCGCGCTCACCTTATCGGGCGCGCCTACTTCTAATTTACACGCTGCAACTAAAAAATACGTAGATGATGCTGTTGGCGCAATTACAGATACGAAAGTTACGCAGACAGTTACAACTACTAGCGCGGCTTATCCTATTCTTTTTGGCGCAAGTTCTATTACACTTAACTCAGAAGCAACGACCAAAACCGAGGGCGCGCGGATCAGTGGTGCGATTAGTGTTAATCCTGCTACGGGTACTATTAATGCAAGACGTATTCATACGGGAACTACTTCACAGTATGGGCGCGTTGTGTTGGGTAATGGTATTGCGAATGGTACTGCTGGATGCTCTCATGGAGAGATTTATATTTATGGTAAAGGGGATAAGTATGCTAGAATTTATGATAAAGATGGCGTACTTACTGCAAATAGAGAACTTTATTTTCCTAATATAAGTGGGTATATTACCATTATAGATTCCATAACGGGTACTGCCGGAAATGGGAAGACGATTACAAGTTTTACCAATAGTAATGGTGAGGTAGATATTACTTTTGGTAATATATCTATCACTAAATCTCAAGTAAGTGATTTTCCAACTCTTGCGACTGTAGCAACTAGTGGATCTTACAATGATTTAAGTAATAAACCGACTATTCCTACAATTACTGATACCTATTCTGGGACTTCCTCTAACGGAATGAGCGGTAAAGCAGTTAAAAGTGCCATTGATGCACTTGATGGATCTATTACAGGTTCGGCTGGATCAGGTAAAACCCTTACTGCATTTTCACAGACCAATGGTGTAGTTAGCGCGACTTTTGGAAATATTAGTATAACTAAATCTCAAGTTTCTGATTTTCCTACATTAGCTACCGTAGCAACTAGTGGAAGTTATAATGACTTAACTAATAAGCCCACTACTTTTGTACTAAAAGCGGGCGATACAATGACCGGTGAACTTATTATGGATAATAAGGCGGTCAAAGTTAATATTGGTAATAGTGCTATTGCTACATTCCAAGCGATCGCACAATCGGGTGTAAAATGTACTAGTTCTTATATATCTGGCGCCTGTGCGCATGGTATGTGGTCAACTGGTTATGCTACTTCGTTAACAGATACAACCACTTATGTGGAAGATGGAGCATGGATAATTTATCGTACAACTGGTGGAGATATTTGCATTCCTAAATGGGGTTCTATTGGAACAGCATCTAAACCTATATATTTTGATGCATATGGTAAGCCGCTTGAATGTAATACAATTCCAACAATAACCGATACGTATTCGGGAACTTCTTCTGATGGTATGAGCGGTAAGGCTGTAAAAAGTGCTATTGATGCGCTTGACGGATCAGTTACGGGAAGCGCGGGCGCTGGAAAGACTTTAACTGCTTTTTCTCAGACTAATGGAGTGGTAACGGCTACATTTGGAAATATATCTATTACTAAGTCCCAAGTGAGCGATTTTCCTACACTTGCAACAGTTGCAACGAGCGGAAGCTATACCGATTTAAGTAATAAACCTACTATTACTGATGAAAATGTATTACAAACACAGACCCTTTCAAGTAATACAAGTACATATCCTATCTTATTTTCTGCAACTTCTCATACAGCAGGAAATGATCCATCTACGACTACAACAGGCGCAAGAATAAGTGGTGGAATTTTTTATCAACCATCAACTGCAACATTATATGTAAGAAAAATTCATTCTAGTACTACAACTGCATATAGTAGAGTTGTTCTTGGTAATGGAATTGCTGATGGAACGGCTGGTGCCTGCGATGGTAGAATTGTTATTTATGGTAAAGGAACTAAGTATTTCCAACTTGCAGATAATAATAATGCATTGACTGCAGATCGTACACTTAATGCACCTGACGTAAGTGGTACTATTGCAACTCTTGAACATATATATAGTATATCTGGTCGTGTAGCAACAATTGCTGCCAATTCTAATTTAAATTCCTCAGCCTTTACTGTGCCGGGTAGGTATTATTGTAGTTCTACTAATGCTGCTACATTAACTAATAGCCCGGTTACAACTACTGGATTTGTTATGGATGTAGAGAATTTAGTTGGTAGTGCAATGGTAGAAATTGGAGGCACCGCAAGTAATTATCGTAGAAGAACAATTCGTGGAGCAACTTCTTCTGACTGTGTATATATACAAATTTGTTATACTGACTCAAGTAAAGTAGAAACCTATAATAGCTGGATTAGAATGGCTTCTACAAGTACCGCACTTTTGAAGTCCGGTGGAACAATGACGGGCGCCTTAACACTTTCTGGCGCGCCAACATCAAATCTTCATGCGGCGACAAAGAAATATGTAGATGATGCAGTTTCAGGATTAAGTGGAACAGTTACATCTGTAGAAGTTACGGGTAGTAAGGGAATTAGTGTAAGTGGTAGTCCGATTACTACTAGTGGAACTATTGCAGTTAGTGTATCTACTTCAAGTGGAACGGCTACAAGAAATACAACTAATACTTCTGCGGGTGTAGTTAAATATAATAAATATGGTAGAGTTGTAAATGTATATACTGATACAAATATTACTTGTAGTGGTACATTAAATAGTGGTAAAGTAATATGTACTCTTCCAAAGCCTGCACAAATAACTACTGTTGGAGAATTTAGCTTTGGCTCTTATTCTTCAGTTCCATTTGCAATTAATACCGATGGAGAGTTATATCCACTTTCAACGATATCTGGAACCGGTAGAGTTGGTTTCACATATATATCTGCTTCTTAAGGAGGAAGTTAAAAAATGTATTATTTAGCAATTATTCAAAATTATACAACACCGGCCTTTTATGCTTATGATACAAAAAGTGCCGCATTGAGTGCGTTTCATAATGAATTGGCATATCGCCATGAATCGCGCACTTCAACGGTTTGTATTTTGTATGATAGAAAAGGTAACGAGTTAAAAAGAGATTATTATGATGTACAAGATGTAGAGGAGGTATAAGTAAATGGTAAAACTTATTAGTACAAATGGGGTTTATGATGCTCCAATTCCTACCTACTATATTGAAGATGAGAATGACTTGACTAATGTACCTGCCGAAGCGCCCGCTGGAACGATTGTGGAGTGTAATGCGAGTGGTGGATTTAAGCTATTTATGAAGGATAGCCAAGGGAATTTTAATGAACTTTAAGAGGTGAGAGTATGGAAGATAGAGATTTAATGCTTTATTCTTATCTTAAAGGAAAAGGAGGCGGAGGCGGCGGTGGCGGAGAAAAGCCGCTAAAAATTCTTGATTATCAAGAAGTTAGAAGTGGTAATGGTACTTCTTGGACTTCCAAATCTTTTTCATTAAAGGCTGGGGATACTCTTATTTTTGCTATAATGCATAGAGATGAAATTACTACCGCACCTCAAGGTTTTACTTTGATTACAAGTAATCAATCTATGAGTTGGCAACGAATTTCGATATATGCCTATACTGCAACAGACACGGAAACTAAGACGGCAAGTTTTACACTATCTAATGCAAGAAGATATGATTGTTATTTATGGAAAATGGAAAACGTGTCCGTATCTGAAAATGCTAGTTTAAAAAAGGGACAAAAGTATAGTGGTAGTTTTTCATTTACGAATGAATATCGACCAATGTTGATTTTATTTGGTTGTTATAATGGTAATAATTGGAGCCTTTCTAGTGAATTAAAAGGACAACTTATATTTCCGGTTATGGAATTCACAACTTATGCAATAAATTTTAATACTGCTTATTCTTCTACACTTACCTTTACTGCTCCAAGTGATCAATGGAGTACGGCAGGTATATATTTAACAGAAGTAAGCGAACCTTAAATTTGTTTTTAAGGTAATAAAGAATAACTAGAAGGGACATTAGTCCCTTCTTTTTATATACTTTTTATATAAAATGCCCAATCCCTATATAAATCTTTGTTGAAACGTGATACGCATTTCCTCACACCATTCGTGAGATTGCGCATCACGTTTTTTACTTTAGAATAGAACAGAGAAAAGGAGGAAAAATCTAAATGTTCATTGCATATAACCCAAACCCAATCGCGCGCAGAGTAGGAGATTGTAGCGTGCGAGCTATCGCCAAAGCACTATCTATTTCTTGGGAAGAAGCCTACGCACGCCTTACCGCTGCAGGATTTGCTATGGGCGATATGCCATCTGCGGATATAGTATGGGGTGCAGTATTACGACAAAACGGTTTCGCGCGCGAAGCAATACCTAATACTTGCCCCGACTGCTATACCGCGCAAGATTTTTGTAAAGACCATCAAACCGGCACATATGTACTCTCCTTCGGTGGCCATGTAGTTACGGTAGTAGATGGGAATTTATATGATACTTGGGATAGTTCCCAACTAATCCCGCAATTCTATTGGTATAAGGAGAAAGAAAATGGAACTGAATAGGAATTATAATTATTATACCCCATATGTACCAACTTACGTTGGCTCTCAACAGATTCCTACGTATTCTTTGCGCCCTACACCTCTCCAATGGTATTGGTTCCAAGGCGGAGAAGAGGTTGCAAAGAACTGGTCGGTAATGCCGGGTAACACAGTTGCACTATGGGATGCAGATACGCAAGTTATATATTTAAAATCGACCGATCAAACTGGACGCCCAACCATTCAGACTTTGGATTATACAATCCGTGAAAATATGGTGAGCGCGCCAAGTGAGTATATAACTAAGTCAGAACTTGATTCTGCAATTTCTTCTCTTCAAGAGAAGTTAGATTCTATTTTAAAGAAAAAGGAGGATAAGTCTAAATGAATCCACTCTACCAACAATTAATGGCTAACTCGCCTGCTAATGGCGCGATGAATTTACTTCAGCGTTTTATGGAGTTTAGAAATAACTTTTCAGGAAATGCACAGCAAGAGGTTCAAAAGCTCCTGAATTCTGGTCGCATTTCTCAAGAACAGTATAATAATGCAATAATGCAAGCACAACAATTATCTCAATTTTTTAAGTAATAAATCGGTGCGCACGATTTATATATAATTTATTTTTTAGGAGGACATAAAGAAATGGCTTTAACAGAAAGCGAAGGAATGGGTACAACTATGCTCGTTTCACCCGCCGGTGCGAACGGTGGATTTGGTAACGGATTTGGAGACGGTGGCTGGTGGATTTTGTTGCTGTTTATTCTCCTTGGTGGTAATGGCTTCGGAGGTAATGGAATGGGAGGAATCTATCCTTGGATGAATCAGTCTAACCAAATCTCAAATGGTTTTGAGAACCAACTTTTAAATTCTAATATCGCTGGTATTAGAGGAGATTTAGGCGCACTTCAGAACGCGCTTATTGATGGACAGTTTGCAAATCTTCAGCAAAGCTTTGGCGTACAGAGCGCACTTCAGAATTGCTGCTGCGAGAATAGAGGCGCGATTGCGGATCTTAAATATACGATTGCAACGGAAAACTGCGCGGATCGTGCGGCGGTTTCTGATGCATTGCGCGATGTAATTGTGGCGCAGACTGCATCTACTCAGAGAATCCTCGATCAGATGTGCCAGGATAGAATTGATGCGAAGAACGAGAAAATTGCTGATCTTCAGAGACAACTTACTATGGCTAGTCTTTCGGCTGCACAGAATGCTCAGACGCAGACTATTCTTGCGGATAATGCACTTCAGACAGTTACTTTGGAGCAGTATCTTCGTAGTCAGGCCGCTACCGCCTAAGGAGGTAGTATATGCATAAGCTTTATGAATTAAAAGAAACGCTTTGTAAGGAATTAGAGGAATATGCAAAGAGAGGAAGTAATTTAGATTTACAAAGTTTAAATACAATTGATACACTCGCGCACGCTATAAAGAATTTGGATAAGATAATTGGCGCGAATGATTATTCTTCTATGAATTCCTATGGTAATGGTTGGTCTACTCGTGGACGCTATAGTTATAGTGATATGAAAGAGGGATTAAAGAAATTAATTGATAGCGCGCCGGATGAGCAGACAAAAAGTGAATTAATGCGTATGGCGCAGAGATTTGAATAAGTTTATTCTCATACTGAAGGGAGAGACTCTAAGTTTTAGAGTCTCTTCTTTTTTATATATAAAGGCTTTAAAAAATTTACTTTATTTGAGAAAGAAGTCCCAATTTGACTTTCATTGGGATTTATGGTATAATTTAAGAGAATAGGGAAAGTTTAATTGGAGGAAAAGGATTTATGAGATATAGAGGTGCGGTAAATTATTATGTAAATTTGCCTGCTAATCCTGTACAAGGAGACGTATGGGTAGTACGTTATCAAGGAGCATCGGGCCAGACTCCTAATGGACATGCATATTGTTGGGAGAATGCGCCGGTTACTACAGATAGAACATATATTGGAGACGTAGCGGCTTATACAAATTTAGTTAACCATCAATCGGATATAATTAATTGGTTAAAAGATAAAGAACAAAAAGGTATTGCTTGGGCGGGGTTTATTTTTGGAAATAATATTACATTTATGGCGCCCAGTAGTACTATTGCAGATGAAGAAGGAGAATATAATAGAGGTGATTTTTTATATCCTCTTGTTTATAGAACTTTAAATGGAAGTATATATAATTATAAAATTAGAAAATCAGATAAAGTATCTAATAGTGGTTCTAATTTTAGAGGAAATTATGCTTTTGATTGGAGGCATTATTATAGTCCGACAAACACTTTAATAGTTTTACCAAGTGCTATAACGTATAGATTATATAATGGAGATTCAACAGAAAATGTAACTATAAATAATGTTCTTTATACAAGTTATGCTTTTGGTAGAGTTTCTCCAGGTTCAGTTTCTAGTCCTCCTACAAATACAAATCAATATCAACAATATTTTGGTAATAATACTTCTTCAACAATTTATTACGACTGTTTTACTACAGATGAGGCTTCTACCGTTATTGGTAACTTCGTTTCAAGTCGTCCTCTTCTTGATGTAAATGGCGTGCTTGTAGAACCTGGTCCTACCACATATACTCTTTGTTATGCTGGTACTGAAGAAGCTCTCCAATGGGTAGATCTTGGTGATCTTGGTGGCAATCTCCCTTCCGGTAAAGGGAAAATTTACTATAATGGAATCTGTTATAGTGCCGGCGGTGGAGAAAGTGGGAAGTTTTTCCATAGAGAAGAAATTGATACGACTACTTCTAATTTAATTGTAGTTGATAATTCAACTTTTACCAATCCAAACTCGACTCCTTTAGCAGAGAATATTATTTTATTAAATGAAAGTGAATTAACTCTTATTGCAGATAGTGAGAACGAATGTAATAGTAATATTATCGCGCAAGAAGGAGGATTAATTACTGGTAAGAAAATTTCAAATAATATAATCCTTGGAAAATATAATTATATATATAGTGATAATTATTTTAAAAATGCAATTATATTAGGGCAAAGCAACCACTATGCATCATCAACTACGCCTAATAGTGATTCAAATCCAATTTTAATTGGATATAATAATACCGTAGAATGCGATGGCGCGCTTGAAACGAGTACTGTTGATGTGCCTTATATTTTATTAGGTTCTAATAATACTGCATATGAACAAAGTGACACAGAAAATAGTTATTATGTTGCTGCAATTGGAAATTCTAATACAGTTAAAGGTACAAAAAGTATTGCCATTGGATATAACGTTATTGTAAGCGGAGAATATACTAATTCGCTTGGGACCTCTTATTGGGGAAATAATACTGTTTTAGGTAATGAGATAAATGTTAGTGGCTCTTATATAAAAGCACTTGGTAGAAGTATAAATTTTGGTAATAGTTCTGAAATGGTCTTGATAGGTCAAATTCTTAACGGTGCCAACGCATATGAAAGTGCGGTTATTGGATACTATAATAGTATGGCTAGTTCTACTTGTTGTGGTGTTTTTGGTGCAAATACTTATACTTTTGCCGGAAATTATTATACATATGCTATTGGAGTACAAAATCAAGCAACTTCATCATATTATTCTTATATTTTAGGTTATTATAATCGTATAAATGGTTCTAATTTTGGACATATTGTTGGATATAATAACACAATTAATAGTTGTAGTTATCAAGGTGCCTATATATTTGGATATACTAATTCTTTAAGTGCCGCCAACGATAGTTATGTAATAGGACAAGAGAATACAGTTACTGGTAGTATGTATAATTATGCTATTGGTAAAAATATTTATCTTTTAAATGGTTCTAATAATAACCTTATTTTTGGTAAGGGTATAGAATTAACGAGTTTTTCTGATAAAATTCGTATTGGTTATTATCCATTAACTAATAATGATTTCTTTGCTATTGGTGATGGAGAAGATTCTAGTCGTTCTTCAGTTTTTCGTATTGACGCAAATAAAAACTTCTATCTAAACTCAACTGTTCCATTACCTCCAGTTCCAAGCGCAGATGGAACTTATACGCTTTCTGTTGCATCGGGCGCATCATCATGGGTGACTGGTGGAGGTGGAAGTTCGGTAGTTGCAAATCCTAGTGGAAGCGCGACTGATTCACTTACGAAGATTTCTATTGATAATATAATTTATAGTTTAAGTGGAACGGGTACTTATGTAGAGGCAAACCCTAGTGGTACGGGAAGTACAGACTTAACTTCAGTTGAAATTGGAAGCACAATTTATAATATACCACAAGGAGTTAATGTAGTTGCTAATCCAAGTGGAACCGCAAGTACGGACTTAACTTCTCTTGAAGTGGGTAGTACAGTATATTCAATTCCTCAGGGAACGAGCGTAACAGCGAATCCAAGTGGAAGTGCAACCGACACATTAAACAAATTACAGGTCGGCTCGACGATTTACAGCATCCCATCCGGCGGCGGACTGATCGTATCAGGAACACTTGCAGCCGGCGCAACATCAATCACATTGTCAGATGCCGGAATAACAACTTCTGCAATGGTAGACATTTATACTGACGAATACGGAGTAAACCCAACAGACGCCGTTGTTACAAATGGAAGCATCACACTGACCTTTGCAGCACGTCAGACAGCATTAAACATAAAGGTTTGTTTTTCATAGGAGGACGGCAACATGGCTTTTTTTCGATGCGGAACAGGCAGTGGCGGAACAACAATTGTTGCGCCCGAAATAACAGGATCATTCGGAAATGCAAACGGCCTTCAAATTCAAAACGGGAAGTATATTCGAAACTTCGGGACAGGTGCAAATGATAATTCCTTCTATCCGCGAACAAGCAGCAATTCTGCGCCTGTGTATGATTTTTCAAAAGATTTTCACATGCGCTTGAAAGTGAAGTTTACAGGCACATTTTCCGGCGGACAAAGGATTTGCGATCCGCTTATAATTTACTTCAGACAGTCAGGAACGGGAAACAGGGCCGTTGTAGAATGGTTAGACATAAACAATGCAATCAATTATATCAGGGTGGGCGGCGACGAATTAAACTATACAGCTGACACATGGTATACTATCGACTTGGAAAGCATCAGCAATGTTCAAACGTTTACTATCACAGACGGCGTCACGACTGTTACAAAAACAGAACACTTTGCGCAACATGCGGCAATGACAAATCAACGCTTCGGAAATATCGACAGAACAAATTTGTCTGCTGTGTTTGATTTTTCAGATTGCTTCTTTGAACAGGACGGCGTTATACTGTGGGGCAACAGAAATTCTTGATGCGCACAAAAACCGTCTGAAAATTTCATTTTCAACACATTTTGAAAATTATATAAAATAAAGGCATCAGATTTATTTCTGATGCCTTTTCCAATCTTCATCGTTCTTCCATTTACTTCGCGCCAAAAACTTATTCTGAAATAAGTCTTCCGCACAATTTATATCTTCAATTTCCCAATAGGGAATACAGTAAATATAAATCTTATTCGCTAAACAATAAGAAATTTTTCTCCTATCTCGTTCTTGCGCCTTATGAAATTCGGTCCGGTTTTTGAAATAGATAGGTATCTGTTGGTAATGTTGGGCGCCGTTGAACTCGAGGATTGAATTTCTACTTGGGATATAGAAATCAAACCTATACTTTCCTCCACGTAAATCCTCAAACGTCTTTTCGCGCTCAAACTTAATTCCTTTTTTATTTAATAAATCTGCAACTTTTTCTTCGCCTTTACTCATAATTATCCACCTCACTACAATAAAGTAGATTTCTTATAAAAAAACTCTACTTATTATAGAGAAAAAGGAATTTTTCACAAAAGGAGCAAAAGGAAATGATAGAAGAAAGAGCACGTTTTATACAACGTTCAAATCCAACCAATAGTTGGGTTACATATAATCCCGTTCTCCGAAAAGGAGAAATTGGAATAGAAGAAACAACTGATGGGCGCAGATTAATGAAAATCGGTGATGGACAGACTCCGTGGAATAATCTTCCATATGCAGAACCATACACTGATAAAACACTCTCACTCCACGACTACGCCGCAGACGCTTGGGCGGTAGGAGCGCGTATTAGTGATTTAGAGTCACGCGTTATAATTCTCGAAAATCCCAAAGTAGAAATTTCTACGTTTTCGTGCGCGCCATCATCTTTTCAATTAGGAAATATAGTTACGTCTGTAGTATTAACTTGGAATTATATAAATGGGGAAGATGTAGTATCTCAGTCGATTAATGGAACTTCTATTCCTATTGCCGATAGAACTTACACATTCTCTGATCAATCAATTACTTCAACTACAAGTTTTACTTTAACTTGTATAGATACAGATAATCGCTCAATTTCTAAAACAATTTATTTAACGGCGCTACCAATTATTGTTTATGGTGCCGCGGAGATCCCATCTGAATACGATTCTACGTTCTTAAATTCCTTAAGCTCTCAACTTTATGATGGAACAGATACATCAGTTACTATAAATGCCGCAACTAATAAATATTCCTATATTTGTTATCCATTACGTTACGGCGCAAAACATTTCCTTTTTAATAATATAGAAGGCGGTTTTGCTTATCAAGATACAATAAGCTATACTAACTCCTATGGCTATACTGAAAGCTATTACATTTACCGTTCAGATTATCCAAGTCTCGGACAAATAAAAATTAAACTAAGAGGTGAAGTATAATGAGTTATTTCTCAACCGATTTAATAACGGGACTTCACCCAAAAAGTGATTTCCCCGTTCTTCAATCACATTATGTTGAAGTAGAAGATGATGGGCGCAGATTAAATCAAAGACTTCCATTTCTTTGTACGTCTCTACCTACGGCTTCTGCTGATTATTTCATGACTACAGCGATTCTTTCGCAAGGTGATAATACAATTCCATATATTTGTCTCATAGTAGAGGGCACATACCAATGGGTTTTATATTCTGACCTAATAAATGGTGGCACTGGCGTTGATTCTCTTGAGTCTTTAAGCGATACAGATATTTCTCAAAAGAAAAATCAAGACATACTTTACTATGATAGTTCAAGTAATATGTGGAAAAACCGTTTATTTTCAAAACGTGTGAGCGCGACAGAATATGCTCTTGTAGATAATAAATATACAGATAATGTAATTTATTTTGTAACTAACGACTAAAGGAGGAATTTAAATGGCAACTGCATTTATGTATGTAGAAGATTTTCTTGCGGGATGCTATTCATTTGTAGGAGTTTCAAAATATGTAAGTGGTGGATATGGTCAACCACTTACAAGCGCTTTTCTCGCAGGAAAAGAAAATAAGAAATGGTTTAAGGATAAATCAAAGCAAGACCCTTCAAAGACTAACTGGGAATATCTTTCTCAATTTGCAGATCAGGGATGGTATTGCACTGACTGCGTATGTCTTTTAAAAGGTGTACTTTGGGGATATCGTGGTGATGGCACAGAAGGTAAATTTGGCTCTAATGGAGTAGAAGATTCTACTGATGCAGAATTTTATGATATGTGCTATAATAAAATAGATATTTCTAAGGGGAAAAATAGAGATAAGCTTAAGCCGGGAATGATCCTTCATATGAAGGGACACGTTGGTACTGTATTTAAGGTTAATGGAAGTGATATTAAAGTAATTGAGAGTTCTCCTAGCCTTGATGGAACTAAAGTAAGTTCAATTAACTATCAACAGTGGACTGGTGCTGGATATAGTCCTTATATTATTTATGAAGCGAAACCACAGCCACAACCTACACCTGCACCTGTGATAGATCCTATTAAAGCGGGAGATATAGTTACAATTAAAGAAGGCGCAATTTATGGTGGATCTGCATATGGGACAAAAGTACCTTCTGCCTATATTGGAAAGCCTTATACCGTAACAAAAGTAGAAACTCATAATAATGAGAAAGAGGCTTTAATTAAAGAACTTAATTCTTGGGTTCCTACTATGTACCTTACAGTAGTTAAAATTACTGTTGGGATGACTGTAGAGATTGTTGAGGGCGCGGTGTATGGAGGATCATCTTATGGAGTAAAGGTTCCAAGTGGATGTATTGGTAAGCCTTATACCGTAACCAAAATTGAAACTCATAATAATGAAGAAGAGGCACTTTTAAAAGAACTTAATTCTTGGGTTGCGACTAAGTACCTTAAGCCTTATGTAGCAACGACTACACAGAAATATCCTGTAAAAACCGTATGGGTACAGAATTTGAATGTGAGATATGGGCCTGCAATGTATTATTCAGTAGTGGATATGGTTCATAAAGGAACCAAATTTACTGTATATGAAACAAAAGGCGATTGGGCACGCGTCGGTAAGAATCAATGGGTTTATAAAAAATATCTTGAATAAAAAAGAGAGGAGTCAATTATGACTCCTCTTTTATTTACTCTAATACCTGCGCCCAATCACATTCTCTAGGCGTCTTATCATCACGGAACCTAATAAGGCGGGGGTGGCGAATATGATGAGATACCTTATCAATCTGCATACCACCAACTTCTACAACCTTACCTTTATACGCTTCAGGGTTAGCTAAAACTTCTTCAGTAAGTCCGCTCAAATCACCAAAATAAACTGGCTGTCCATCCTTTACCAGTCCAAGTTTAAGCGATCCCGCCCAACCATTATAAAAGTTCTTTGTAACTGGCACAATCGGTTCACCACGCATATAATCTTGGTAGTAAACACCCTCAGGTAGATTCTCTTCTTTAATATTATCATACCAATAAGTCCACAACTCAATAGATTTTCCTTGATAAAGTTTAGAAGCAGGATTATACCCCATGATAAAGCAATCAATAGTTTGTTTAAGTTCTTGCTTTACCTTAATACTTACTCGCGCGGGAGTACGCTTATCATATACGATAGCGTCATTGCGCATAATAACCATTCCTTCGCGCCCACTAGCAAGATATTCTTGAAGTTTGTCCCATAATTCTTCACCCTCATAAAATTCTGCATAGTGAATATATTCACTAGAATATTTCTTCATTTGGTTAATATAATTTTGACGTTCTTTGTATGGAGTTTTATTTAGATTTTTCCCTTCAAAAGCCATACAATCAAAGATATGAAAATGAAGTGGGGTTTTCTTTTGACGTTCTATTGCTTTTTCTTTAAGGCAACCAAGAATACTAGTAACATTTTTACTACCCTCTGCATCTGGAATATAAACTTCTGCAAGAACACAAGTTCCATTTGGGAGAATACCCATCCATTCTTTAAGCTGCGGCACCCAATCAATTTTATCCACAACTTCCCCGTTTACATTTCGTGAGCGCGCGATCATAAAACAATTGCCATCTTCATCCTTAAGGATGCGTTGATAAAATCCATCTACTTTTAAACTCCCACTATATTCTCCTGAAAAAATAGCATTTTTTACAGTTTCTTTTCTAATATTTTCAGAAGTAGAAGCGGGAAAACTCCAATATTTCATTGGAGAAATATTAAGCCAATCAATTTTATTAATATAACCTTTCATTCAATATATCTCCATTCGTATCCATTACAAGTTTTTCTTTTACCTTTACACACTTTTGAAATACTGCTAGGATCTGTTTTAGTTTCTTCACCGGCTTGTTTTATTGTGTTATATTCTTTTATCAGTTTTCCATTTTTGTATTGTCCTACTTTTCTTAATGGACATTGTTTTAATTTTCTTTTTTGAGGAAGTTCATCTCCTTCTCTTATCCAAAAGAAACCTTTATATCCATTTTTAGTATTACAAGCAGTTTTTATACTATCCTTATTAAAACCAGTAATATAACTTGCTTCCTTTAAAGAAGAATAAGAGTTTACTAATTCTAATTCTTCTGTATATTGTAATACTCTTGATTCACTTTGCTTTATCCCGCTGTGTAAAAATCCTCTATCAATAATTTCTTCTTTATCATAAAGTCCTAATTCTTTCAACACATCTACAACAGATGAATACCACACCCCAAGTTCTTCTGATATTTGACGGACTGATTGTCCTTCTAGATATTTAGTAGCAACTTCTTCTCTTTGTATCCATTTTCGGCCATCTCCTCCAATGGTGGTATTGTATCCATTTTTAATTGTGTCTAATTCTTTAATCCAATAGATTTCTCTTTCATTAAGAATTTCATCAGAAACATTCTCTTCTAAAGGAATTATAGAAAAATGTTCTAAACCATATTTATTCATCGCTCGATATAAATGAGTATCGCTCTTCTTTGAAGCATAAATATGTTTACTCCAACGCGAAGCTAAAGTTTCAACAGTTTTCCCAATATAAATTTTTGAATTAAGATCATTTATAATTTTATAAATAGTTCCCATAAGAAAATTCCTCCTGTTTTCTAAAATAAAGTAAAGATTTGTCCAAGGAAATCTACTTTTAAGATGCCATTTATAAAATAATTATAACTTAATTTTCTTTTTCTTTCAAATTTAAAGTCTCAAGGAAGAACTCTGCGGTTTCCTTTAACTCATCAATCGTTCCGTCATTTAAAATCCAATAATCATAAGTATAATCAAAGACTTCTTCATCTGCATGATTGGAAGTTTCTTTTTCTTCTGCTTCTTTTCTGGATACAAATATAGTTGTCGCGCTGAATACGTCTTTAAGTTTCTCAAGTTCCTTTGGTTCTCTTACACAAATAAATAATGCGCAATCATCTATAACTCCTTCAGATGCAAGTACGTCTTCCCAAAGTCCTTTTTCATATTCCAACTCTTTAAGAGGAACGTCTCTCCACTCGGTAAGTAAATCTTTCATGTCAGAAAGAAACTTTCTGTCCTTTGGAGTTTTCTCTCCATTCCAACCACAATAAAATGCAATTTTCTTTACAAAATCAATTGATGAAATGCTATGTGCGCGAACACCCAAGATATCTTTACAATAATTAATAAATGTGTCTTTACCAGCGGTTGCACAGCCATTAACCAAAATTACTTTTATCATATTCTACTCCTAGTTCATTAAGCCACTCTAAAAAAGTTTGTGGAAATACATAAATTTTCTTATCTATTGATTTAAATTGGTGTATTTTATCAGAAAGTTCTTCCCAAAATTTAGGACTATTTATTGCTTTTTTTATTGCTGGAATCGAAAAAAAATCTTTTAAAAGACGGATTATTTCTTCAGGAATTTCGAATCCGCGTGCTAATGCTGTTTGGAAATATCCGTATGAATGAAAACCATATCCTGCCAGTTTATATACATTTATTCCCTTTTCGTTAAGAAAAATAACTGCTTTGCATACAGCAGTAATATAATCTAGTCCTAAAATACCATTACGTGCAGTGCCTGTTGCTCTAGTTAAAGAATTATTTTCATCTCTCCAAAGATATAATGGATCCTCTAAATATTTTACATTAGAAGTAAGTCCCATACACTTGATTAAGAAACAAATATCTTCATTACCTCTAAGCCCTTCTTCAAATCTTATATCATTATTTCTAAGAAAAGAAGTTTTAAAAATTTTTCCATGAAGCCAAATCCTGGCACTAGTTTTAGGATGAATAAGTTGATCTGCGCTTTTCTTTGATTCTACAGCAATTGTAGACATTACTATGTCAGTATTTAAGTCACGAGTAATTTCATAACTTAATTTTTTTATTGTATTAGGCATCAGCATATCATCTGAATCAAGAAAAGTTACATAATCTATATTAGATCTATAACATATATCTAACCCATATTGGCGCGCCATGCCTGGACCGCTATTCTTTTCCATTCTAAAGCATTTAATATGTAATTTATCTACGTATTCATCACATATTTCACATAAATCAATATCACTACAATCATCAATTACAATTGTGAAAAAACGTTTGTTTGTTTGATTAACCAAAGAGTCAAGAGCCTCTCTTAACTGATCTGGTCGGTTATAAGCTGGAATTATAACTGCTAACATTTACTTCTCCTTGACCGCGGCGCCCTTAGCAAGACAGTCAACCATTTCATTGCCTTTAATACCCGCGTGTCCTTTTACTTTAAAAAATTCATATTGTGGATTCTCAAAGAAAGGAATTAACTCTTCCCACAGATCGCGGTTTTTAACTACCGTGTTCTTCGAGGTAATCCACCCATTTTCTTTCCACTTTATATACCACTTTTGCTTATAAGCATTAATAAAGTAGGCAGAGTCACTATAAATACCAATTACTTCTCCCATATCGGCATAACGTTTAGCTAACTTGCACCCTTCAAGCGCACCCATAAGTTCCATTCGGTTATTTGTGGTTTTTTCAAAAGGGCCGCCTGAGAAGTAGAATTTATCTTGTCCTATCTGAAGCATAATACCGTATCCACCTATAGATTCTTCGGTACCATTACCGCGCGTACTACCATCAGTATAGACTTGAATCATTTTATTTTTCCTTTCGTTTTAAGATAGTAATCAATAAGATCCTTTGCTTTATAATACTCTAAATCAAGTACTCCTTCGTAGGACTTCTTGATTATTTTTTGAAGTTTAACTACATCAACACCTTTTTCTTTTAACTTTTTAATTTTACAACCATACTTTTTTCCAAGTTTTCTTCTTAAGAAGAAACCTAAATTGGCTTTAAGTTCTTTTCTAACTAAGTTCGCAACCATCGCGCCCATTGCTAAATAGACCTCTTCTCTATCCCCGAAGCGATTATCAAAACTACTAAAGTCTAGACAAATCTCTTTCTTATCAATAGAATACATATTGATTAAGGTTGCAATAGATGATAAAATTCCATCATAATCTTTTTCACTCATTTGAACAAACTCCTTCCCATTTTTCTTTTATTATACCATACTTTTTCAGAAAAAGCAAATTTACTGATTTTGATTTCAATTTTTTTACTTATTTTAAGAGAAAGAAAATTTGAAAAAATTTTTAAATTGTGTTATTCGCGTGCGCACCCGCGCGTCATGCGCGCGTTATTTTAATAAGGAAGTCATTTTGGAGAAAAGGAGTTTTTGTATGGGAGTAGATTTTGTAGATTTCTCTTTCAATGGGAGAACCAATAGACAACTAAATATCTCACGTGTCAGTGACGGCTCACGATATACAGAACAGCTACTTCCTCAATTAAAGGACACAACAGTTGATCCCGAGGGAGTAGATGGAGTTTTATTTTTTAATACATTTTATAAAACTAAACAAATTACATTAAATATTGCTTTTGATGCAGTTACAGAAACACAACTTAGGGAAATACGTAAAATTTTCTGTGGGCGCCAACCGGCAGATTTAATTTTTTACGAACGTCCATATAAGATATATAATGCAAAAGTAACTGGCACACCAGAAATTAAAGTTATCCCTTTTAGAGAAAGACTTGTTTCTGGTAGTAATACTTATATCTTACCTGCAAATGATCCAATTCGTAGTGCAATTCCAGGGGATGATGGAGTGCGCACAGAAATGGTCTATGCAGAAAATCCGGTACGTATATATAAAGGAGAGGGTACAATAACTCTCTCTGCTTTCACCCCATATGCACACACGCCTGAGAATGGCAAATATCTTGATGGCGCGGCTTATAGTTCTTGTACTAATATAAGTGACTGGGCAGAAAGCGCGGGATTACTCCCTCATCAAACAGTAGATGGGGTTACTTATGATTCATTTTCTCATCTTACTAATCAGATAAGAGTATATAATCCTGGCGATTTGCCTACTCCGTTTGTTTTAAAATTTCAAACAACCGCGGCTGGAGAAACTTCGATTAGCCTTGGAAAAACAGGACAACTCCCTGAATATGTTCTCACCTTAAATTCCCCTTCTGCGGGAGCATACTTTCTTTTGGACAGTAAGCAGGGACTTATATATAACTGCGATTCAAGTTATAATCCTATTTCCGTAGCAAATAATTATATAACCGGTGGTACGGCATTATTTAAAATCGGACTTTGTACAATTGAAGATGATTATCGTTTTACTTTAAGTAATGTATCTAATGCTACCATCTTATATAATTATCTATATTTCTAAGGAGGAAAATTTATGGACTATGTAATTGTAATTCTTAAATTGGTTTGTTTCCTTGCGGCGCAAATTCCTCTTATTATCCAACTAATTAAATATGTAAAGACTGCCGCAAAGGAAAAAGACGGTTGGAAACGTCTTGTAGGACTTGCATTAGTTTACATTCAAGAAGCAGAAAAACTTTTTGATAATGGCGCGAGTCGTAAAGAATGGGTTTCTACAATGATTCTTACTACTGCTGATGAAATTGGATATAAACTTAGTGAAGATGAACTTTCTAAGTTGATTGATGATTTAGTTGGAATGAGTAAGAATGTTAATGTTGGATAAGTTTGAAGGCTAGTCTAAGGACTAGCCTTTAAAATTTGAAAATTTTATAAAATTTAGGTATAATTTATGTAGAAAGAGTAAAAGGAGAAAAAGTTTAAATGGCTAATGCAGTTACAAAAGAGAAGATTAAGCAAATTAATCAGCTTTATTATGAATATCATAACTATGCAAAGGTTGGTAGAGAGTTAGGCATCGGCGCGGCAACTGTTAAAAAGTATGTTGATCCCAACTACGCGCCCGTTGATGAAAGTTTGATAATCCGGTTCGATCCGGAAAAGGATATGCCCAGGGAATTCTCCACTCAGAGGTTTATGGAAGTTGAGAATTTTGGCGATTTGTGCATTCTTACGGAAGATGAACGAGAAGAAATAGAGATACTTCACGGAGAAATGGAGATTTAAGATGATTGAGAAAAAAAAGATTTTCTATTTTAGGGAACGCGAAGGCGAACCTAATAGATATACTCTTGCAATAGATTATGATCTTGCAGAAGAGTTTTATATTAAATCTACAGAAGGAAGTTTCAACGTACTATTCGCGCGAGTTTTAAATATGGATTATCCAACCTTTCTTCGGTTTTGTCGAGACGTTGGTGGCGCGGAATTGATTGGTAAGAACACGTCTTATGTATATCCCGTCTTTAAAAAGACAAGCGAAGCAATTCAGATTTTGGATATGCTGAATGCGCAGATGAATTTGATTAAGTGGGAAAAGGATCATCCCGATTGGGAAAAGCATCAGGAATATTTGGAGAAGAAATGAATATAAATATTGATGATTTAAAAGCTTGTTTGGAAAAAGATTTACAAATTGTCTCAGAAGAAGAATTTGAATGGAGAGAAAAAGAAAAAAGGAGCCACGGAGATTTTTATACTCTTGAAGAAATTTGTGGAAAAGTTCAAGAGGGTATAGTTCCTTATCAGATTCTTTGGTATATTTTGAGATATTACGTCTTAGATAAAAAAGAAATTTCAAAAATTGTTTCTACACTTGAAATTGATCGAGTGTTATTTGATACAGATAAAGCGTATAATTCTTTTGGAGTAACTGGAAATTGTGAAGAAGTTAGTCATAGTGAAGAGATAACTTCCTCAAAACTAGTACATAATAGTTCTTATGTAAGAGATAGTTATGATGTCGGCGCGTCGAAATATGTAAGTAATAGTTCATATATTTCTTCAAGTAAAAAGATAACTTATTCTACTCATATTTTTGACTCAAGTAATGTGGACCATTCGGCTTATATCTCAACTTCTTCAGGGGTAACTGATTGTCAGTACATTAAATTAGGAAATAATATTTCAAATAGTGTTTTTTGTCTTGGCTGTGACGATTTTGAAAATGGTTTATTCTGTGCCTTTATTAAAAATGAAAAAGATAAGTATTTTATCTTTAACAAAGAAGTTTCAAAAGAAAATTTTGATAGGGCGCGAGACGATTTAATTGATATGTTTGGAAAGTTCTTTTATGTAGAACGCAATAAAGATGGCACCTATATTAAAGAGCGTGATATAAATGCCTTTAAAGAATATTGTTCTTCTATTGTTGGATATGATAAGGTAATATTTGATTATCTAATGAGAGAGATATTTGGTTTGTGGAAGCCAGTGGTGATGGGAAAATTTTGAAATTTTCTAAAATTTAAATTATAATAAGTTTATAAAGAGTTCCGAGTGAAAGCCTAGCGCTTGGGGAGGAAAGCGGTATAAAGTCCTCAACACCATAAATGTAGAAACCGGTTATACTGGGGCCGGCGGCGCGGAAAGTAGGAACTCTAATATCAGGGGTATAGCACAATGGTTAGTGCACCAGGCTTTGACCCTGGGGATGCGGGTTCGATCCCCACTACCCTTGCTTAAGATTATTAAAAGGAGAAATAAAAAAATGACTAACTCAGAAAAGCTGGCACTAATGGAAAATCGTTATATTACTCTTAAAGAAAAAGAAAAGAATATTAAGTGTCCGGGAGTTCTTCGTCGCCTCGCGCGCGAAATTAGAAATTTGAAAAAGAAAGGAAACTAAAATGGAGTGGAAAGATCACAAAGCCACTAAATGTGTTTTCGATACCGAAGATAAAAAGGCTATTTATCGAGTGATAGGAATGTTAGAGTATATACGTATGCAAAGGAATTGTATGGAAGCTGATGGTTTTACAACCTTTTTGCAAATGGGTGGTCTTCCTACTATTTATAGCGTAGATACTTTAAATAAAATCATAGAAGTTCTTAAAGATATGATGGAAAATACAACTATTGAACTATTAGAAAGGAATAAAAATGCTTAAACTTACTTTCTCAGAAAAATTTGTTAATGCGCCGGATTTTTATCACGATATTGATTTTACGACTAATCTGAGTGAAGATGCTTCTATTGGTGATTATGTAGATGCATTTAAGAAGTTTCTTTTTGCAGCAGGCTTTTATCCCGATACTATTAATAAGTATATTAATGATGATGCCTTAGATGAGTTTTATAATAGTCAGATTTCTGACTAAATATATCTTTGTGGGAGGAACCCCATATGAGTCTCGACAAAGCAATTAAACACAAGAAAGAAAAACGTAAACCTTATTACGGTTCAAAAGCTGTCTGTAAAAGTTGCCGCAATAATGGTAGTTGTGAATGGTGTAAAGAAAATCGTCTACACAAATTTGAGAAATCAGTAATTATAGACGACGAAATGCAAGCGGAAATTGATACAGCGATAAGTGTAGAAAGAGAAGAAAATGTATAAATTTCAAAATGTAAAATCAAGCGCAATTTCAAAAATAGGATTTGATAAAGAAACTAATAAATTAGCTGTAATTTTCCACCACGGTAGAGAATATGAATATGAGGGTGTTTCAGAAGCAACCTTTAAGCAGTTTATAAACGCTCCGTCAATCGGAAAATATTATAATCAGCATATTAAAGGACTTCTTCCTTAGTAAAAGATAGAATTTTAAAACGGAACTCCCACTTTTATTTAAGGGAGTTCCGATTTTTTTGGAGGAATAAATATATAAATGGCAAAATATGAAAAGTATGAGGGTATGTCCCTTCCAGATCCTGATCGCGTGCAATACTATGAGCAACTTACGAATCGTACAATGTGGATTGTAGATGAGATAGATGACTCACTTTATTCAGTGATTGAAAAAATTATTCGATTTAATAGAGAAGATGCAGAGGCGGGATTGGATGATCCTTATGATCGTCAGCCTATTAAACTTATAATCGCATCACCTGGAGGACTTGTTGATAATGCGCGCTCACTTGTTTCTATTATGGCGATTTCTCAAACTCCAATTATTACAATTGGTATTGGACAAGTAGCGAGCGCGGCATCAATGATCTTCTTGGCAGGGCATAAGCGTATTGCTACAAAGAATACTTATTTCGTATTTCATAATGGAAGTTGTGAAAATTTGAGTGGTACTTTTGCTGAATTACGCGCTTTCATGATGAATTATGAAAAGGAAATAGAAGAACTTTCTGAATTTTATAAAGAATATACTTCATTTGATCCAGAGTATATTGATGAAAAATTAAATGAAGGAGATTGGTATATTAGAATCGATGAAGCTATAAAGTGTGGAATCGTTGATGAAGTTACAGACGATATATCAATTTTCTTTTAAAGGAGAATTAAATGATAAATTATTTCGGCTATCTTGAAGTGGAACTTAATGATGAGGACTTTGCAACACTACAAGGAGGAAGCACACCTGAGTCTTTGGGAGAGTTAAAAGAGAACCAATATATTATTGCTAAAGACCGGTTTGGGAGAGTTGAATATTTTCAGTTTAAGAATAGTAAAGTAGAAAGAATTTTATATACTGAATTAGGGAATGATTTTACAGGTAAAATTAAACCATTAAACGACCAACAAGTTTGCGCCTTTCATATGTTAAGAGATAAGGACGTTCCGGTGAAACTTATAACTGGTAAGTTTGGTACCGGTAAGGCGCAACCAATAGATACAGTAATCCCTACCCCAATGGGTATGAAGAGACTTGGGGATATAAAAGTTGGAGATTATGTGTTCGCGCGTGATGGACGTAAAACGAAAGTTTTAGGTATATTTCCTCAAGGAGTTCTTACTAATTATAGAGTAGAACTTAGCGACGGGCGCGTTGTATTTTGTAATGATGAACATATTTGGACTTGCGTGGATAAAGATGGAAATTTTTTTGATACTACAATTAAAGAAATTATAAGTTCTTATATGTTATATGAGGGAGAATATTATAGAATCCCTTGGAACGAAGCAGTTAAATATGAAGCAGTTATAGACGAAAGGGATTTTTATAAGGAAGGACATTACATCTCTTGTGAAATTCCTAAAGAATTTATGACCGCGCCGATTGATCAAAGAATGCGTCTTTTAGCTGGAATTATTGATTCTAAAGGACTTATCAAGGCACGCCGCTTATATTTAAGACTTAAGGACTTTAATCTTATTAGGGATATGTATTCTTTCTTAATGGGATTAGGAATTTACGCATATAATGATGATACTGTAATTGAAGATAACTTAACTGCGGAAATTCATTTATGTTTAAACGAAAAGCAAATAAGTGAAATTTCTCCTTATCTTTATATGTTTGAATTAGAGAGACAAATCGATCCCGAGGAGAAACCTGCACTAGAAATCACCGATATATATACTGTTGGTGAAGCAGAAATGGTATGTATTTTGGTTGATAATCCAGAGCATTTATATTTGACTAATGATTATATTGTAACTCATAATACAATGGCAAATATTGTTGCCGCGCTGGAAGCGGTTCAAAAGGGTGAGTTTGAGAAGATTATATTTATTAGAAATAATGTACAAGTGGCTGGGACAGATCCCATTGGCGCACTTCCAGGAGACGAACATGATAAACTTCTTCCGTATTTAATGCCTTTTGCAGACCATTGCGGTGGTATAGAAGGTATTCAAAGATTAATAGAAGAAGAAAAACTTGAAGTAATTCCTCTTGCTTTTTTAAGAGGTCGTAGTATTAGAAATGCTATTCTTTATTCAATGGAATCAGAAAATTTAACTAAAGAACATATTCAATTAATTTTAGGAAGAGTAGATAAGGGTTCTCAGTTATGGATGGATGGAGATATTAAGCAAAGAGATAAGGCTATATTTGAAAAGTCTCAAGGACTTGAAATTATGATTGAAAGACTGGCGGGGAATCCTTTATTTGGCTATGTAAATTTAGTTAAGTCAGAACGTTCACCAATAGCCGCACTTAGCGATCTACTTGATTAAGGTATTAAAAATGACAAATATTTATAAGATAACAAATATTGTTAATGGTAATATTTATATTGGAAAAACAATTAACAATATTAATGACCGTTGGAAAGAACATATTTACTCTGCGATATCAAAAGATAAAGATGGTAATTGTCCTCTTCATTGTGCTATTAGAAAATATGGAAAAGAAAATTTTTTAATAGAATTAATTGATAGGTGCGAGGATTTTGATAGTTCAAATAAGGAAAAGTATTGGATAAAATACTATGATTCTTATAATAATGGATATAATGCTACTTTGGGTGGGGATGGAAATCCATTATATGATAGAGAATATATCAAAAAATTATGGGACGATGGGCTGTCTAATAAAGAAATTAGAGAAATTATTGGTTGTGATAAGAAAGTAATAAGAAAGACTCTTTATTCTTATGGCATAACAAAAGAAGAGCTTTATAAAAGAAGAGGGAAGAATATAGAGAAAGATATAGATAAAGATTATTTAAAAGAGTTATGGGATGAAGAGCTAACTCTAACCCAAATTGCCGAAATTTTTAATGTTGAACAAAAAACTATTATGCGAAGATTAGAAAAAATTGGTATTGACTCTAATCAACGACATAATAGATATTATGATTCACTTTTAAAGGTTCATTGGTCTGTTATTTTAAATTTGTATAAAGAAGGAAAAACTATTTCAGAAATTCGAAAAATAACGGGCTGTGGATTTAATTCTATAGAAAAAACAATAATCAGGCATCGAGACTATTTAAAAGATAAAAATGAAGTCAGGACTATGGCTGATTTGCTTGATTAAGTTGAGGAGGAAGAGGTATGAGAGGATATACCTATTATAATCCAGGTGGTGCCGCCGGCATGAGGGATAGATATTATAGCGTAATTAATTTAAATGACCCATTTAATAAACCCAATCCTTATGGTATGGCTGCAATAAGAAATGCTAAGGATACTATAACAGAATCTCGTGTTTCTATTGAACATTTGGCCGATTATCTTGATCAATTGGCTGCTAGGCTAGAAAATGATGAAGATAGATATATTCAAAAGAAGATAGCTCAGTTTGAAAAAGACCCTTATTTTAAAGGAGAAATTGAGGGAGAAACAAATGGCGTGGGAATGTTAAGAGCAATAAAAGATGCTCAAAAAAAGGGTAATTATTCTGATGCTTTTACTCTTTTGTTTAATGCCAGACAATCTCTTCAAACTTTAATGAATCAACGAAATGCATCTATAAGAACTTTTAAAAAAAATGCAAAAAATCTTCAAGGCATACAAAAAACAACCGAATGGCGCGAAAATGTAGACCTTGTAAAATTAATGAATGATGATAAACTTTTTGAAGAACTTGAAAATAGTTTTGAACAAAGTTTTGATATTAATGATCCTAAACTGAGTCCAAAATTTACTAATGAATATTATATTGGTATAGCAGAAAAAATGGAAGAAGCAATCCGAAATGAGCAATTTCGAAGAGGAAATTATGCAAATTTAGATCCTGTCTTTAAAAGAAAAGGAGGAATAACAGACCAAATTAAAGACATATTTGCTCAAGCTGGACTTATAAGAATGACAAATTCAGAAAGAGAATTATTGAAAGATATAAATCATAAAGAAAGTAACGCTGATAAACTTAGAGATTCAAAAATAAATGCTATTCTAAAAAAGGCAGTTTTGCAGAATACGGACATGAAGAAAAGAAATAAAAAACAGTCAACTCTTTTGAAAGAAATTTTGGATGTTATAAATTCTGGCGACCCTACTGAGTTATTTGGTTCTTTAAAATTACAAAAAGATATGGGAGTCATTGGAGTAGCGCTAACTGGTTCTCAAAGAGGAAAAAGAACTAACTGGTTAGGTGAATCTTTTACAGTACAAAGAAGAGAAGACGTTGTTGCTTTTGATATTACTACTGATTATGATAAAGTTGTTGAAAAAGTAAGAGATTATTTTTATAATACTTATGATTGGGCTACAATGTCTACTGAGCAAATGGAAAAATTAATTCAAGAAACCGCCCAAAAATGGGTAGAGGAAGGACGCGCCTTAGAAGATTTTTTTACTATAAGAATAAATACTAAAGGTTATACTTCTAATCTTGATTTAGCTATTTTAAATAAAGGTACAAAATTAAAAGCGGCTGAAACCAATTTAATAAATCTTTCACAGAGTTTGAAGAGTGTTCAAGGTAACGTAGATAAGATAACTGGCTCTTCAGCAAGTAATTTTATAGGGAAGGCAAAAAGCATAGATAATCTTATTTTTTTGTTAGATAGCGCAATTCCTATTGGTATGTCTAGTGATATTTTATCTTCAATAGAAGATTGTATTGCTTCTATGTGTTGGATTTGGATGTGGGATGCCAATATGACAGATTTAGTTAATTTAGGAGATAATTCATCCAATTCAAATACTTTATATTTATTTCAATCTGGTGGTGCTTTGTTTAGTGGCTCTCAAATTATTAAAGAGGCTTCAAAAGAAATAAAAGGCACGAGTATGGGTGGTATTATTAAAGTACATTTATCAATGACAAAAGATGTAAATAGAGAATATTATTTAAGTTTAAAAGAAAAGTTCCCTGTACCAGCAATTACAAAAGGAGAATCTTATACATATATAGATTCAAAAGGGCGAGAAAAAACTAGTAATAAGCATTATGGTAGCTATGAAGATCAACAAAAAGCATTGGAAAAACGTTGGGTTATGTTGAGAAATAAAGTTATAAATGATAGTACCTTACATATTGATTTTAATCAAAGGATGATGGATAGTTTGCTTATGAAATTATCTGTTTTAAGAAATTTGTAAATTTTTTAAAATTATAATATAATAAAAGAAAAAGAGAAAGAGAGTTTAAAGAAATGACTGTATTTTTAACCGGTGATACACATGGCGAAACTATAGATACATATCAGCGTATTAATTATATGCTGAATAATGAAAGGGAAAAAGCAGATGGATTTATTGCTTCTGATGATACTGTTTTGGTTATTTTGGGAGATTTTGGAGGGAACTTCGGAGGAGGACAGTCAGTAGAAGATATCGAATTTAAAGAAATGCTAGAAGAGTTTGGAATTACATATTTTGTAATTCGTGGCAATCATGACCAGCGCCCTTCTAACTTATTTAATGGTGATACTTGGCATTTCGAGCAAATGTTCGATGGTCCTACTTATGTAGAAAATAGATTCCCACATATCCATTATGCAATGGATTATCCTTGGGTTTATAATATCGAAGGTAAGAAGACCTTGGTCCTTCCTGGCGCATATAGTGTAGATAAGGGTTGGCGCATTAATTATGAGAGAAGATATAAAATTCCTATTTGGTTCCCTGATGAGCAGATGACTTCTGCAGAACGCGAGTATGCTATGACTTTGTGTAGACTTAATGATTTTAAGTTTGATATGATTCTTAGCCATACCGCTCCTTTTTCTAAGATTCCTCATTCTAGTTTTAAATATGGAAGAGATATTATTAATGGTTGTGTAGTAGATACTACTATGGAAGAACTTTTTGATAATATTTATAAGATGTGTGAATTTAAACTATGGGCCTGGGGTCACTATCACGAGAATTTTGGCGCAAAAGACCTTAGCGAGGACAAATATTATCTTTGCCTTTATGAAAGAATTGATAGTCTTGAAAAATTGTTTTACAATGGCCCAAGCTATCGATATGCAGAAAGACAAGATATATATAATAAAGTTTTTGAAAAAGTAGAGGACACAAATGGACAGTAAGGATTTAAGGTTTATAAAGTTTTTACTTCTTTTAATTATTATTGGGATTATATATGTATTATATGATCTTAGTAATAATAACCGAGAAATAGAAACTTGGAAAGTAGATTGGGGAGTAGATGAAACACCCACAGTAGAACCTTCTCCCACAGAAGGAATGGGGATTTCAATATCGCGCGCGAAGCCTACGGATTGGATTTCTCCTACTCCAACTTTTACAATTACGCCGGAGCCGACGGCAACGCCGACTCCGACTTTTGTTGTAATAGACACACCTACTCCTAAGCCTACGAAAACTCCTAAACCTACTAAAACACCTACTTCTAAACCGACTCCGCGCCCTACACCAAAACCTACACAATCCGTATATCCATGTGAAAAGACGGTGCCGCGCGGTGGTCATGATTGGAAACCATGGGCGCGCCATACAAAAATTACACTTAAATCTTCACCACAGTATAAGCTACAGAAGAAAGCAAAGACGGATTCTAATGGGTTGAGATATTGTATAGATCCCAGTGGTGAAAAAAGATACTGTGTCGCGCTGAATACGTATTGGTGCGGCGGTAGCCCTGAAGATATTGGAAGATGTTTTGATGTGGTTATGGCTAATGGAAGTACACTTAAGTGTTGTTTGGGTGATGTAAAGAAAGATGAGAACTCATGGAAGGGGCAATGTAAGTTTGGAAGTAAGGGAGAATTATTAGAATTCCAAGCAGAGCAAAAGAAATTAAGTAAGAAAATAAATGGTGATGTATCCGCGCTAGGTGGCGCATTTGAAGGAGAAGCAGTTAAGATAATTGCTTATGACTTCTTTATAGAAGGGTTTGGTGAATAAAATGGAATTTATTTTTCTTTTTATTTTGTTTATGTGGCTATTTGATGATTTTGACTCGGAGAAAAGAGACGACGAGTAGGGAGGCACTGTGGATATTGTCACAATATTATCAATTTTTGGATTAGTTTCTACTATAAGTGGGAATGTATTAATTAATTATAGAAGAAAAATTGGATTTTTGGTTTGGATTATTGGTAATATATTGTGGATTTTAGTTAATGTGTTTGGGACGTTTAATGTGTTTATGGTTATAATGTATGTACTTTATGCGGTACTTAATGTTGATGGCTGGATTAAATGGAGTAAAATACAAAAAGGAAAGGCTTCTAAGTAGAGGCCTTTTTAAATTTGAAAATTTTTTAAAATTATTATATAATTTATATAGAAAATAAAGAAAGGAATAAAAAAATGGATACGGCTTTCTATTTGGATGCAGAAAAGTTTGTACGATTTATCGGTGATTTGGCTGATAAGGTTCCGAAGACACCCTTAACGCGCGATGTAGTTAATAGAATTATTGATTATGTTGAGCAGAATATGGAACATAAAGAGTTCTGTCCTTATGGTTTTACTGAGATAGATAAAGAAGTTTGTGGAGTTTGTAGAAGTAACTAAGAGATAGAAAGAAGGATACAACTATGGGAAAGTTCTATGAGAGTCCTACTGAGAAAGAAATGGAAATTGCTAGAGAAATCTGCGGATATATAAATGATGATACTTCAATTGGTGCTCTTGCTTCTTTTGGGATATATTGGGTTAATGCCGGTTGTGAAAAATCAGTTTATAGAAGCGATAAATTGCCCGGTTGGGTTATAAAAGAAGGCAATGAAAGTTGTTATTATGAAGCAAAAAATTATGAGCGCGCGAAAGAAGAGGGACTTACTTTTTATTTTGCGCCTTCGTATTTTATAGTAAAAAAAGAAAAGGAAGTCGGTAGTAAAGAGCATAGTGTGATTATTGATAGATATTATACTATGCAGAAAGAAGTAATTTGTGATGAAGGCACAAATTGGGATAGCGTTAATGAGTATATTAAAAATAATTATTATACTGATGAAGACTTTGATAAAGTAGAAAGTGGCGAACGTCTAGAAAGCGAGATTTTTGAAAAATATGAAGAAGATCTTAGTGATATGGATAACGTAGATGCGCTTATTGGTTTCACTAACGCAATAGAAAAAGATATTTTTGAAGAATTTTGTGATAGGCTTAATTTGAACGATCTTCATTTGGGAAACTTTGGATTTAGTACAGAAGAAAGAAGAACTGTTATTGTAGATTACAGTGGCTATCATTGCTGGGAAACTTTTGGAGAAATTGCATAGGTTTTTGTATAAAATATACAAAAAAAACGAAAAGTCGAGAAGTAAATTTTACTTTTTGACTTTTTTTTAAATTTTTGGTATAATATATATAGAAAGAGTGAGAAAGGAATAAAGAAATGGAATTGTTTCTAAAAAGCAAAAAGGGAGAAAATAAATATTATAAAACGGATATTTATATGGATCCGCTGCCTGAGAGTTGCTATAAATGTCCGTTCTTTTATTTGACCAACCCTGATGAAGGAGGTGGTTGGTATGAGCATTGGACTTGTTTTTTAGGAGTACTCAGAACAAAAAGAGATTATGCTGGAATTGCATTGGAAAGAAGTAAGAAGTGTCCACTTAAGAAAGGAGTTAAAAATGAAATTCTTAGTTGAATATAGAGAAGCAAAATATTGCACTGCTGAAGTTTATGCAGATACTAGTGAAAAAGCAAAAGAAAAATTTATACAAGAATGGGAAAGTGGAAGAGCCTTTTGTGTAGACGAAAGTGGTTTAGAATTAGACATTTACAATGTTTGTGAGGACAATGAAAATGAGAACAATTGATGTAGATGCATTACTTCAAAAGGCAAAGATTATAAAAGTAAAAATCGGCGGCGATAAAGTTGTCGATATGATTATGGTGCAGGATTTGATGAGCGCACCAACTGTTGAAGCAACTCTCGAAGAAACTCATTGGCTTTTTGATAAGAGTAATAAGGATAAGTTTATCTGCGCGAAATGCGGAAATTCTATTAGTGGAGATATGATTGGAGGACGTTATGTCGCGCACAATGGGTTTTTCCCTTATCCTTATTGTCCTATGTGTGGAAGAAAGGCATAAAAAATGAACGAATGGATTCCTATTACAAAACAACTACCGGAAGAAAAAAGAACAAAAGGTTATGGTTTATGTAATGTATTAGTAACACATAAATATTCTGGTGTCTTACGTACTGGTAAAGCTATATTTACTAATGGAAAATTTTATACTATAAATTATCAAATACCAGATGAGACCGTAATTGCTTGGATGCCATTACCTGAACCATATAAAAGAGAAGAGGTATAGAAATGGAAGAGTTTACAGTTGAGTATGGAAGAACTTTTACACTTACAATTGGTGATGTAGAAGTATGTAATCTTGTGATTAACAATGGAGTTAATGGTAAGTGGACTATTACTGCGTGGTATACAAAAGAAGGTTATGGTCATAAAGGATATGGTACTCAACTGATGAAGCGCGCGATTAATCAGATGTACGAGTGGTATGGAAAGCCGCGCGTAATTGAATACGTATGGAATGGCGCGAATCAGTATGTATATGATTGGTTAGAGAAGTTTGATCCGGTATGTAAGTGCCCATTAGCTGTGTTGAAGATGCAGAATGATGATGAGTGGGACGCGCATATTTATTTGTTGAATGTAGATAAATTTTTGGAATATTTTGGAGTAGAGAATGAGTAAAGAATTTAATAAAACAGAAGAGAAAGAGCTTGAGACAAAAGTGCGAAATATTTGGTCTAATTATCTTACTTTAGATTCTGATGTTAAGGATATTATATATAGTTATAAAGGTATTTATCCTTTTGATATCTGTAATATAAATGTTGCTAATGGATATATTGATATTGATTATTCTTATAGCAAGGATAAGGGTAACTTAGATTTATATTTTGATTATATTTCTTTCCCAATTGAATGGCTTTTTTATTATATTAATGATCGTGAGTATTTTGGTTATAAAATAGAAGAGCAGAAAATGTGGGATGAACAGGCAGAAAAAGAAAGACGGTATGAAGAACTCAAAGAAATTTATAGATATAAAGAAGCTGAGTTTGAAGAATATTTGAGACTTAAGGAAGAATTTGGAGATTTAAAATGAGTGATTGGTATACAGATTATTGTCCAAATTGCGGCGCAGAAATGGAGGTAGACGAATGAGACTGATTGATGCGGATGCTGTAAGTGAACAAATGCGACCATATATAAGTTTGCACAAAAACTCCGAAGATTTATTTTTGGCGGGATGTGGCGACGGAGCATATCATTATCAATTTGCAGTTGACCACGCACCAACCATCGAGGAACGCAAGACGGGCAAGTGGGAAGTAAAACTCATTCGTCCCATTGCTCACTTGCTTATATGCTCTAACTGCGGAGCGGAGATAAACATAACAGAAGAAGCGCACTTGGAATACTACAAAAGAGATTTTCGATACTGTCCGCATTGCGGTGCAAGGATGGAGGTAAACAAATGTGGGCAATAATTGGCGTTGTTATTGGTATTATTATTAATCGACTTATAATCGAGCCATTGGAAGAAAGACGCTATAGAAAGATGTGTGAAGATGCAGGGCTTATTCCAGTACAGTGGTACTACAGACGGAGGTAAACAATGACGGATAAAGAGATTATCGATCTTGTAGCGGAGAAAGTCACAGAGGCATATAGCCGAGGTGTTAAGGACGGAATGAAGATGGCAAATGATTATCGAACAGTAACAATAAAGGACATTTATCCATCGTTTCCATCACAAGCCGACATGGTTTCAGTATATGCCGCACCCGTATACCCTCGGTACAATACAGTTATGACACAAGAGAAAGTGGAGGTAGACGAATGACAGCACAAGAAATGATGGTAAGAAGTGAAATAAGACAAATCCTTAATGAAGCAGGAATCAATAGAGAAACCATTAAACAAATGGTAAAAGATACTATTACAGATGTTGTAAAAGCGCAAGTAAATCAAGTTCTTATGGAACGTAAGGAAAAAGACTTAAAGGAAGTTGTAATAGATTATTTAGATAGTAATATGTGGGGTATTATACGTAAAGTAACAGATGAAGTGGTCAAGCAGAAAATGCGTTGGCTTGATTTTTCTGTAAAAGTTGATGTTACGGATAAGAGTAAAAAAGAGGTAGAGTAATGGGAATTTATGTTGATATTACTTTACGAAATTCAAAAACAGGTGAAGAAAAAATAATTGAGTTTTGGAGCGCGGCTTCATATTCTGAAGCATGGCGCGGAGCTGTTGAGAAGGGATTACATAAGTTAAGTGACCTTTGGTCTCCCGAAGGGGATGATAAATATTGGTTTTTAGCGAGTCTTACAGATACGACAAGGAGATAAAATGGAATGGCAAAATATATAATTACAATGCCTGTATGTTATAAAAAAGCATTAGAAAATGATACATTTGGTTCTCATAAATGGGATTGGATCTTTAGGGAACTCTGTAAAATAGCGAAACCATATGAAGAACCCGAGGAAGCAGAATGGAAAGACTATTATTTTATGGGTCAGCGCGAAGGATTAGAGTGTTCTAAATGTCATAATGTAGTGGATTTTTATCGTTTTCCTTACTGTCCTTGGTGCGGAAGAAAGATGAAAATCGCGCCTTGTGGTGGGCGCAGAGGATTAGGAGTAATAGATGACTAATAAAGAAAAAGCAATTGTAATGGCACATACTGGAATTTGTATGCTTACTGGAGATAAAATGAAATATTTTTACGAGTATTTGGAAGAGTTATATGGTAGACCGGTATATACCCATGAGATTCTTTATTTAGATATTAAAGAAAAGTCTAAGAAGGATTTTATTAAATTATGTAAGGATATAGAAGTAAAATAAAAATAAAAGGAGAAATATAAATGATTTTTTCAATTGTTGGACTTATTATTGCTGTTGTTGGATTTTTCTTGCTTAATGAAGTTACAGAATCAATCGCAACGCGCCTTTTGGCATCAGTTCTGACTCTCGTTGTCTTTGTAATTCTTGGGTGTATTACTTCTGTTCCTACCGGTAACACTGGTGTAGTTGTTACCTTCGGACATGTAGAAGATTACACTCTAGATTCTGGTATCCATTTTGTTGCACCTTGGCAGACAGTAAAGAAAATGGATAATAAGACGCAGATTTATAATGTAGAGTTATCTTGCTTTTCTTCCGACATTCAGGAAGTAACTATTAAGTATGCAGTAAACTATAGTATTGATAAGCAGAATGCGCAGATTATTTATAAGACAATTGGTGAAAACTATGTTGCTACTGTAATGGAGCCAAAGGTTCAAGAAGCAGTAAAGGGTATTATTGCAAAATATACTGCTGAGCAGTTGATTGGTATTCGTGCGAACTTGTCTACTCAGGTAGAAGAAATTCTCACTGCGTCTTTGGCAAATTATTATATTAATGTAGTATCTACTTCCCTTAGCGACATTGATTTTACCGATGCCTTCACTGATGCTGTAGAAAAGAAACAGGTGGCAGAACAGAATAAGTTGCGCGCTAAGACTGAGCAGGAACAGGCAATTATCGAGGCTAATGCGTCTGCAGAGAAGCAGGTAATTAAGGCGCAGGCAGATGCTGATGCGGCGATTATCGCGGCAGAGGCTGATAAGAAGGTACAGCAGATTAATGCTGATGCGGCTGAGTATGCGGGACAGAAGGAAGCTGCGATTTTGAGTAATATTGGTGAGCAGTTGACGAAGTATCCGGGATTGCGCGAGTATTATTACTTCCAGGCTTGGGATGGGAAACTTCCTATTACTATGCTTGGTGGAGATACAAGTGTAATTATGGATGGATTAGTTAATTCTGAAAACAATGTTGAAATTGAAAAGGGCGTAGAGTAATCTGCGCCCTTAGGGGAGATTTAAATGGTAGATATATCAGTATATAATAACTGCATGAATAAACTTGCAAAAGATAATATAAAAATTAATGAATATGGTGCTTTAGAGGTTAATGCGGATGTATTTATAAAAGCAAATATGTCTGATAAAGAAATCAAAGATTTTATCTATCAAATTTTTGATATGATGATTGAAGATTGGAATGAGGAGCATCCTTATATAGAAGCTAATTTCACTAATTTTATTGGTGAAAGATTTTTAAGTTATCTTGAGGATTTTGAATTTAATTGCTTTGAAAGTGATAGTTTTTGGGATATTACTATTTATTATAAAAATTCAATTATATACGTATGGGGCAACGCTTTTGAAGGCTACATTCATTTAGGTTATGAAGGCGATAAGGTAGAGGAAGAAGAATGAAGAATACTTATGATTATTTTAATAGGGTTAAATCACTCTATGAGGAATGTATGAATAAAATGGAACCCCAAGACCACAAGGAAATGGGATTTCTCCTCGGGATGCAACACGCGCGAGATATATTGGTAAGGGAGTATCATAATTATACTATGAATGAGTTGGAGAATTTATTTGTTACTCCGTTACCCACGGAAAAAGTTGTTGACTTATTCTTCAATAAGGATTTGGCTAATTTTCTAGAAGATTGTTTAGATAAGGAGAAAGATAAATGAAGAAATTTAGTAAATTTGATAAGTTTATATTTGGTTTAACCGCAGCAATTGTAATTTTCTTAATTGTTGTACTTGTTCTAATTTTCGCGCCTTCAAAGCGTGAGCCATTTAATAAAGAATTGTATGACCAGTTTATTGCAGTAGAGAAGTACGGTAATAGTCAGAGGGGATTGCTTATTGTGTATGATAAGGATACAAAGGTAATGTATTATTTTATTGATGATGCATATCAGATGGCACTTACCCCTATTTATAATAGTGATGGAACCATTAGACTTTACGAAGGCGAGTAAAATGGGAAAATATTGGAGACACTTCAAAACAGTATGTAAACATAAATTCTTTGTATTCAAAGAGTGCAGAAAATGTGGAATAACTTGGCAAGGATTTGTACACGACTTGTCTAAATTTTCTGTTACTGAATTTATGCCATCTGCAAAATATTTTCAAGGTGACAGAAGCCCAATTCAAGCAGAGAAAGAAGCGATAGGCTACAGCAAGGCTTGGCTACATCATAAATCACATAATAAACATCATTGGCAGTATTGGACAGATTTTGGCACGAGTGGAAACATCATCAAAGTAAAGATTCCGATTAAGTATGTAATCGAAATGGTATGTGACTGGATTGGAGCGGGAAAAGCATATTCAACAAAGAAGTGGGGTCAAACTGAGCCACTTGATTATTATATAAATCACATCAAAAAAGAATCCCACATTCATCCTGAAACAGAAAGAACAGTGATGTATCTGTTACAGGTTCTTGCAGACAAAGGACCGGATAAATTTCACAATGAAGCAAAGAAATTGCTGAAAGAAGGGTAAAAAATGGGAATTTTTTATGATAAATATGTTTTCTTCAGATATAGTAATAGAAATGATTTCGTTCCAGATTATCCCGAAGATTTTGAGAAAATTGTAAAGTATCTACAATCTCAGGGTAAAATTAAATGTAGTGCGCGCCGGTTACAGAGTCTCTATAGAGATTATTGTGATGAAACTGCTAGTGCGGGTTGGTTGGACGTCGATGAAGATGTACTTGCGCGTTTTGCAGAATGGTTGAATAGACAAGATTAAAGGAGATAAAAATGCATTATTGTACTTATATTTTTACAGAGAAAATCCCAACCAATGAAGATATCGATAGAGTAATGGCTCCATTTTATGAGGGCGATTTCTATCGAAAACTTGATGAAGGTAGTGATGGTGAACGCCCCGCATTTTTGTGGGATTGGTGTGTCCTTGGTGGACGTTATTGCGGAGACATTAAACTTAGAATTGACAAAGATAACAAAGAATATAAATGGTATATCTATATGTCTGGTGGGAGAGAGGGAAAGATTTTTCGTTCTAGTATCTTTAAAACTCTTTCTTCAGGCGAAAAAATTTATTTTAGTGAAGAAGATTATTATCCATACATGGGCTGGCACGATGGATACTTATATGTAGATGGCGCCTATGCAAAAGATATAATGAATATTGATGATCTTAATTGCTATCAGTTTATTGACGAGAATGGAATGGGTTTTGCACGTGAGTCTTGGAATGATGCAGCAGAGAAATTTGAAAAAGATGAACTTTTTGATGAAGAGTTTAAAGCAACTATTGAGCGCGCAAAAGAAAATAATTTGTTTATTACGGTGATTGATTGTCATGATTAAAGATTTTACCAAGGAAAAGAAGAAAATGTGCGATTGTAGAAAATGTGAAAACTCTGAGTTAAGATGGGGTGATAAAGGCGAACTCGTATGTTGGCTTCAGAGTGATATAGAATATATTCATTATTGTGATTGGGCAGTAGAAATGGTAGAGAATGGAAAAGATTTTTACTGTGAAGATTATAAAGAAGAACCAGGAAAATTTTTGGAGGAAGATAAATGAATATGACTGGATGGATATGTCCAACTTGTGGGCGCACTTACTCTCCATATGTGAGTACGTGTGAGTATTGTAATGAAACCTATGATAATGGGATGGATAAAATTATATCGAAGGGCGCACTGCCACAGAAAGAAGAGATTGTAGTAGAGTCCAAACCAAACATTGATTTGACTAGTATTATTGCGCCTATTCGAGAAGAAATTATAGATTTGAGACGAGATTTACCTTTAGATATTACTGATAAATCAATCAGAGATCGTCAAGAAGGGTATAATCTCGCAATTGATGACGTACTTGAATTAATTGATAGTGAAACCACAGATAAAACTGTTGTAATTGAAATCACAAATCCTTTCTGTAAGGGAAATTGTGAAACTTGTACTATGAATTGTAAACGGAGGGGATAATATGGACTCATTTATTTATAAAGCAAGCACAATGCGTGGAGAAACTCAACTTGCTCTTACTGAAATTGAAATTAAGCGGCGCATTAACGAAACAATTAAAAACGCAGCAATTGCCGGTGAGTATTGGTGTCATTTTGTTATGCCTACACTACTTGAAGAGAAAGTTGTTGACGATATTGTAAGTGCGCTTCTTGCGTGTGGATATAGAGTTAAGGTTATGTTTAATAAAACATACTGTTTAACCATTCTTTGGGCGCCGGAAGATATGAAAGTTACTTTCGATGGAGAAGACTGGAGTTAAGCTATGGAAGAACTTAGAGATCGTGATTTAATGAACATCTATGAAATCTACGACCGACTTCTCGATCTTGCTTGCGCGACTAATGATAAAGAAGAGGAATTGGTTTTGAGAAATGCAAGCAGAATGCTTAGAGAAATTGAAATTTATGCTAATAATATATCTGAAAATGATAATATGTTTTGGTCTAAAGGCGTTATAAAGGATATTATCTATCCTCTTGGATAAGCTATAAAAAATTTGAAAAAAATATAAAATTATATTATAATTAATATAGAAAATAAGAAAGGAGCTTAAAAATGGAACATCTTATCCCTGAAGAATTTAACTCTAAAGAATTTAACTACAACATTGAACTTTGTATGGAAGTTGTAGAAAAATTCCATAGAATTCAGTTGATTGATAGCGATCTTGCTGCTGCAATTATTCCTACTCTAATCGATAATTATGCAGATGGACTTGGTATTGATGCAGTTGAATTTGCAAAAACTCTTGTCCCATTGATTGAAACCAATCACCGTGAAAACCCGGAATTATACAAATAAAATTTGAAAAAGTTTTAAAATTATTGTATAATTTATTTAGAAAGTTGAGAGAGAATTAAAAAGAAAGGAGAGTAAGAATGGGACTTGATATGGGTGTAGTAGTGGAACGTTATCCTGAAACTACGGTAAAAACTATTGGAATGAATCGTCTGTTTAAGAAAACTGACCAGGCGGTTTATGAAGATTCGAATTTTAAAAAGCCGCTTACAGAAGTAATATATTTTCGTAATGCGTATGAAATCCGCAATCGTCTTTCGAGAGTTATCGCACACAACCATTTTTGGGGAGAGTTCGCCCATAAGGGTGGATATGCTATTCTTACTCTTCGTGATGTTGCGCGCTTCATCGAAGTTCTTGATGAAATGAGCAAAGAAAAAGAGAATGATGATTATTACATTCCTACAAAAGAAGATGTGCGTAACATGAAAATTCTTTATCGCTTTATGAAACTTAATCCTAACGCTTCTGTTAAGTATTATGACTCTTTTTAAAGGAGAAATAGTATGGACGAAAGATATAAGGAATTAATGCGCGCTCAACGCAAGTATGATAATTTAATTACTCTAATAGATAGTGGTGAATATAAGCCTACTGCAAGAGATTTTAGAGAGCTAGAGCACGCAAAAAAGGATTTGGAGTCTGCATATGCAGATACATATATTTTTGAGGAAATTATAGATAAGGAGAATTATAATGAAAACTAAAACCGTACCTGCACTGATGCCCACTAGGAAAGCACGTCGCGCGAGAGCAAAGAACAATATGTATGATGTACCTCATTTGTTTAAGCGTACTTCAGCGCGCAATGCAAAGCGTCAGAGTTATTTCTCACTTCATTGGAGAGAGGCGGTAATGTTTGATGAGTGATTTTGAGAACCAACTTCAAATTATTCTTTCAAAACATATTCTCGTTTTTACACCCGACTATCACGTTGTAGTATATAGTTGGCGCGCCATGCAAGAATTAGCGGAATACTTCAAAACTTACCAAAGCGCGCACACAGATTTTCTATATACCTCTATGGCGCAGTCTACTGCGCCTGGGGATTATGCTGGCGCGGATGCGTGGGGCGCATTTAGTTGGGTAGATAATGGTGAAATTAAAATGTTTGGATTAAATTTTATGCAGGAAGCGCAGGAAAATAGATTTAAGCAATTTAATTCCACTTCTAATTGAACTCATTAGTTTACGGAAAACCGCGAACTAATGGGTTCGCGAGATAAGTTCAACTCTTATATGAGTTATTGGTTTGACTTTATTTGACTCCTTTCTTTAGTTGTACCTCTTTCTTACAGCGCGGACGAGAGTTCGCGCACCTGGGGGTAAGAATGGTTTCGACTACGCTTAAACCCAAAGTGGACTGCGTAGGACGCGGGATCGTAACCCGCTACCTCCACTCAGGAAGACCATCCCATCGCGGCGTATGATCTTCTACCGTTATCATGAATTTCGAGTACTTAAACTACCACCGGCACTCAACTTAGGCGTCCTTGAGATATGCGAGTCAGTGATATGTGGCATTTAGTGGGGAACGGTATATAAGAACGCAAAGTAAAGTACTCCTCTCTTTGAGAGAATTAAAATTTTAAAATTTGAAAAAGTTTTAAAATTTTGGTATAATTTTTATAGAAAGTTGAGAGAGAAATCTCACTTTATATTACAACAATATCGCGGAGTAGAGGAGAGGAACCTTGCTAGGCCCATAACCTAGAGACGCGAGTTCGAATCTCGCCTTCCGCAATCAAAGGTGCACACAGCAAACTTTTTAAACAAGCATATGATTAGGGATCATATCCTCCACAATAGGATAAGCGAAGTTGGCGCCTTGTATTTTTAACTTAAAAGCACTTACTGCAATTTTAAAACCGCCGAAAGGCTCCACAGATTAAAGATGAAAATGCAACTTTAGTGGCATCCTGCCATAAACTTAAAAAAGTGCTTTGGAATTTTTAAAACTTAAAAGCTCACCCAGCAAACTTAAATTGGGATAATAAAACAACATTGTGAACGCTGTTTTTAAGTGGTTCAAGTCCACTATAAAGAGCTTTGTAAATTGAAAAGAAACTTAAACGCCCTTTCTGCAATCTTAAAAAATAGCTTAAAGGTAAAGCAATTCACTTGTAATGAATATATGCGGTTCGAATCCGTTTTTGGGCGTTGTATTTTTACTAAACTTAAAGGAGAATTCTTATGTCAGATTTTTGGTCACTTATGAAAAACGAAGATAATTACACATATACAGAGAATGGCGCAGTAGCATATAAGAGTTCTCTTAATAAGTGTTTGGATATGTTTGCAACCTTCGGCGCTTTGAGAAAAGAGTCCGATTGGTCAACATATACGCAGATATTCCTCGATGCAATTGCTGAGGATCCTGTAACTGCAATGAAGGTTTTGTTCTATGTGCGTGATATTCGTGGTGGACAGGGCGCACGTACAATCTTCCGTAAGTGTATGGAAGCTCTCGTAAATACTCATACGGATTATCTTAAGGCTGTAATTGAGTTAATTCCTGAGTATGGTAGATGGGATGACCTTTTTGTACTAATTAAATACCGTAATAGAGAAGTAAATCAGATTATTCTTGAGTTCATTGCTAAGACCCTTACAACTGATCTCTGTGGATTATCTAATACACTTCTTGCAAAGTGGATGCCTTCAGAGTCTGCCTCAAATGTAGAGCAGAAGAAGTTGGCTGCATACTTTACAAATAGACTTTTCAATGGAGATAAGAGAACTTATCGTAAGACAATTTCTCGTCTTCGTGAGAATAGTCATATTGTAGAGACTTCAATGTCCGCAAATAAGTGGGATATTGATTTCTCAAAGGTGCCTTCACGGGCATCTCTAAAATATAAAGACGCCTTCTATAACCACAATCCTGAGGGTTATACAAAGTATCTGTATGATGTCGCAACCGGTAAGGCTAAGATTAATGCGGCTGCTTTGTTCCCAGTAGATATTGTAGAAAAGGCTCAGATAACTTCTCTTAGCGATAAGAGAAATGTTATCACCCTTGATGCAATGTGGAAGGCTCTTCCTAACTACCTTGAAGGTAAGGAAGAAACTGGATTGTGTGTTGTAGACGTTTCCGGTTCCATGAGTGGAACACCTTTGAACGTTGCTTTGTCACTTGGCTTGTACTGTGCAGAGCGCGCGAAGGGTCCTTACAATGGAAAGTTTATTACATTCTCTGAGAGACCTCAGATGGTTGAAGTTCGCGGCAAGAATCTTGTCGAGAAGCTTCAGAATATGAATCGCGCGCATTGGGATATGAATACAAATATCGAAGCGGTATTTGATTTGATTCTCGATACGGCAATTCGTAATAAGCTTCCACAGTCTGATATTCCTTCAAAGTTGTATATCATTAGTGATATGCAGTTTGACGCAGCAAGAAATGAGTATGGTTCTTGGTACGGTTATCGCCGTAAGCCAAGAGCTAACGAAAGAACCTTTATGACAACCATAAAGGAGAAGTTTGCTCGTGCGGGCTATGATATGCCACTTCTTGTGTACTGGAATGTAAGACCAAGTAAGGCGGGAATGTTTCAGGAAACCGTCGGTGGTGAACAGTGCTGTATGGTTAGCGGGTTCTCTCCTTCGTTGTTCAAGGCTGTAATTGAAGGCACTTCTTACGAAGAGCAGGTAATTACAACCGAAACGGGCGAGAAGAAGACCGTTACCGTACAGAAGCTGAACCCATTGGATATGATGATGAAGACATTGTCAAATCCAAGATACGATGCGGTTGGTGAAGCAATGAAGGCGTTTAGTTAAAACCTAAACGCCTTTTTCTTTTGGTTCTATGGTATAACGGTTAGAATGTCGCGCTGTCAACGCGGAGACGGGAGTTCAACTCTCCCTAGAACCGTCTATGGTGGAAGTGGCAGATAGGCAATGCGCTAGATTGTGGCTCTAGTTTATGCGAGTTCAAATCTCGTCTTCTACCTTTAATATGGGCGTGTAGCCTAATTGGCTGAGGCAGCAAACTGTTAATTTGTCCTTCGGGAATGTGGGTTCAAGTCCCACCGCGCCCGCTTATAAAATGCGCGTATCGCCTAGTGGTAGGGCACATGACTTTTAATCATGCGGATATAATCCATCGGTGGTTCGAATCCACTTGCGCGCAGTAAATTTTGAACCCTGTTTTAAACTATTATATTTATTTATTAACAATTTTACTTATAGTTAGAAAATAAATAGGAGGCTCAATAAAATGAGTAATAGTAAATCAGTGGTTAATCATATCAAAAAAAGAAAAAGAGATTTGGTAAGACTTTTTGGAGGGAAATGCTGTATTTGTGGTTTTGATAAATATCCAGAGGCTTTAGAATTCCATCATATTAATCCCGAAGAGAAAGAGTTTGGTTTAATGGAGAAAGGTGCAACAACAAAAGCTTTGGAAAAACAATTAAAAGAGCTAAAAAAATGCATTATGGTTTGTTCTAATTGTCATAAAGGCATTCATGCTGGAAGAATTGAGTTACCAACAGAAGTTCCTGGGTACGATGAAGAAATTGCTGAAGAACTACTAAGAGAAAACTACCGAATTAAACATGGACAGCAATTTTATTGTCCTCGATGCGGGGCGCCTGTAAGTACGAAAGGTGTTCATTGTATTCCATGTTCAAATCTTTTATCTAGAAAAGTAGATAGACCGAGCAGAGAAGAATTAAAAGAACTTATTCGAAATGTTGCCTTTACAAAAATTGCTGAAAAATTTGGTGTCTCAGACAATGCAGTTCGTAAATGGTGTAAAACATATAATTTACCATCAAAGAAAAAAGAAATATCCAATTATTCAGATGAAGATTGGGAAAAAATTTAGTAAATGCTCCTATAGTTTAATTGGTAAAATAAAAGCCTTGTAATCTTTAGTTCTCCGTTCGATTCGGAGTGGGAGCTTTTCCGCACGGAATAGGTGCGAGCTACGCGCCGTATCTATTTTGTGTATATGCCGGATTGGAGTAATTGGTTATCTCAAGGACCTGCTAAGTCCTCCCACTGAAAGGTGGTGTGCGTTCGAGTCGCGCATCCGGCGCTTATGTGTACGTACCCAAGTGGTTTAAGGGGCTGGACTGCAACTCCAGTATTTCGTGAGTTCGAATCTCACCGTACACTCTTATGCTGCGTGTCCGGGCGGTGAGGGAGCGGTCTTGAAAATCGTTGGCTTGAAAGGGCTTGTAGGTTCGAATCCTATGCGCAGCGCTCTATGGAAGCGTAATTCAGTTGGTCAGAATGCTCGTCTGATAAGCGAGTTGTCGGTAGTTCGAGTCTACCCGTTTCCACTTATGCGGCCGTGGTGTAATGGTAGCATAGCGGTCTCCAAAACCGCGAGATTAGAGTTCAAATCTCTACGGTCGTGTATTTTAAATAGGTAGGTAAACTTATGATAAAAAAGTGTTTAATTTGTGGAAATGAATTTGAAACAATCGAGCATGGTGAAGCAAGGAAATATTGTTTTGAGTGTTCACCTTCTTATAAAAAAGGAGATAATGTTGGCAGAGCCAATACTATTACTGCGATTAGGCACGCCTTAAAAAACGAATTAATTAAAAGAAAGGGCGGTGCTTGCGAGAAGTGCGGATATAATAGATGTTATGCTAGCCTTGAATTTCATCATTTAAACCCTGAAGAAAAAGAATTTACTATAAGTGAATACTGTTCGGGGAATAATGTTAGGGTTGAGTTGGCTCTTGAAGAAATTAAAAAGTGCGCTTTATTGTGTGCTAATTGTCATCGTGAATTCCATGACTTAAATACAAAAGAAAATATTACTTATGAAGAGTTTTTAAATGCTCAGTAAGCTAATCAGGTGAAAGCGCCTGCCTGAAGAGCAGGAGAGTCTGGTTCGATACCAGAACTGAGCATCTATCCCCGTAGGCTAATGGAAAGACCGATTGGCTACGAACCAATTAGTATCAGTTCGACTCTGGTTGGGGATGTATAATGCCGAGGGAACTGGCGTTCGGTCGGGCCTCATAAGCTCGATAGGGTGGGATCGAAACCCAT
>Ga0310690_10000356_pt1 | contig 103100 bp, 81 predicted proteins | sample AusTroGonzalo_MG_2_FD_207661 | JGI IMG/M metagenome (GOLD analysis project Ga0310690, IMG submission 207661) | Bovine rumen microbial communities from tropical cattle in Woodstock, Queensland, Australia - Gonzalo_04 (v2) (version 2) | ecosystem: Host-associated > Mammals > Digestive system >...
ATTCGTCCATTTTTCCCTCCTAAATGTCGATTGTCGCGTTAAGGGCGTTCTCTTCGATGAACTTCCTTCTCGGTTCGACGTTTTCGCCCATGAGAATATCGAACATCCTGTTCGCTTCGGCAGCATCCTGCGAAGTGACTCTGAGAAGGACCCTGTTTTCGGGGCTCATCGTCGTTTCCCAAAGCTGCTCGGGGTTCATTTCACCGAGACCTTTGTAACGCTGGATCTTCTGTCCTTCCTTAGCGATATTGAGAACGGTGTTGAGAAGTTCTCTCCAGCCCGATACCTGTGTCGATTCTTCTTTCGCGACGTTTTTGATCTCGTATTTCTGCGAGCCGTAAGCCATCATCTTTTCACGGAGCCCGTTGATGAGAGTGATTTCGGAATTGTGGGTGTATTTCTGGTCAATGACGCTTACTTTCTCAACACCGAGAGTCGTCGTGTAGATCTTCATCTTGAATTCGCCCTGAACTCTCGTGTTCTCCTCAAGTTCCATTCTGAAAGGAGCTTTCTGCGGGAAATTCTGTTCCATGTAACCTTTGATGAGTTCCCATTTTTCCCAGAGATTTGTCTCGGATGTGAAGTCGTCTTCGACAAGAGTGGTTGTAGCCGCAATAGATTCGACGATCGCCGAGTCGTAGATGAATTCCGTTTTTGCAAGGTTCGCGTTGAGGTCGACAAGAAGTTCGACATACTGTTTGAGACCGGCTTCATCAAGCTCGTTGTCGCCGATCTTGAGCGTAAGTCCCTGAATGCCTGTATCGATAAGGTAATCCTGGAATTCCTTCTCGTCCTTGACGTAGGTTATCTTCTTGTTTTTCGTGATGCCGTAAAGCGGCGGCTGAGCGACATAGAGATAACCTCTTTCGATGACTTCCGGCATGTGGCGGTAGAAAAGGGTGAGGATAAGAGTCATGATGTGCGCGCCGTCAACATCGGCATCTGTCATGATGATGATTTTGTGATAGCGCAGCTTTTCGATGTTGAATTCTTCCTTTCCGATTCCCGTTCCCAAAGCGGCGATGATCATTGTGATGGTCTCGCTTTTCAGAAGTTTGTCGAGACGCGCCTTTTCGACGTTGAGGATCTTGCCTCTGAGCGGAAGAATCGCCTGAGTGCGGCGGTCTCTACCCTGTTTTGCCGAACCACCTGCCGAGTCGCCCTCTACTATGAAAAGTTCTGAGAAAGCGGGATCTTTTTCGGAGCAGTCGGCAAGTTTTCCGGGAAGAGCGGTGCTGTCGAGAGCGCCTTTTCTTCTGACAAGTTCACGCGCCTTTCTCGCAGCCTCTCTCGCAGCGGTAGCCTCGATGATCTTATCGATGATCGTCTTTGCTATGTCGGGGTTTTCCTCAAGGTAGATCGTGAGTGCGTCGACTATCGACTTCGAGACGAAAGCCTGGATCTCGGAGCTTACAAGTTTGTCCTTGGTCTGCGAACTGAACTTCGGATCTGCCATCTTGACCGAAAGGACGGCGGTGAGACCGTCTCTTACATCGTCGCCGTTGATCGAATCGACGATTTTGTCGTTCTTGATGTTCTCCTTGATGTAGTTGATGAAAACTTTCGTGATACCGAGTTTGAAGCCCGCAAGGTGCGTTCCGCCGTCACGGTTGTAAATATTGTTCGTGTAGCAAAAAATCTTCTCGGTGTATGCCGTCGTCCACTGCATCGCGATATCGACCGTGAGATCGCCTTTCTCTTCGTGATTCGACACAGTGATGATATCGGGATGGAGGCCGGTCGTGTTTTCGTTCAGATATTCGACGTAAGCCTTGATTCCGCCTTCGTAGTGGAATTCGAACTCCTGACCGACTCTTTCGTCAAGCAGATAGATTCTTACACCGCTGTTGAGGAAAGCCATTTCGCGGAGTCTCTGCTCGACTTTTTTAAGGTCGAAAGTGGTCATCGAGAATATTTCTGAATCAGGTTTAAATGTGACTTTTGTGCCGTGTTCTGTTGTCTCGCCGACTTTTTCAAGCGGAGCGACAGGGGTGCCGCGGTGGTAAGTCTGCCTGTAGATGCCGCCCTGACGCTTGATCTCAAGGTCAAGGGTTTCGGAAAGGGCGTTTACGCAGCTGACGCCGACACCGTGAAGACCTCCGGAAACCTTGTATGCGTTGTTGTCGAATTTACCGCCGGCGTGAAGGACCGTCATGATGACTTCGGCCGCGGAACGGTGCTCCTCCTCGTGCATATCGACCGGGATACCTCGGCCGTTATCCTTGATCGTTATGCTCTCATCGACATGGATATAAACTGAAATTTTGTCGCAGTATCCTGCAAGAGCCTCGTCGATACTGTTGTCGACAACTTCGTAGATCATGTGGTGCAGACCGCTTCCGTCGTCAGTGTCGCCGATGTACATGCCAGGTCTCTTCCTGACCGCCTCAAGTCCTTTCAGAACGTGGATGCTGGACGCGCCGTAATCCTGTTCCGCCTGGGCCTGAGAGATGTTTTTTTCTTCATTAAGATCTGTCATAAAAAACCTCCTAAATAAACAGACGCGGCATTGTATTTTATCGAATCGCAAAAATCAATTTTTATCGAAGAAAAAAATCAATGATTTTTTGGACATACACGATTTTTCTGCATCAAAAAACGCATTTTTAAGTATTTGATTTTATTGAACTTTTTTGGTGGCAAAAATTTGAGGTCAAAAAAAGGCCGTTTTTTTGAAAAAATCGCATTTTTTTATGAGAAAAATTTGTGATTTTTCCGAGTGAAAATTTACGATTTTTTAAGAGTGAAAAGTGGCTCTCCGGCGCGGATTTTTTCACCTGCTCCGATGTTTGCTTTTTCGACCGCGTCTTCGGGAACGAGAAGAACGATAGTCGAACCCATTTCGAACATTCCGAGCTCGTCGTTCTGTGAATATTTCACATCGTTTTTGACCCACTCGTCAGAGAATTTTCCGGTGAAATTCATTTTTATCGAGCCGACGAAAGTAGCTCCTACCGCAGTGTAGAAGTAGTTGAAGTTCTCCGCCCTGAATTTGACGACGACACGCTCATTTCTGATAAAAAGCCTGTTGATATTGTCAAGTCCGAGAGAATTTACCGGGAAAAGCCGCCATCCTGTGTGGATGTGTGCCGCAACTGTCGAATTGACCGGAACATGGAAACGGTGATAATCGCGCGGCGAAAGATAGATCGTAGCAAGCCAGAAGCCTTTTTCGAAAGGGAGTTCCTTTTTGACAAGTTCCGAAACGAGATAGGTTCTGCCTTTCACCTGTGTCGCGACATCGGCGTGGATGTTCTCGAGAACGCTTACGACACCGTCGCATGGCGAAAGGAATGCGTTTTCGTCATTTTTCAGCGGACGTTCCGAAGGATCGATTTTCCTTGTGAAAAAAGCGCCGAGAGAATCGTAGTCTTCGAGTTCTCCTTCAAAATTTTTCATGTCGATTCCGTAGTGCGAGGCGTAAAATTCAATTACTTTCTGAATGAGACAAGCAGGAAATTCCAGTTTTGTGATTTTACCCCAGATCCTGCTGAAAAGAGGAAACGAAATTATGAAAAGAAATAAAAGTTTCAAATGTTTCATAAAGGCTTGTCTCTAAATTGCGGTTTAGAAGTAAAGGTCTCTTTTGCCTTTTTCGATTTCGCCGAGAAGTTCCTGAGTTTTCGCTCTTCTTTCAGGATTTTCGATATCTTCCATGAGTTTGACCAAGAGTTTTTCGCCTTTTGCCTTGGTTTCGGGCGAAGCGAAGTCTTCAAGATACTCTTTGAATGTAAGCATTCCGTTCGGAAGGCAGAATTCGTGGATAAGTCCCGGTTTTGCAAGATCCATGAAGTCAGCTCCTACGCGACCTCTGCGGTAACATCCTGTGCAGAATGAAGGAATGTAGCCGCCGTCGATGAGCGAAGAAACGACTTCGTCAACAGATCTATGATCGCCAAGCGAGAACTGAGCGCCCGCCTCGTCTTCTTCGTATCCGCCGGGATTGGTCCTGCTTGCTGCGCTGACCTGGCTGACGCCGTAGTGGAGAAGGCGTGTTCTGATTTTGTCGTTTTCACGGGTCGAAAGGATGATTCCGGTGTAGGGAAGCGAAAGTCTGATTACAGCGACTAAAAGCATGAATTCATCATCGCTTACCGGATGCGGGATCGCGTATGAAAGCGGTGCGCCTTCTGCAGGTTCGATTCTCGGAACGCTGACAGTGTGCGGACCGATCCCGTAAGTTTTGTCAAGGTGGTTAGCGTGTTCGAGAAGTGCAAGAGTCTCAAAACGGTAGTCGGTAAGTCCGAAAAGTGCTCCGATACCGACATCGTTGAGTCCTGCGCGGAGAGCTCTGTCCATAACGAGAAGTCTCCAGCCGTAGTCAGCCTTGAGGCCGCTCGGATGGAACTCGGGATAGAGTTTTTCGTCGTAGGTTTCCTGGAAACAGATGTATGTTCCGATCTTCTCTTTCTTCAGAAGTCTGAAGTTGTCCTCGCTCTGAGGCGCGATCTCGACATTGATCCTGCGGACGGTGTTGCCGTTCCAGTTCGTCTCATAGACTTTTCTGATCGAGTGAGCGTAGTATTCAACGTCAGTTGCTCTCGCTTCACCGCCGATGACGAGAAGTCTTTTGTGTCCCATTTTGAGGAGCAGTCTCGTTTCGTCCTGGATCTGCTCGTCGGTGAGTATTGCACGTTTGAGTGCGGTGTTGTCCTTTCTGAAAGAGCAGTAAACGCAGTTGTTCGTGCAGACGTTGCCGAGATAAAGCGGCGCGAAAAGAACTATTCTTTTGCCGTAAATTATCTCTTTCGCTTTTCCCGCTGCTTCGAAAACCTTGTTGCGCTGTTTTTCGTCCTTGATGTTGAGAAGGATCGCAGCGTCTTTAAGGTCGAGACCTTTGAGCTGCATAGCGCGGTTGAGGACTTCGTCAACCTGACTGTCCGTTACTTTCTGGTCGATAAGACCGTAAAGTTTCTCACGGTCGATAAAAATTTTTTCAGTGTTCAGCGACTTCATCTTCAACTCCGTCTTCTTCAGCATATTTGCTTAAAACAGACTTGACTTCGAAGCCTTTGAGTTTGCCGACCTTTCCGGTAAGCGACGAGATCCTGTCTGTCGTGCCGTGGACGACAAGCGAGATAACCTGAGCTCCGGGAAGCCCGAGATTGAGCCCCATTCTTCCTACGATGATATCACCGTGCTGTGAAAGGATTGTGTTTAATTTTGAAACGTTTTCTTTTTCGGTAACAACGATCAGAACCGATCCGACTCTCTTTTCCATCAGACACCTCTTTTGGATAAGTTAATAAAAACAACTTTGATGCCGACCTTCGGCATCTCAGACACGGCATGATACGGTTCAAAAGCGGCTTGTCAAATTTTACCGCAAATTAAATGATTCCCGTAGCAATAAGCGTGTTGTAGGTGAAGTATACTGCTACAAGCAGAACGCCGGAAAAGCGGCTGATCTTTCCTCTTGCCGCGAAAACGAAAAGTAGAAGCGTCAGGACGGAGACAAGCGGAATGTCACGGAGGAGGATTTTCGGATCGGATGCAACCGGTGCGATCACGGCTGCGATTCCGACAACGCAGAGCGTGTTGAAAAGGTTCGATCCGACAACGTTGCCGAATGCGACTTCGTGCTCGTTTTTCCTCGCTGCCGAAACCGACGAGGCGAGTTCGGGAAGCGATGTTCCCAAAGCGACGATCGTGAGTCCGATTATAAGTTCGCTGATCCCGAGCCGGACAGCGATCCCCTGTGCAGCCCAGACGAGAGCTTTCGAACTGGAGATCAGAAGCCCGAGTCCCAGAACAAGCCGGAAAAGCGATTTGAAAATAGAAGCTTTTCCGCCGTTTTCCGCATCTTCGGAAAGTTCCTCCTTTTTACCGAGCGATGAAACGACCATGATCACAAGGAAAACAGCAAGCAGTATTATCGCGTCGATCCGCGAAATCTGTCCGTCAAGGATCAGAACGACCGTCAGCGGAATCGTGAGAAGAAGGAACGGGAGCTCCTTTTTCATCAGCGTTTTATCGACTTTTATCGGGTTGACGATTGCCGCGACACCTAAAATCAGAGCGATGTTCGCGATATTCGAGCCGTAGGCGTTGCCAAGGGCAAGACTCGGGCTGCCTTCAATAGCCGAAGTCGCCGAAACGAGCATTTCGGGAGCGGAAGTTCCGAATCCGACGATCACCATGCCGATTAAAAACGGGGAAATCCCGAAAAATTTCGCCACTCCGCACGCGCCGTCGACAAATTTGTCGGCGCTCCACGCCAGAACAAGAAGCGAAACGATGAGAACAAGAGCCTGAATCCACATTTTATACCTCTTTTATTATAAAACGCGCTACGGCGAAACAAAAAACGAAGGAATTTCGCGGTTTATGACGCTCTGGATCTTTGCCGCTTCGGTTGGATCCAGTTTTTTTGTAAAAATTTCAAGTTTTGCACGTAAAACTCCGTCCGAAACCGAAATTTTCAGTTCATATTCCGCGCTGTTCAGCTTTATTTCTCTGTTCTGCCGCAGATTTTCGTCTTTGAGAACGATTTCGTATCTCCCGTAGTCGCTGTTGCCGCCCAGATACTCGAATTTCGGAATTTTCACCCCTTTCAAAGCGGTTCCTTTGATTTTCAGAACCCCCGGATTCTCAGCGGAAAGTTCCGGTGCCGTCGCTTTAAGTTCGAGCTGGCCGAAAAGCTCTTTTTGCGAAAAAGATGAATATTTTTCAGATATTAAATTGATCTCAAAAGAGCCGTCTCCTTTTGCGTCAAATTCAAAAAGTTCGCGCAGAGGGAGAACTTTCTCCCAGTTTCCGTTTGAATGGACGAATTCGGGATAAACCGCTTTGCCGGAAGAATTCAGATAGAGACCGAATTCGTTTTTTTTCAGGATTTCTCCTGTTATTCCGCTCATTTCCTCAAATTTTGCCGTCGAATCGTAGAAAAGAATCGTTTCAGGTGTTTCGATGTGCTTCCAGTTTTCGGGAAGAGTCACCGGAATGTGCCTGTTTTCAAGTGCAAAAACTTTTTTTGACGGAAAAAAGTGGACCAAGCGCGAACAGAGTTTTTTGTCTCTGAAGAAGAATTCGGTTCCTTCAGACGGTTTTGCGCAGTCAAGTTCTTCTACTATCGCGACATCTTTTTCAATAAGCAGATTCAGCCCTTCGTTTGAAATGCAAATGCTGAATTTTGCTAAATATTTCTGCTTTAGAAAGCTGTCTTCGGGTGAAAGGACTACCGATTTATATAAATCTTCCTCTGAATCGAATCGTGACGGGCAAACAGGATTTTCTGCTGAAACTGCGAGAAATAACGCGAATAAAAGCGAAAACACTACCAGATATTTTTCGGTTTGATTCTAGCTGCGTTGCCTTTACGAAGTCTCTGATAGTAAAGTTTGCTTCTGCGAACGAGACCTCTGTTTACGAGCTCTATCTTTTCAATCATCGGGGAGTGAAGCGGGAAAATCTTCTCAACGCCGTAACCGCCCGAGAACTTTCTGACTGTTATTGTTGTTCTGTTGTTGTCTCTGCCGTTTTTGATTGCGATGACATCGCCTTTGAAAATCTGGATACGAACTTTTTCACCTTCGATGATACGGGTATGAACTTCGATTTTATCTCCCGGTTTTACATAATAATGGTCAATTCTTCTCTGCTGATTTTCAAGTTTTTGAATAATGTTGGTCGTCATTTTTATCTCCTCCAAAAAAACGCGGCGGTATATTAGTCACTTCTGCTCAATCTGTCAATAAAAATCGACACCGCGCTTCTTACACTAAGATGGTTATAGCCAGTTTTTATATCTATCGGTTCTAACAAAAAATCCAATGAATTCAAAAAGTTGTCTTCCATTCCGCCGGCTGTTCCGAAGAGTATCAGAACAGGCTTATTTTTTTCTTTTTTAAGCTCGCTTATCGTGACGAATTTTTCTTTTTTCCTTGCGGTCGTCCCGACAGTCACCGGTTTTTCGCCGCAGCGTTCCTCGATCTCCTTTTTCGCTTCGTCCAGACTTGAAACGATTTTCATGACCTGCAGGGCTTTGAAGCGGTCGGGATTGTATTCTTTTCCTTCACCCTGAGTCCAGTGAGAGGCGAGCTGAGTAGCGATCGCCCTCATTTTTTCGTCTGGATGGATAACGAAATATCCGCCGAGGCCGTAAGTCGCGCAGACTCTCGCGATGTCGTGAAGGTCAAGGTTCGTTATCGAAGATGTTATGGTCGCGCCGTTACGCAAAACGGGGCTGTGGATAAGTCCGATATAAAAATTTTTCATTTCATTTCTTCCCAGAATTCGGTCGGAATTTGTGAAAGGAGTTCAGGCCTGTTTTCAGCGGTTTTTGCCAAAGCGTTGCGAAGCCGCCATGCTTCGATTTTTGCGTGGTTGCCGCCTGTAAGCACTTTCGGGATCGCCAGACCTCTGAAAACACGGGGCATAGTGTACTGGTCGTGTTCTAAGAGCGGCAGAGTGAATGACTCGTTTTTGAACGATTCTTCGTTTCCGAGAACGCCGGGAATCAGTCTTGTCACCGCGTCAATTACAGAAAGGGCGGCGGTTTCTCCGCCTGTTAAAACATAGTCGCCGACAGAAAGTTCGGTTGCGCCTGAAATCTCGATGAAACGCTGGTCGATTCCTTCGTAATGGCCGCATACAATAATCAGATGTTCCGCAGTTTCAGCGAATTCGACCGCTTTTTTCTGATTGAAAAGTTTCCCCCGCGGCGACATCACGATCGTCAAAGTTTTTTCGGTTTTCGGAAGCGCTTCCCAAGCCGCTGTTATTACTTCCGGCTTCATCACGAGTCCGGCACCGCCGCCGTATGGCGAATCGTCGACCTGCCGCCTGTTGCCGAGCCCGAACTCGCGGATCTGGTGCAGGTTGAGTTCGATTATATTGTTGTCGACAGCCCTTTTCATCATGCTGACGGAGAAAGGCGACTCGAAAAATTCGGGGAAAAGTGTCAGAACGTCAATTTTCAGGTGCGTCATTTTCAGATCCGTTGCTGTTTCCTTCTTTGAGTTTTTCTTCAGCTTTGCGCTTCAGTTCCTCTTCGATCGCCGCAGGGGTCATGAAAGGTTCGTTGTTGCGTGCGATCAGGATCTCGCTTCTGCCGGTCATGCGCTGTTTTTCGTCGAATTTTACCGGTTTACCCGAAAGGACCGAGGAATACTGCGTCGATTTCAGTGCTTCGACGAAGTTGCCCATGTCGCTTTTCTGCGATGCGGCAAGCGCCGAAAGCACAGTGTCTGCTACTTCGGCTGCAATCGTTTCCGCAAAGTAGAGTGCCCTGTTGTTTGCAGCCTTGAAAGCGGAATTCAGTTTAGTGTATTTTTCATTTTTTTCGGAAGTGTCGGGCGTAGGCGCGAAAACGACCATTCCGTCGATAAGTTTGCCTAACTGCTCTACATTTTTCGGGCTGTTCACGATTTCGGAAGGTCCGAGAACCAGGATCTGCTGAATGTCCCAGTCAAAGCCCTCTTTCCGGAGTTCCTGCTTTTTTACCGTTACCGCGCGGTTCAGATATTTCTGATAGTATGCGAATTCGACATTGAGATACGGGAACGACGGCAGCAGCATCGCGGTCTGCGCAGGCGGAGTGAGGACGACGAGCGTGTCAAAAGCGCATTTTCCGGGAATCGTCTTGATGAACCGCTCGACCGCGCGCTTTATCATCGTGTCGTTCGTAAATTTTTCCTTGTTGCGCCAGCGGAAAGTGCGGATCGCTTCTTCGTAGTTGTCCTGTTTCCCGACAACTTTCTCGACATCGTCCATATAAGCGTTGTCTGCAGGCGAAATGTTAATGATATCGGTTACTTCTCCGCCAAGCTCCTCGATCGTTTTCCAGTAGATGTCGCGCAGGACCCTGCCGTTGAAATCGTCGATGTAGGCGAGCGCGAATTTTTTTCTTTCCCTTTCCGAAACCGCGTATTTTACAAGGTTTTCAGCTTCGAGATCCTTTGTCGGCATGATGTTGAAAAACAGCGATTCCGCATCCGTTACGAAAGGAACGTATGAAATGACGGGAATAGAATATTCGGTCGATTTTGCGATCAGATTTTCTGCAAATTCCGGCGCGAAGAAAGGACCGGCAACGGCAAAACATTTGATTTCTTTTGCCTTTTGCATTGCCGCATCAACGCCTTTTTCGTCTTCATACTCTAAAAATTCCGGTTTTATGCCCGATTTGTCGTATTTTGAAAGATGCCAACTGATGTAGTTTCTGATGACTTCGTTGTATTTAGTCCATTTGTCGTTTGAGGAAAGGGCAATGCAGAGTTTTTTCCAGTCGGGAACATAGCTTCCGTCAAATTCGAAAACTGCCGCGACAGGTGCGTTTTCTTCAGCAGTGTCAGGATTTTCCTGCTTTTCAGCCTCTTCAGCCTCTTTCATGCCGTCTTCGGCCTCTTTCTGGATTTCTTCAATGGTTTTCGGCTGTTCTTCTTCGAGAGGCGCAGCGCCTGCTCCTTTCAGCGCGTCATTGAAATTCCGTCTGTTTTCATCGCTTTCGTTCAGCCACTTGTCAAGTTCAGGCTGGAGATTCGCCTTTTTCGCGTCGTCAAGCGCGTTATACCATTTTGCAGCGGTGTCGAACCTTTTTGAATAGAGGTAGGCGAAAAAAACGGTTTTTGATGCCGGGACTTTTTCTTCAGGCTGAAGTTTTGTATAGACTCCGAGCACCCATTTGATTGAATCTTCATATTTTTTTTCGGCAAGCGCAGCTTCGCCCGCCATGAGGTGCGTTCTGTTGGCAAAAGGCTGAATCTGATGAAGTTCTTCAAAAATTTCAAGTGCTTCGGCATTTTTGTTCTGCTTGAAAAGAGAGGACGCAAGCATGAATTTTATCTGGTTCGTCTGCCAGTTTGCCCATTCGAAAGCGGAAAGTTCCTTTGAATAAGTCTCTATTCCGGCGAAATCATTCTCCGCTTCAAGCGATTTGTAGCGCGCTTCAACTGTTTCCCAGTCAGGATTTGCCGGAGTTTCGTTCATTTCAAGCGAAGAACAGCTTGTATGAAAAACCGAAACTACGATAAAAATGAATATAAAAAACCTGATTTTCATTAATTCCCCCACAAAAAAAACGCAGTATTTTACGAAAAAAAGTCAAATAATCAAGTTGATATGCAAAATCGCCGGTTATATTGACTTTTATCAGCAAATTATTATTGTTCGCGCGTGATTTTTGGAGGAGTTGAATATGACAGAATTTAACGGCGCAATACTTATGATAACGGGCGGAACAGGCTCGTTCGGCAATACGGTTCTCAAACATTTTCTTACTTCGGATATAGCGCAGATCCGCATTTTTTCGCGTGACGAGAAAAAGCAGGACGATATGCGCCACGATCTGCAGGCGAAATATCCCGATCACGCTAAAAAAGTTAAATTTTACGTCGGCGATGTCCGTGATCCGCGCTCTCTTGCGGATGCGATGCCGGGCGTCGACTATATTTTTCATGCTGCGGCTTTAAAGCAGGTTCCGTCTTGCGAATTTTTCCCGATGCAGGCAGTCAGAACCAATGTCGAAGGAACCGACAACATGCTTCACGCTGCGATGAATGCTGGGGTAAAGAGGGTCGTTTGCCTCAGCACCGACAAGGCGGCCTATCCGATCAATGCGATGGGAATAAGCAAGGCGATGATGGAACACGTCATCTATGCTAACGCGAGAGTCGCGGCAGAACGCGGCGGAACGGTCATCTGCTGCACGAGATACGGCAACGTAATGTGTTCGCGCGGCTCGGTAATTCCCCTTTTTATCAACCAGATCCACGCAGGAAATCCGATAACTATAACAGACCCGAACATGACACGCTTTCTTATGAACCTTGACGAAGCGGTCGAACTTGTCAGATTCGCTTTCGGCCACGCTAATCCTGGAGACCTCTTCATTCAGAAAGCCGACGCTTCGACAATAGGAGACTTGGCGAAAGCTGTGCAAAAACTTTTTGGCGACACTGGCACGAACATCATAGGAACGAGACACGGTGAAAAACTTTACGAGACCCTCATGACAAGAGAGGAAAGGCTCCGTTCCGAAGATATGGGAAGATACTTCAGGGTCGCAGCCGACAACCGCGACCTCAACTACGACAAATTCTTCGTCAAAGGCGAAGTCCACACGATGGCTGACGAGGCTTACACGAGCCACAATACAAACAGGCTTGACGTTGCAGGGACAATCGAAAAAATCAAAACAGCCGACTATGTCAAAGAAGAACTTCAGGGCATCCGCCACAACTAAGCGAGGTTTCAATGAATATTCTTGTTACCGGTGCGGCTGGTTTCGTAGGAAAAAATATTATCGAAAATCTTAAAAATATCCGCGACGGAAAAAACAGGACACGTCCCGCTCTTTCAATCGGAGAAATTTTTGAGTATGACCTCGGCAATACCGCATCAGAGCTTGACGAATGGTGCAAAAAAGCCGATTTCATTTTCAATCTCGCAGGCGTCAACCGCCCCAAAGATCCGAAAGAATTCAGAGAGGGAAATTTCGGATTCGCTTCGACTTTGCTCGATACTCTCAAAAAACACAAAAACACTTCTCCCGTCATGCTTTCAAGCTCGCTGCAGGCTACTCTCGCAGGGCGTTTCGGAACTTCGGAATACGGTCTCAGCAAAAAAGCGGGCGAAGAACTTTTCTTTGATTACGCAAAAGAAACCGGCGCAGAAGTTTTTGTCTACCGCTTCCCGAACTTAGTCGGAAAGTGGGTGAGACCCAACTACAACAGCGCAGTCGGAACATTCTGCAACAATATCGCGAACGATCTTCCGATAACGGTGAACGATCCATCTGTAGAACTCGAAATGCTTTTCATCGACGATCTGATCGAAGAAATGTTTGACGCGATGGAAGGGCACCCTCACAGATGCGATTATCCCGCAGTTGACGAAGTTGTTGACTGCGTGAAATTTGACGGGCTCACTCCGCTCTGGAATGAACACGGAAGGTACTGCGGTGCTCCTGTAACGCACAAAGCGACACTCGGTTACATCGTTGAATGCCTCAAAAAATTCCACGACCAGCCTCAAACGCTTATGATGCCTGAGATAGCACCCGGAAGTTTCGAGAAAAAGCTCTATTCGATGTATCTCAGCTATCTTCCGAAAGAAAAGGTCGCGTTCGACCTCAAAATGAACTGCGACGAAAGAGGAAGTTTCACCGAACTTTTGAAAACTTTCGACCACGGTCAGTTTTCGGTAAACATCAGTAAACCCGGCATCACAAAAGGAGAACACTGGCACAACACGAAGTGGGAATTCTTCATCGTCGTGAGCGGTCACGGACTCATTCAGGAGCGGAAAATCGGAACTGACGAAGTAATAGAATTTGAAGTGAGCGGCGAAAAAATTCAGGCAGTCCACATGCTTCCGGGATATACCCACAACATAATCAACCTCTCGAAAACAGAGAATTTAGTCACTCTGATGTGGGCGAACGAGACTTTCGACCCCGCGCACCCCGACACATTTTTTGAAAAAGTCGTTAAAATGGAGAAATAAATGGCTAACTGGAAAAACAACGGCAAACTTAAACTTTTGATCATCGTCGGCACTCGTCCTGAGATCATCCGCCTTGCCGCGGTGATAAAGAAATGCAGGAAGTATTTCGACACCATCCTTGCCCACACCGGTCAGAATTACGACTACAATTTGAACGGCGTTTTCTTCCGCGATTTAGAGCTCGAAGACCCGGAAGTTTACATGGATGCTGTCGGCGAAAATTTGGGTCAGACGATGGGAAACATCATCGCAAAAAGTTACGAACTTATGGTCGAACTCGATCCAGATGCTGTTTTAGTTCTCGGAGACACGAACAGCTGCCTTTCTGTCATCGGTGCGAAACGGCTGCACATCCCGATTTTCCACATGGAAGCAGGCAACCGCTGCAAGGATGAATGTCTTCCCGAAGAGACGAACCGCCGCATCGTTGACATAATTTCAGACGTAAATATCGCATACTCGGAACATGCGAGACGTTACCTTGCTGACTGTGGACTTCCCAAAGAACGCACCTACGTTTCGGGCTCTCCGATGGCGGAAGTTCTCCACAACAATCTGAAAAAGATCGAAGCTTCCGATATCCATAAAAAACTCGGTCTTGAAAAAGGAAAATATATCCTTCTTTCGGCGCACAGAGAGGAAAATATCGATACCGAAAAGAATTTCACGAGCCTTTTCAGCGCGATAAACGCGATGGCTGAAAAATACGATATGCCTATTCTTTACAGCTGCCATCCGAGAAGCCGCAAAAGACTTGAGGCAAGCGGATTCAAGCTTGATAAACGCGTGATCCGGCACGAACCGCTCGGTTTCCACGACTACAACTGCCTTCAGATGAATGCTTTCTGCGTAGTCTCCGATTCAGGAACTCTGCCCGAAGAAAGCAGCTTCTTCACTTCGGTCGGACACCCGTTTCCTGCAGTCTGCATAAGAACTTCGACAGAACGTCCCGAAGCGCTCGACAAAGCCTGCTTCATCCTCTCCGGAATCGATACATCAGGGCTTTTGCAGGCGGTAGAGACCGCAGTCGAAATGGTCAAAAACGAGCTCGACGGCGGCGCGATACCTGTTCCCGACTACACCGACGAAAACGTTTCCGACAAAATCGTCAAAATAATCCAGAGCTACACCGGAATAGTCAACAGAATGGTGTGGAGAAAGGATTAAATATCTGTCCGCTCCCTAAGATTTCCTTATTTATTGACTTTTATCTTGAGTATATTATTGTTCGCGCGCGATTTGAAGTCGTTTGTAGGGGGAATACAGTATGAAACGGGTTATTACTTACGGAACTTTTGACCTGCTGCATTACGGTCACATCAACCTTTTACGCAGGGCAAAAGCTCTAGGCGACTACCTGATTGTTGTTATTTCGACAGATGAATTCAACTGGAACGCAAAGCGCAAAAAGTGTTATTTCAATTACGAACAAAGAAAGGCTCTTGTCGAAGCTGTCAGGTATGTCGATCTTGTTATTCCTGAAGAAAATTGGGAACAGAAGAGAAGCGATATGCACGAATATCATATAGATACTTTTGTTATGGGCGATGACTGGAAAGGCAAATTCGATTTCCTGAAAGAAGAGGGGGTCGAAGTGGTATATCTTCCGCGTACTCCCGAAATCAGCAGCAGCCAGATCAAAAAAGATCTTTATGATGCAAACGCTGTCGAAAGCGAAAGCAAGACAAACCATGACGATATTGATACGGATCCGAAATAAATTTTATAAAGCAGGATAATGCGACAGAGGCTGATTTACATTTTAAAACACAATGTTCTGATTCAAAAATTGTACAGAATCGTTATGAGTTTTATTTTTCGTTTCTGGGGAAAATTTTTGAAGCTTGATGATGATCTTGTAATTTTTGTTTCATTTATGGGGGTAGGGTTCAACGACAGCCCAAAAGTAATTTACGACTATATGCAGAATCATAATGAATATAAAAAATATCGCTGTGTGTGGGCGTTTGAGCATCCTGAAAAATTTCCGGATCTTGAAACGGTCAAAATTGATTCTTTTGCGTATTTCAAAACAGCTTTGAAAGCCAGATATTGGATTACGAACACGAATATCGAGCGCGGTTTGCGCTTTAAGAAAAAGGGGCAGATTTATTTGAACACCTGGCACGGTATTGCATTGAAGTATATAGGAAACGATGTCGCAGGCAGGAACGATTTCAATTTTGATACCGTCGACTATCTTTGTGTTTGCGGAGATTATGACGAAAAGGTCTATGCAACGGCTTTCAGAGCTAAGGAAAACAGCTATCTGAGATGCGGACTGCCAAGAAACGAGGAACTATGGAATGTTACCGAGGAACAGAAGCTGTCTATGAAGGCAAAACTCGGGATCGCTGCTGATAAAAAAGTCGTTTTATATGCTCCGACATGGCGTGAAAGCACAAATGGAGGCAGAACTTATGAGATAAAACCTCCGATTCACTTCGATGTCTGGAAAAAGGAACTCGGGGAAGACTATGTCATTTTATTCAGGGCGCATCATCTGACCACAAAAGTTCTGGGATTGAAGTTCGACGAGTTTGTGAGAGATGCGAGTTCTTATACGGCGGTCAACGATCTTATGATTGCGTCTGATATGCTGATAACCGACTATAGCGCGATAGCTTTTGACTATTCGATTCTTGGCAGACCGATTTTCTGTTATGCATATGATTACGATACATATCTGGCAGAACGCGGCACATATTTTCAGATCGACGAAAAATATCCGAACAGGAGCTGCAGGACTGAAGAAGAGTTGCTTGCAAGGATCAGGAATCTTGATTATGAAGCTGAATGCAGAAACACGAAGCGTTTCAGAGAAGAGTTTATTCAGTATGGAGTCGGTGCAACGGAGACTTGCGTAAAAGCCGAGTTCGGCAGGCAGTAACAGATAAAGGAGTATCTATTTGAAAATTCTGTTTTGGATGTTTTCAGGGTTTGACCGGCACACGACTTCCGAACATCTCCTTTCAGCCGTAATAGAACAGCTTTGTATCGCCGGACATTCCGTGCATATCATACAGAAAAATACCGGAGGCTGCTTTCCTTCAGTTCCTGAAAAATTAGCCGAGTATCCGGTTTCAACAGATGCCATTCCGTTCAAAGCGGCAGATAAAGGCAATTTCATAGCCAGATACCTGGCCGATCTAAAGTATGCGAACGCCTGCAAAAAGCATATATCATCTGGTTACGATGCCGTTTTCATTCAATCCAACAATGTCGAAGGATTCGCGGCAAGAATCGTTCGGAACAAAATGCCAGAGGCGATTCTGACTTTGAATATCCAGGACATTTTTCCTTACAACGCGGTTTTCGGCGGTAAAATAAAAAAGAACGGCCTTGTTTTCAAAATTCTGGCTGCTGTCCAGAGATATGCCTACAAACACGCTGACCACATAATCACGATTTCGGAGGATATGAAAGATACGCTTGCTGCAGACGGAACTGAAGCAGATAAAATCGAGGTCGTATACAACTGGTCGTATCAGGACGAACTATATGAAAACATCGATCTTGCTCCGGTTTCGCACATGTTCGGCAAAAACTTTTTCAATGTGGTTTATGCCGGAAACATCGGTGTGATGCAGAATGTCGATATCTTAGTTGAAGCGGCAAAGCTGATGAAAGGCGAAAACAAAATTTGGTTTCATATCATCGGCAACGGTGTCTACAAGGAAAAACTTGAAGCGAGAGACAAAGAATATGGCATCACGAACATCTCTTTCTGGCCGATGCAGCCGCCGGAACTTGCCCCCGCTATTTACAGCGCCGCAGACATAAACATAATACCGTTGGTTAAAGATGTTTACAGAACTGCATTGCCGAGCAAAACAGCGACTTGTCTCGCATGTCAGAAACCGATAATTTTCGCTATCGGTAAAGAGAGCAAATTCGGTCAAAAAATTGCACAAGAAGCAGGATGCCAGGTCGTTGGAGCAGATAAACCTGAAGAACTGGCTGAAGCAATCCGCAAAGTCCAGAACGGCAAAACCGCTAATAAAGAAGGAGAATTTTTCCTGAATTATTGCGGAATTACAGAAAATAGCAGAAAATATGCGGAGATTATTGTGAAAAAATGAAGATTATTCTTTTATCTCCACTTCCGCCACCATCGGGTGGAATTGCCGGTTGGACTCAGAGAATGCAGAAAGCAGAACTAAAAAATAAGTGGACTGTTGGTGTCGTAGATGAAAAGCTTATAGGCGAGAGAAATGAAAATATTGGTGGACATAAAAAAAGTATGTTTACCGAATTTAATCGTTCCCGTAAGATTTGGAAAGACTTAAAAAATCAATTGGCTGATGCTGATGCGCGTGTGGTTCAGGCGTGTATTCCGGCTACAGCGGGCGCAATGATGCGTGAAATTATTTCTGCAAAAATTACGCATAGAAAAGGACGGAAGTTTATAACTCATTTCAGATGTACCGTTCCCAATATGATAAAGTCTAAGCTTCAGATGTTTTTATTAAAGATACTTGTACATAATTCAGACTGCATTTTTTGTCTTAATCAGCAGACAATAAATTTTATTAAGTTGTTTGATGAAACTGCTGATTGCAGATATATACCAAATTTTGTTGATCTTTCAGAAACCTATCAAAGAGCAGAGTTTTCCGACACTGTAAAAAAGATTGTTTATACCGGCAGGATCTTTGAAAGCAAAGGTTGCAGGCTAATGGTTGATGTGGCTAGAAAATGTCCTGATATTCAATTCGAATTGATAGGTAAAATTGCAATGGATATAGACAATTTGCCAGAAAATGTCGTTTTTACCGGAGAAAAAGACAAGGAATTTATAAGGCGGGAACTTAAAGCAGCAGATGTTTTTATGTTCTTGACAAAATTTCCTGGAGAAGGCTTCTCAAATTCTCTTGCAGAGGCGATGGCGTATTCATTACCTTGTATCGTTTCTGATTGGGCCGCAAACAGGGATATGATCGGAACTGAAGGCGGTATTGTTTTGAACAGCCCCTCTGTAAACGATGTATTGTCAGCAATTTCAATAATTGAGCAGAAAGGCTTACGAGAAAAAATGGGGAAGAACAACTATGTAAAAGTTGTAGGAAATTTCAGTCGTAAAGTAGTGACAGATCAGTATGTTGAAGTTTATGAAGAACTTATGGATAAAAAAAGAAAGATGTAAATGAAAAAAGTGCTGCTTTATATCGGCTCCATGCAAAAAGGAGGTGCTCAGCGTGTAATGTCTGTTATTGCAGATTGTTTGATAAACATGGACTGCGAAGTGGTTTTGATAAACGATATCATTCCTGTCGAAGGTGTTCCAGAATACGAAATCAATAGAAATGTCAGGAGAAATTTTCTTGATAATTCTTCAAAACCGAACTTTTTTCTTAAGAATTTTCATAGAATAGCGAAACTTAGACAAACAATTATATTAGAAAAACCCGATTGCATATTGTCTTTTTTAGGTCCTACCAATATACGAATGCTAATTTCTAGCATTGGATTGAAAGTTCGAAAAGTGGTTTCTGTTCGCAATGATCCGTATCGAGAATACGGGCGAGGATTAAAAAGATGGATATCAAGGCTTGTTTTTTTACTTTCGGATTTTACTGTATTTCAGACAAGAGATGCTTCAACTTATTTTAGCAAATCAGTTCGACAAAAATCAGTGGTAATTCCCAATCCGGTTTCTGATGAGTTTTATCAGCATGATTGGTCGGGAAAAGGCCAAAATATAGTTGCTATTGGTAGGCTTCACTCGCAAAAAAACTATCCACTGCTAATAAAAGCTTTTGCTAAAATATCTCAACAATATAAAAACACTAATTTAGATATATACGGAGATGGCACTCTTAAAGAAAATCTGAAACATCTTTGTAAGGAGTTGGGAGTTAGTAAGAGAGTTAATTTTCATGGAACGGTTTCCAATATTCCTGAAATACTTGAGAATTCAAAATTATTTGTGATGTCATCAAATTACGAGGGAATGCCAAATGCTTTAATGGAAGCTATGGCGGTTGGTGTGCCTGTTATTTCTACTGATTGCCCATGCGGAGGTCCTAAAGAATTGACAGATGCCGGCAAATATGGAATTCTTACACCATGTGAAGATATAACAAAATTTGCAGATGCTTTGAATAAAATGCTTTCATCAAGTGATACGCTAAATTGTTACCATAAACTGGCAAAACAAAAGGCTTCTGAATATAAAGCGAACATTATAATGAGTAAATGGTATGATGTCTTAATATGCAATTAGCTGGTAAGTACTTATTACTATTTGATAATTTCTGGACTTCCTTCGCTTATGCTCTTGCAGTGTTTTTTAATTTCTTTGCAATAAAAGTATATGCTGTCAATGAAAATTCTAAAAATAGATACTATCAAAAACAAGGCAGAATTTTACTCACTTTCTCTGTTTTATCTATGATCGTTTTTGCAACCTTGCGTGATATAACTGTTGGAACGGATACTGTTCCGTATGTCGAACGGTTTCTGGATGCAGATTTAAATTCCGGAATCAATTGGGAGTACGTATTTACTCTGAAAACCGGAGAGCCGTTGTTTTTTATATTAAATGCTTTAATTCGAACTGTTACAGATAATTACCATCTGTATTTTTTTTCAGTTTATGCTTTTATAACAATCGCTTTTACAATTTTTTTGTCTAAAACATACAAAGAATATGCATCAATAAACATTGACAGCAAAATCACTTTCTATTTGCCTATAATACTTGCGGGAACTTATTTTATACATTCATGGAATGTAATGAGAAGTTGGCTTGCCATATCCGTTACATTGTTTGCGTTTATTCAAATGATTGAAGGAAAAAAATGGCAATCGCTGGCTATTATTTTTGTAGCAACAATGATTCATTACTCTGCTGTTTGTTTTATATTCGCTTGGCTGCTGTTTTTTTTGGACAAGGATGACAGAATTCTGTCAAATAAAATTCTGAGTTTTGCCATAGCGTTCGGTGGTATGTTATTTATATATGGGAGTTTTACCGTTATTAAAGGATATTTCCTTTCCACAAAATACAAATCATATGTAGATTCAGTTTCAAATTGGACAAGTTTTGCGCCTGGTCTGATTGTTGCTGTAGGGGCGATTCTTTTTTCTGAAAATTTGAAAAAACAAGGCCTTATAGCTAAAGCGTGTGTAAAATTACAGCCGGTAAAAGTCGCTATGATGGCATTCGGTTTTTTTGGGGGGTCAAGAATAGGATATTTTTTTCGTATTCAGGATATTTATTTGATCTCATTGCTATATTCTTTTGGTTCCATGAAATTTAAATCACCTGTTGTGAGATTTGTTTTCCGAATTATAATTATAGCATTCGTTTTGGTGATTTTTATCAACAATATGGCTAATATGGCCGAGACATCCGGAGTGTTTCCATATGTTCTTTCAACTTTTGAGTTAATGTAAGGAGACAGATATGAAATTGACGGCAAAAAAAATATTTGGCGGACTTTCGCACCCGCTTGCAACAATCGTTCATCTCATTGGATTTAAAATATGCGCCTGTCTGCCTGATAAATTTTATCTGAAGTGCGAGTATAAGTATCAGATGGGAAAAGGTCTGGATTTAAAAAATCCGAAAACTTTTAATGAAAAACTTCAGTGGTTGAAGTTGTATGACAGACGACCACTTTATACGACTTTGGTCGACAAAGTTAAGGTTAGGAATTATATCGCCGATTGTTTAGGTGAAAAATATCTTGTTCCATTGGTTGGTGTATGGAGCGAACCAGATCAGATTAATTTCGATGCATTGCCGAATAAATTTGTTCTTAAATGCAATCACAATTCAGGAAAGGGCATGTGCATATGTAAGGATAAAGCCAAAATAGATATAAACAAGGTCAAGGCGAATCTCAAACTAGGGCTTAAAGAAAATTATTTCTTTCATGGACGGGAATGGCCTTACAAAACAGTGCCCCACAGGATTCTCGGTGAACACTATATGTGCGACGACGATTCCGTCCAGCCTGACAGACAGGAACTTTCCGATTTCAAATTTTACTGCTTTAACGGATATGTCGATTGCGTCATGGTCTGTTTTGACAGGGCCTCAGGCGACACCAAATTCTATTTTTTTGACAAATCGTGGAATTTGAAACGGATCAACAAAAGAGGAAAAAATGCGCCGGAAGGTTTTACATTGCCAAAACCGCAATGTCTTGACGAGATGTTTGAAATAGCCGCCGAACTTTCAAAAAATATTCCATTTGTGAGAGTCGATCTTTATCAGAGCAACGGTAAGGTCTATTTCGGCGAAATGACTTTTTTCCCGCAAGGAGGCTGGGATCCGAATTATCTTCCGGAAACGGATGAATATTTCGGAAACTTAATAGATCTTTCTTTGGCATATAACTACGCGGATTCAGGAACGGGAAATTGAAAACAGTATTGGAAAACTTAAGTCGCAGGCAGAAAGCGATGCTGTCATCAACAATGTCGCTTGTAAATCAAATCGTAACGGTAATATGTGGTTTTATATTGCCTAGATTCTTTCTTCAATACTACGGTTCTTCTGTAAACGGTCTTGTTTCATCGATTACACAGTTTCTGGGTTTTATTTCTCTTGCGGAACTTGGTGTCGGTGCTGTTGTCCGCTCTTCTTTTTATTTGCCGCTGGCAAATAAAGATGATGATCAGATAAGCCGGATTTATTTGTCCTCGGAGCGTTTTTTCAGAAAATTGGCCTTACTTCTTTTGGTTTACGTCATAGTTTTGATGGTCGTTTATCCGATCATAACCATCAATTCCTTTGATTATCTTTATTCAGCAAGTCTGATATTGATTATTTCTCTGAGTATGTTCGCGCAGTTTTATGTGGGAATGTCCTATAGATTGCTTATTTCTGCAGATCAACTTTCATTTATAATTCTAACTTTGCAATGTCTTTCAATATTACTTAAAACTATTTTTAGCATAATCCTTATAAAAATGTCGTTTTCTATACATACGGTTAAGCTGGTTTCGTCAATTATCCTGATGATTCAACCGATAACATTGGCGATTTTTGCAAAGTATAGATATAAACTCAACCGAAAGATCAAACTTGAAGGTGAACCCATAAAGCAAAAGTGGAATGGACTTGCCCAGCATATTGCTACCGTTGTTTTGCACAATACCGATATTGCGGTGCTGACTTTATTTTCTACGCTTCAGAATGTTTCGGTCTATGCCGTTTATTTTATGGTAGTTAATGGTCTGAAGAATCTTGTAGATTCTTTTACCAATGGCTGGGGAGCGTTAATGGGGGATCAATACGCTAAAGGTGAAATCGGTTTGCTGAACAATACATTCGGTAAGTTGGAATGGATTATTCACTACTTTACAGTATTGGTTTATTCTATCGCAGGTTTGACGATTGTTGAATTTGTAAATGTGTATACTAAAGGCATAACGGATGCTGTGTATTATCAGCCGGTGTTTGCTATTTTGATGATACTTGCTCATGCTGCATATTGTATGCGCCTTCCATATAGTTTGCTAGTGCTTTCGGCAGGACATTTCAAGCAGACACAAAACAGTGCTATAATAGAAGCTGTCATCAATATTATAATTTCTGTAGTTACGGTGATGAACTGGGGACTTGTAGGTGTTGCTGTCGGAACTTTGGCGGCAATGGTTTACAGAACAGTTTATTATGTATGGTATTTGTCGAAAGATATTCTTGTCAGAGATTTAAAACCTTTTTTAAAGATTGTTGTAGTAGATACAATCTGTGTGGCTAGTGTGATTTGTATCAAATGTTTCTTTCCGTCGTTATTTAAGATGTCGGGAAACGATTATATGAGCTGGTTCGTTTTCGCGGTAAAGTCGGGGACGATCAGTTTTTCGATTGTAACTTTGATAAATCTCTCTTTTTATTCTAAACACATTAATTGGTTTTTGACACGGGTGAAGCTGATTAAAAAGAATTGATTTTATAAGTAAGATGTTGTAATTCAGCTTGTGCCGCAATGGCGAATGGAAATTGTTGCGATCTGGAGAATTTTCATGAAAACAATAGGGTTCCCAATCAGTCCGAAGGAAAACGAAAATAGGCGTGCGATAGTTCCTGCGGATATCAGAACTCTTTCGCATCCTGAAAATATTTTTATTGAAAAGGGTTTCGGAGAAGTTCTTGGAATTTCAGATGAGGAATATGCAGCTGTCGGTTGCAAAATATGTTCACATGAAGAAACAATACGGCAGGATATAGTCTGCGACCCCAAAATCGGTGATGCTGATTATCTGGAGAGGATGCATGATGGACAGATAATTTTTGGATGGGTTCATGCTACACAAAACCGTGATATAACTGATAAAATAATAAACAGCGGACTTACGGTTTTCGCATGGGAAAAAATGTTCGAAATGGGCCGGCATGTATTCTGGTTCAACAACGAACTCGCCGGAGAAGCGGCAGTCATCAATGGTTTCCAGTGTTACGGTCAGCTGCCTTACGGTCTTGAAGTTGCGGTTATAGGCAACGGAAATACCGCTCGAGGAGCGAGCCGCGTTCTCAACATGCTCGGAGCCCATGTGATGCAGTACAACCGTCGTCAGGAGGCTCTGCTCAGACAGGAAATCGGCAACTATGATGTTCTTGTCAACTGTATTCTTTGGGATATCACAAGAACTGATCATATCATATATCGAGAAGACCTTAAAAAAATGAAAAAGAATGCTATGATCATCGATGTCAGTTGTGACAGAAATGGCGGAATAGAGACAAGCATTCCTACTTCAATAGAGCATCCGACTTACATTGTTGACGGAATTCTGCATTATGCCGTCGACCACACACCGTCATTTTTCTACAAGACTTTTTCCCACAACAATTCGAAAGTTATTGCTCCTTATTTGGAGCAATTGATGTCTGATAAAATCGGAACAGTTCTCGAAAATTCGCTTATTATAAAAAATGGCAAAATTGTTGATGCGGAAATTGTCAAATTTCAGAGGAGATAAATTCGGTGGAAAATAAAATGCTGAAACGAACAATAGATCTCAACAACAAAACAATTCTTGTGACAGGTTGCCCAGGTTTCATCGGGGCGTATCTTGTGATGCGTCTTTTAAAGTATTTGGATTCGGGAACGATTGTTTCTCTCGATAATATGAACGATTACTACGATGTGAACTTGAAAGAATGGCGCTTGCGGGAAATTGAAAAGGTTGCTGCGACTTCGCCTGTAAAACATGTGTTTGTCAGGGGTTCGATCGGGGACAAGGCACTTGTTGACTCTTTGTTTCAGAAATACAGGTTCGATATTGTCGTTAATCTTGCGGCTCAGGCGGGTGTCCGTTATTCGATCGACCATCCGGATGTCTATATCGAATCGAATATCATCGGTTTCTACAATATTCTGGAGGCTTGCCGGCACTATCCTGTGGAACACTTGGTCTATGCTTCGAGTTCTTCGGTTTACGGCGGAAACAAGAAGGTTCCGTTCTCGACTGACGACAAGGTCGACAATCCTGTAAGTCTTTATGCGGCGACAAAAAAGAGCAACGAGCTTTTTGCCCATACTTACAGCAAACTTTACAACATCCCTTCGACGGGACTTCGTTTTTTCACGGTTTACGGCCCGGCTGGACGGCCTGATATGTTCTATTTTTCAGCAACGCAGCGGCTTGCGGCGGGAAAGAAGATACAGATTTTCAACTACGGCAATATGAAACGCGATTTCACATATATCGACGATATTGTTGAGGGGATTTTTCGCGTAATGCAGGGGGCACCGAGAAAATCCATTGGTGCTGACGGTCTTCCTGTTCCACCATACGCACTTTACAACATCGGCGGTGGTCAGCCTGAAAACCTTCTTGACTATGTTTCAACGCTTCAGGAGGAGCTGGTGAGAGCGAAAGTGCTCCCGGAAGATTACGATTTTGAGGGACATCGCGAACTGGTCGGCATGCAGCCGGGAGATGTGCCGCTTACATACGCTGATTCAGAGGTATTGGAGCGTGATTACGGATTCACGCCGAAAATTGGCATCCGCGAAGGTTTAAGGTTTTTTGCCGAGTGGTATAAAGATTATTATAAAAATAAGGGGTAAACTTATGCGCAACTTTGAAAATTTGAAAATAGCTGTTGCCGGAACAGGTTACGTTGGGCTGTCAATGGCTGTTCTGCTTTCTCAGTATCACGATGTGACGGCTGTGGATATCGTTCCTGAAAAGGTCGATCTGATAAACAAGCGTGTCAGCCCGATCCAGGATGACTACATTGAGAAATATTTAGCTGAAAAAAAGTTGAATCTGAAGGCGACGACGGACGGGGCGGCGGCTTATGCTGAGGCCGATTTTGTCATTATCGCAGCGCCGACTAACTACGATCCGCAGAAGAATTTTTTTGATACGAGCGCAGTAGAAGCGGTCATTGACCTTGTTATGAGCGTAAACAAAAACGCGATAATGGTCATAAAATCGACTATTCCGGTAGGTTTTACAAGACATATCCGTGAAAAGAAGGGGAGTGAAAACATAATTTTCAGTCCGGAGTTTCTGCGTGAGTCGAAAGCTCTCTACGACAACCTCTATCCCAGCAGGATTATCGCCGGCTGCGACGGCGGAACGCGCGAAAAAGCGGAGATTTTTGTGAAACTCCTGCAGGAAGGTGCCGAAAAGAAAGATGTTCCGACACTTTTCATGGATTTCACGGAAGCCGAGGCGGTGAAACTTTTCGCGAACACCTACCTCGCTCTCAGAGTAAGCTACTTCAACGAGCTTGATACCTATGCCGAAATGAAGGGGCTCAACACTTCGAACATCATCAAAGGGGTCTGTCTCGATCCGAGAATCGGTGATCATTACAACAATCCGTCGTTCGGTTACGGCGGATACTGTCTTCCGAAAGACACGAAGCAGCTTCTTGCAAATTATGCCGATGTACCGGAAAATCTGATCCAGGCGATAGTCGAAAGCAACCGGACGAGAAAGGATTTTATCGCCGACCGCATTCTCGAGCGTGCAGGATACTACACTGGAAGCAGCACATGGAATCAGAACAGGGAAAAATCTGTCACTGTCGGAGTTTACCGCCTCACGATGAAAAGCAACAGCGACAACTTCAGGGCGTCGGCGATCCAGGGGATCATGAAGCGCATCAAGGCAAAAGGCGTTTCAGTCATAATTTATGAACCTGCTCTTGAGGACGGAACGACTTTTTTCAATTCGCTTGTCGTCAACGACATCGAAAAATTCAAGGCGATGAGCAACGTGATAATCGCAAACCGCTTTGACGCCGATGTTCTGGGTGATGTCGAAGAGAAAGTCTATACCCGTGATTTTTTCAGACGCGACTGATTTTTTTACCTGAATTTCCGCCTGTTACGGTTTCTATCTGTTTTTGACAACTGTATGAAAAATTGTAAAATATCAAGTTTTACTGCTTAAGGAGTTTTTTATGGCTAAGAATTTTTTGCTGCTTTTTACACTCTTTGTTTTTGCCGGTATCAATGCTGAAACGATCGATATTGAAATTCCGGACATCAGATTTATCGAATCTGACGGTTATGTTACGCCGGAAATCGAAGGCTTTGAGCTTGACGGTGCAGGAGAAGAGCTGGTTCTTCCCTTTAAAAAGCTGGTTTTTGGTTCGGAAGTGACAAAAATTGAAATACTGAAACAGCACAAAATTGTAACGAAAGCCCCGTTGAAAAAGGGTGCGCCGCTGTTCAGAATGATTGACATGAAAAGAGTGCCGGTAAAGAAATTTCCGGCTAGAAAACTGCCCTCTATTTCGAAATTCACTTTCAACCACTATTCAACTTTCAAGAGAAAACAGAAACAGTTCGGCTTCAGGTTTTATCCTGTAATTCCGAGAAGTGACAATGAAATCATAAAAATCGACAAAATCAGGGTCCACACGAAAGGGGCTGTGCTTCTTCCGCAGAAAAACACCAAAAACGGGAAGTCGCTTCTTATCCTCACAACGGATTATTTTTTGAATGAATCTAAAGAAATCGACAACTACATCAATGCAAAAAAATCTGACGGTTTTATTGTCGATGTTATAACCGAAAAGGATTACGGCGGCGGAACTCTGAAAGGAGTAGACCGTTTCAAAAAAATTCGCGAATATCTCAGGGGCGTTTATGAAAATTATGATTTTCTGCTGATTATCGCCAACCCTAATCCGGGCGGCGACGAAGTTCCGATGCTTGTGACGCGCCCGACGGTAACGAATGAACCGAGTTATGACAATGTCCCGACCGATATTTTTTATGGTGAACTGACAGAAGAGATCGATTCTTCCGGAAACGGTGTCTATGGCGAGGAAAATGACAACGTAGAATACGCTTTCGAGCTTGTTGTAGGACGTATTCCGCTTTATTATAAAGATGTGGAAAGCGCCGATAAAATTTTGGCACGGACAGCTGAATTTGTTAAGGGGAAATCTGAAACTGCCGAAAACAGACGAAGAATCCTCTTTCCTACGACGATTTCATACTACAAAAATCAGGACGGGGATTTCGGAACACCCAAAATGGACGGGGCTTACGTAGCCCAGTATCTTCTTGAAAATTCTATAAAAAAGCCTTTTACTTCAAAACTTTTAGTCGAAAGCGAAGGTTTGGATCCTTCGGAATTCGCAGACGAAGAAGATGCAATAACCGAGGAATCGGTACTTGAAAATTTTCAAAAAGGTTACGGAGTCGTTTTCTGGATGGGACACGGCGAAGCGTCTTATTCAGTGAGGACTGTCTGGGCATACGACGGAAACAAAGACGGCATTGCCGATTTGTATCGCGGCGAACTCAATTCAGAAATTTTTGTAAGTACCAAACTTATAGACGAAGTTAAAAGCGAACTTTCTTTCGTATTTCAGGGCAGCTGCCTTAACGGATCGATCCAGGATTCAGATAATCTTGCCTACACGATGTTGCAGAACACATCGGTCGGTGTAGTCGGAGCGTCGCAGGTTTCATACGGTGCGATTTACAGCAATTACAACCTTGCGCAGCAGGATATTTTTGCATACGGGACGGTTTTCACTGATGCGCTTGTAAACAACAAAATCCCGGCTCAGGTTCTTTTTGAAACCAAGGAAAAATGGTATAATTACGATGTTCTGCTGGTAGACAAACTGGAAACGAACTATCTTGGCGATCCTTCGCTGACCATTAATATCCGCTCCTGCTCAAAAAACAGCGACTGCGACGATTCGCTTTACTGCAACGGTCAGGAAGTATGCACGGACGGTTTCTGTGAAAAGGCGGCAGGGACTTTGCCGTGCGACAACAGCAAAAATTCTTGTGAAATCAGTGTTTGCGACGAAGCGACAAAATCGTGTGAAACGACTGCAAAGGCCGACGGTTCATACTGTGCTTCCACCGAGAATATGTGTTTCGGCAGCAGAAGATGTATGTCCGGAGAATGCATAGAGTCTGATGAAAAAGACTGCTCACACCTTGATTCCGACTGCTCGAAAGGCGAGTGCAACCCCAAAACCGGTGAATGTCTGACGACGCCTCTGAATGAAGGCAAATCGTGCAAATCTGGACTTTTTTGTGTCAAGAATGAAATTTGTGTCGAAGGTATATGTCAGGGAGAAGAACCTGATTTGCCGAAAGCGAAAGAGTGCAACAAAATGGAATGCGATGAATTTGACGGTTTTATAAATATTTCAGATTCTTCGCAGAACTGGGAAAGCTGCACGACCGATGACGGTAAGCAGGGCTACTGTTCATACGGAAACTGTCTTGAAAAAGCAAAGCAGGATTCAGACAAATCCTCTTCGTCAGGCTGTTCTGCTGTGATTCTATAAAATTTAACGCGCGCCCTTAGCGTAACGCTGTAACGACGTGATGACGTAACGATTCGCCCCTTCGAAATATCGAAATTTCGATATCCCGATATTTCGACAAAATTGGTGGCGGCGAAATAAAAAAAACCGCCGCATTACGCGGCGGCATAAAAAAGAAGCGCACTTGAACGGAAACTATTCTTCTTTGTTGTCTTTGGTTGCTTCGTATTCGTCGATGATCTTCTTCTGAATGTCAGCGGGAACCTGCTCGTAGTGGTCGTATTTGATGGTGTAGGTTCCGCGGCCGTTTGTCATAGAACGGAGCTGTGTCGAATATCCGTGAACTTCTTTCAGAGGAACGAGCGCCTTGATGACGGTGAGTCTGCCCTCGCTCTCCATGCCCTGCGGTTTACCGCGGCGGCTGGAGATATCGCCCATTACAGAACCTGCGAATTCTTCAGGAACCGTGATCTTGATTTCGTAGATGGGCTCGAGAATGACCGGATTAGCTCTCTTGACAGCGTCTTTGAAAGCCATCTGCGCAGCTTTTTTGAACGCGACTTCCTTACTGTCGACCGGGTGTTCCTTACCGTCGTTGAGTGTAACTTTGCAGTTGATGAATTTGCAGCCCGAAAGAACGCCTTCAGCCAGAACTTCACGGATACCTTTTTCTACTGCCGGAATGAATCTGCCAGAGATTACGCCGCCGACGATAGCGTCAACGAATTCGAATTCGCTTTCGCTGTTCGGTTCGAGAACGATGTTGACTTCCGCGAATTCGCCTGATCCGCCAGACTGTTTTTTGTGACGGTAACGTGCTTCGGCTTTTCCTTTGATCGTTTCTCTGTAAGGAATTCTCGGTTCAAGTATTTTGACGTCAAGTCCGAACTGGTTCTTGATTTTCTTTGCAAGAACTTCGAGGTGAAGTTCGCCGAGACCGTCGACGAAAAGCTGTTTGAGCTCGGGATCGTTGACCATTCTGAAGGATGCGTCTTCGATCTGCATCTTTTTGATTGCAGCAGCGACTTTATCGGTATCTTCCTTCGAAGCGCCTGCGAATGCGCCGCGGACGATAGCTTCAGGCCATTCGATAAGCGGGAACGGATAAACTTCGGCAGCTTTGTTATCGGAGAACTGGTCACCGGTCTTGCTGTTTTTAAGTTTAACGGTTACAGCGATCTGGCCTGCAACGACGTTTTTAAGCGGGAATCTGTCTTTGCCTCTTGTGTAGAAAAGCTGGCCGAATTTTTCAGCCGATGCCGACGACATGTTGTAAATATCAGCACCTTCACTCAGGCTGCCCTGGAGAAGTTTGAACGCGTAGACTTCGCCGAACTGCGGGATCGAGTTGACTTTGAAGATGATACCTTTCGTTACGGAATCGTCGTTCGTGTCGATCTCGCCTTCGCCGAACTGCATGATCTTGCCTTCCGGTGACGGGAAGAAGTCAACTACCGAGTCAAGGACGATGTCAACGCCTATGCCTTTGTTCGGTGCGCCGAAGAATACCGGATAAACCGTTCCCTGCGAGAAAGCTTTGTGGAGACCGGTGTTGATCTCTTCTTCCGAAAGTGAGCCTTCGTCGAAGTATTTGGTCATAAGCTCTTCGTCGCTCTCCGCGACTGCTTCCATGAGCTTTTCCTTGAGTTCCTGGACTTTGTCGGCGAACTGAGCCGGGATCTCGCTTTCCGATGCTCTTTTGCCGTTGGCGTATTTTACGAGTTTGCCTTTGAAAATGTCGATTACGGAATCAGCATTCTGGCCGGTTGCAGCCGGATAGGTGATGGGTGCAAGCGGGATTTCGAGCTCTTTTGAAATGCTCTCGAAAGCCGATTCAAGGTTTATGTTGTCACGGTCTACTTCGTTGATGAAGAAAGCGATCGATTTGCCGAGTCTTTTTGCAAGTTTGAAAGCCTTCTCGGTTCCTGCGTCAATGCCTGTCGAGCCTTCAACAGTAAGAAGAGCCGCTTCGCAGAAAGGCATTGAAGCCGCAAGCTCGCCGGCGAAGTCGAAGTATCCGGGAGTATCGATAAAAGTGATTAAATTCTGTTTGTATTCAACAGAGTTGATCGATGCTGAAATCGAAATTCCTCTGTTTTTTTCCTCTTCGGTGAAGTCCGAAACGGTGTTGCCGTCAGTTACCGAACCCTGTCTGTTGATCGCGCCTGCATTGAAAAGCAGCGACTCGACGAGAGTGGTTTTTCCCGATGTGCCGTGTCCAGCGACACAGACGTTGCGTAAAGAACTTTTGTTGAAATCAGCCATCTGTTCCTCCTAAATGTTTGGCTTAAAAATATGTAACATACTGAAATCACACCTTAATTTCAAAAAACATCAGAATTTTCGGCAATTCTGAAAAAATGCCTGCCCAAAAAAGCGGAAATATTCTACACATTTTTGAAATTATTGCAATTTTACGCGCTGTTTTTTTTATAATCTCTGTTTTTTATTGGATTATCCGAGCGTCGCTTTTACTTCGCGCCTGAAATCGTCGAAAGTCATGTCGTCGCGGATCCCGAAACGGGTCAGCGCAAAGTCATATTTGACCGGGTCTTCAGGGGCGATCTCGGCGTAATGCGAGGTGATTTCGAGAGCGGCTTTGTAATTCGGCGATTTTTTCTCTGTAAAACCGAGGATCTTCGCCGCTTTGAAGGCGTGGGTGTCGAGCGGAACTACCAATCTGGCAGCGCTTGTCTTTGTCCATCCGCCGGGATCGACCTCGTCGTTTCTCACCATCCAGCGGAAAAAGAGATTGAGCCTTTTGCACGCGGAACCGTCGGCAGGAGAGGGGACAAGATACGATTTTTGCGAAAGATTCATCTCATCGACGAATTTTTCGACTCCGCAGAGATATAGATTCTCGAAATTCCCGTATTCCTTGAGAACGTGCTTCATTCCGCGGAAAAGTTTCGCGAGATCTTCGTCCGTCGTGAAGCGGTGGACAAAACCTTGGTATATTTTGAGAAAATCCTTCTCGCTGTGCGAAGTGACGAAATCGAATGGTTTCCCTTCAATCGGAAGGAGAATTTTATCAATCGATTTAAGGATCTGAGCGACTCTGCCGTAAGCGATAGAAGAAGCCAGAAGCGCAATAATTTCACGGTCTTTTGTCTCTGGATAATCATACAGAAATTTCAGTGGGTCAGGGTCTACCAGCCCTCTTTTATTGAGCTTTTTGTAGAGAGATTCAAGAAGATTTTTGAGTTCGCGCAAGGTATTCTCCATTTGTTTAAATTTTGTAAGAATTTCGGCTACTTGACGCAGCGGACAAAGTAAGTGAACTGCTTGTCGTCGACATAGAGATCGCCGTCATCGAAACCTACTGTCCATGTAGCATCGAATCCGGTATATCCGGCATCAGCGGAAGAAGACCAGAAGCAGTCAATATCGCCTAATCTGCTGTATCTTCCGTCTTCGTAGCGAGTGCACTGACACTCTTCGCTCCAGCAGCTGTCAAAGGAGAGGCATGCGGAATCTTTGACTGCGCACGAACCGCCTGTAACAGAGCCCGAGCAGTTCTGAATAAGTGTTCTCCACTCATTTATATCCGGCAGCCGCCAGCCGCTCAAATCCTTTTCAGAATAGTTTTTGCAGTAGTTGAGAGCATCTTCCCAGCTCATTTTCTCTATTGATTTTGCCGACCAAATGAGACCGCTTTCCGAATCGATGCACGGAGTTTCGGATGACGGGCTGCATTCGGGCGTGCCGTTTTTTTCGGGATCGGTTGTTCCGCCGTTTTCGTCTCCGCCACCGCAACAGATCATCAGAAAAACAAGTGCTGAAAACACAATAAAAACAGAGATTTTTTTCATTTTTTACTCCTTGTTAATCAAAAAAACGCGGAAATCTTAGGAAAAACGGTTTAAAAGGCAAGATTTGTCGGAGCTTAGGTCTGCCCGCCCGCAAAAATCAAACCCTTATTTTGCGAAAACGTGCGCTAATCAGCGTGGCGGACACAAATGCTTTTATTCCATTCTTTGATATTTCTTAGGTTTATTTTTGAAGATTTTATAAATTGTAAAAATAAAACTTGACTTAATATATTAAAATATTATTTGTTGTTTGTAAAATTGTTCTGATGATTTTAAATTTGGAGAGAAAACATGAAAACTGTAACAGAAACAATTCATGCTCAGGGCATCGAAATCGGTATTTATACGACGGATTTCGAAAATGAATTTCTTTCTTTAACGGATATCGCAAAATACCGAAACGAAGATGATCCTCGTTTTGTTATCCAGAATTGGATGCGTAACAGAAATACGATTGAATTTCTCGCTGTTTGGGAAATTCTTCACAATCCTGATTTTAACCGTGTGCAATTCGAGGCGGTTAAAAACGAAGCCGGCTTGAACCGTTTTGTGATGACTCCGACAAAATGGATTGAGCAAATGAATGCAAAAGGTATCGTATCGAAGTCGGGTCGTTACGGCGGCGGGACTTTCGCCCACAGCGATATTGCAATGTCATTCGCCACTTGGATTTCACCGGAGTTTCAGCTTTATATAATGAAGGACTACCGCCGTCTCAAATCCGATGAAAACAGCCGTCTTTCACTCAACTGGAATCTGAATCGGGAAATTTCGAAGCTGAATTACAAAATTCATACCGATGCTGTCAAAGAGAATCTGCTTTTGCCTGATCTCACTATTGAACAACAAAACTTTGTTTATGCTGATGAGGCTGACCTGCTGAATGTCGCTCTTTTCGGAAAAACGGCGAAAGAATGGCGCAACGAGAATCCCGGCAAAAGCGGAAACATCAGGGATTATGCGGATATTCCGCATCTTTTGGTTCTTGCAAATCTTGAAAGTTATAACGCGATTCTGATTGAGCAGAAAATCTCTCAAAAAGAGAGACTTTTGAAACTCCGTGATACCGCGAAAAGGCAGTTGGAAACGATACTTTCTCTTGATTTGAAGAAGGATCTGTTGGTTATAGAGAATAAATAAAAAATCATTTCCTAAAAATCTCGGTTAAACCTGTGACAAATTGTCACGGTTTGAAAATATCTTGAAAAATCAAGATCTTATTTTGTGAAACCGTGCACCTATTTAGTGTTTCTGATACAATAAAAATCATCAGTTCTTATTATTTTCAATGATTCCAATGAATTGTTCCAAACTCCGCTGCAAGGTTTCCTGCGGGATGAGTTTTTCCTTGTATTCTGCAACCATTGTCGGACTCATGGTTCTGTTTAATGCGTATTTCACGACATCGCGGTTAGCTTCTTTGCAGAGCAGGATCCCGATACTCGGATTTTCGTTGCTCCGCTTTTCTGTTTGATCCAATGCTTCAAGATAAAATTCAAGTTTCCCCATAAAATTGGGATCAAATTCAACTGTTTTCAGCTCGATTGCAACAAGACAACGCAGACCGCGATGATAAAAAAGAAGATCCACACTGAAGGTTTTTCCGCCGACTTCGATTTTGTGCTCTTCATCCATAAAAATAAAATCCTTGCCGAGTTCGAGGATAAACTCTTTCATGTGCTGAATGATTCCTTTGCGCAGTTTGGCTTCGTGATATTTTTTTGTCGGAAGTCCTAAAAAATCAAGGTATGCGATATCTTTGAATAGGAGCGAAGAAGCTGGATATATATTTTTCAACATCTTAGAGCGAAAGCTGCGATTCCCCAAAATCGATTCATCAGCATTTGTTTTTATTGCTCTTTGCAGTTCCTTGACCTCAAAATGCTCTCTCTGGGCATAAATAATGTAAAAAATCCGCTCTTCATTAAATTTACAGCCGTTTAAGATCTGCTGATGGCAAGTCCAGTTTATAAGCAACAGGATTTTTGGAAATTGTGCAATTTCAAATTGCACAATTGGGTTTTCCTGTTTTTCCATGTTTTCCGGCAACAGATAAGGTTCGTTCAGTTTGAATTGATTCAACATCTGCACAAACGACGGAGCAGAGTAAGTCTCGTAAAACTTTACCATCATGTAAATATTTCTTCTGCTGTAACCTTTCAATGTGGGATCTTTTGTGCGAAGATACTCCGAAAGCTCAGTAACGACCGAGCTTCCCCATTCGGATGACTTTATTTTTGCAGAAACATAAGCTCCGACATTCCATGCAATAAAAAGCGAATTGTTATTGACTTCCTGCAGGGCGCGCGAGCGGTGAAGCTCGATAATCGTGTAAACTTGATTGAAATTTTCTCTTATAATTTCATCAGACATAAGCATTACTCCATTTTTAAATAATGTTTTAAATATCAAATTGCGATTTAGTTATATTTAATATTTTTACAAAATCAATGTTAGTGTTAAAAATTTCTAAGAATTTAATTTTAACTTTATTTTATTGTCTGAAGATAAAATTTATTTGTAAAATTTTTATGGGTGATATCCCAAAGAATCTTGTCAAAAGTCTTGTCGGCTGCTTCCTTGTTTTGTGAAACCTCTGGGAGCGCTGGCGGCTCGCCCGCAAAAATCAATCCCTTGTTTTGTGAAACCATGCGCTAATATAATCAGCGTTTTGTTATTATTTCATCTTTAAAAAATGAATTTTCGGGATGGTTATAGTTTTAGTATCTCAATCCTGCCGAAACAATTTTCTGGCTGTAGAGAGAAACTCCACGCACATACATTTCTTCAGGATTGTATGCCATGAACGCATGTTTTGCTCCCTGCTCCTTGTAGCCGTGCTGCTCGAGATAGGTTGCTACGGAAAAAATAGCGTCATGCATGTTGTTGAGGTCGATTTCACCGTCACCGTCGCCGTCTGCGGCAAAATTCATTGAAGAGGGCATAAACTGCGGAATTCCGATAGCTCCGGCCCATGAGCCCTGGATTTCATAAAAATTAAAGTGTTTGTCCATTGCCATGGAAATCAGTGCAGCCATGTTTTCGACAGATTTCTTTTTAAGTTTTTCCAGCCTTTTCAATGCATTCGGGCGTTTCATTACTTTCTTGGATGCATAAGCTCCCGATTCGAAGTGGTTTTGCTCTATTTCCGGCAGATAACAGATTTGTCCCATAAAAATCTGGTAAACACTGAAAGTTCCTTTGTATTCTCCGAATTTCGATTCCCAGTTCAAAACACCAAGAATATCTTCGGGTTTTACTCCAGTCTCTCTGTAGGCACGAAGAATCGTGTCGCGATATTCATCGAAAAACTCCAGTCCTTTTTTGACAGTTTTGTCGTTTACCAGTATCGGAACATAGTCTTTGTGAGCCTGTTTTTGTTTTGCTACAGACTGCGGGCTGGCGATATCGCTTACTTTTGTATAATGCTTGCCGTCCAAGTCGGAAGGTTCTTTGTTTATGATTTTCAGCAATTCTTCATAAGTCATTCGCCCGCTTAATGCCGAAGCCAGATTTTGAATTTGTTCCGGGCATTTTTCTGCATAGTTTGTTTTTGATTCGCCGTATAAATTCAAATACTTGGCTATTGATGCAAGGTTTTGAGGAACAGCGTTTCTTTTGCGGATTTCAGCCTGTCTCTCTTCTTCTTTTCTGCGTTCTTCCTCTTCTCTCTGCCGCTCTTCTTTTAAGCGTTCGTTTTCTTTCCGAATTTCTTCTTCTCTCTCAATTTCACGCCGTCTGATTTCTTCCAGGAAGGCTTGTCTTTCTTCCTCTTGCTTCTGCTGATATACAAAGAATCCGGCTGCTGAACATACAACTACAAATGCTATTATTGAGATTAAGATGATTTTTTGTGTTTTCGGTGAGGTTTTTGGTTTTGGAGCGGGTCGTAACGAATTTGCCTCAAGCAAAGCGTTGGCGCATTCAGAACATTCTTTGGAGAGAGCATCGGAATCTTTGAAGCCCCTTATCGAAGCGAAGATATTCGAGAGTTCTTTCCATTCGGAAACTGTTTTTGCATTTCTCATTCTGTCTTGAGCATTATTGAATACTCTGGCTTTTTCGGAAAATTCACGGCATTTTTCGGACAACAACTTTGCATTTTTGTATCCTTCTACAGACGCAAACAGTTCGGCTGATTCCGTAAAATCATACTCGTTTTGAGCCGTTTTCATTTTTTTTAAGGCGGAAGAGTATGTTCTCTGTTTCTCTGCGTCTTCGCTGTTTTCCGGAATATTTTCATTTTCTACTTCCGATTCATATTCACTCTCATCAAAAAGAAATTCTTTGACAATCCTTTTTTGAAATAAAACCCATTTCAGATACATCACAAAGGCCAGACTGAAAGCGATTCTTAAAGGCATTTTTATAGCTGCAATTCGTAATGGAATTTCATTTACTCGGTCTAAGATTCTGTCTGCGGCATTCGACTCGGCAATAGCTCCTTTTAGCAAGGCATCAACTACAACATCATTTTTTAATTTGGCAATGTTAAGATTTGGTATGATGAAATCAACAGGATTTGTTCCTATAAAATCAATGGAGGAATGTGCAAAGGCGGAATACAATACCGCTACAATGGCATATATTATCCAGAATTTCGGGAGAGAAGGTCTGTTGCTTAAAATATTAAAAGCTTCCCAAAGCATGATAAAATATCCTGAAAGGGCGAAAACGCTGTAATAATTGTTTACTGCAAACATAAGCAGGATTATGGCAAAAGGGAAGAAAAGCCATTTTTCTTTTTTTATAAAAATCAGAATTGAAGCCGATAAAACAGCTAGTAACGGTAAAACCATGAAGAAAATAATTTGAGCATCGGAAATATTATTTTCAGAATCAAAAATACGCTCTTTATATTTAAGAATCACGATAAGCACAGATATGCAGGTTATGATGAAAAGCGCGGCAGACAATATTAAATCCAAAGAAAATTTAGAAAACGGTGCGGGCAATGGATTTGTATCTTCCTGAGTTTTAGGAAGCCCAGTCTCTTTTAAAAGGTAAATTATGAATGCCGTAATGTAAAATACTGCAGCTACAAATATGTTGCTTGATGCTATGCTGCATATTGCGCCTATTACTAAAAGTGCGACTGATACTAAGGATGAAATCTTTTTATTTATCATGACGATCACCTTACTGAAATTTGTTTTTGTTACGTAATATGTAGATCAAATAGAGTATAAGGCCTACCGACATAAATAAAGTCGGTTCTGTTCCGTTTCCTCCATATATGGCTATCGGTGCCAAATTTGTTTTTATGAACACAGTTATCAATAAAGCTGCTATGCTGTAAAACTTGGTATATTCAGGCAAAAGAGGTCGTTTTCTTTTGATTTTTATAGAATCAATCAGCATCAGTATGTATACCGGTAATACAAATCCTTGAAAAACAATTAGGGCAAAATGCTTTTCACTAAGAGGAAACATGCAGAGATAATCAAAAAGCATAAGCAAAAGAATCAAAGAAAAAGCGAGATCCAGCATTTTCCTTTTTTTCATAACAATAAAAACGGCTGCAGAAATATTGGCGATACAGCTGAATACACAAAAAATAATGATAATTGTGATTATTATTTCGGCATCGCCTTTCATATTGGAATTTTCTCTAAACAACAAAAGTTCACAGGCATTATAAATACAGAAGAGCGGGGACAATGTGAGGCATAGGGCTGCCGCTTGAAGATCGGCAGGAAGTTTTTTTAAGCATTTTATAAATTGATCCATAGTTTTTCCCTCGAAAATAATTAATTGTTTGAATCAAATTCAGCTAAAACATCTGCACATTCCGAACATTCTCTGGAAAGAGTTGCAGAATCTTTAAAGCCTTTTATTGAAGAGAATGTTTTTGCAAGTTCTTTCCATTCAGATACGGTTTGCGCCGTTTTCATTTTCTCTTTTGCCTGACTGTATGTCTGGAGTTTGACTGGATCGGCTTCAGCATTGGAGTCATTATTGCTACTTTCAGATATTGCTTCCGGTTCGGAGTTGTTCTCAATACTTGCATAATCATTATCATCGTCATCACTGCTGCCGGATTGTTTTTGTTTTAGGATAAATACAGGTGCTATAATAGATGCAAAGATACCTATGAGCATGATTACATAAGCTCTTGCAGTAACACCGATTATAAATGATATCACAAGACCGATTGATGCTATGCCTACATATTTTGCCAGATATTTTGTGCCGGCGATTGCTCCATCTTTGGCCTGATTCAATAAGACCTTTGTCTGCTGCTTAAACTGTTCCCGCTCTTCTTCCTTTTTCTTCATCGCGATTTGCAGTTTTTCATCGAACTCAACTAATTTTTTAGTCGTTTTCTCGTTTCCCCATCTTTTTGCGAATACAAGATTTTTGTTGTACGAATTCCAATCTTTGCGGCAGTAAAGCTGAGCCAAGGCTGAAATGTCGCGGCAGCGGTTTTCTGCTAATTCTTTATAAAGATACGCTTCGCCGTTTTCCGGTTCCTGATCGAGGATTTTTTCGCAGTATTCATTGACTTTCTGCCATTCTCCCGCTTCTAAGAAAACAGATATTCTTGTGAACAAAACGGGAACGGGAATGAGTGCAGCTGCTACCGGAGCGGTCGTGTTGGCTGCATTGTTCACGATAACAGTTTCTTTTACAACGGTTGGTTGGGGTTTGTCAGCCTCTGTAAGTTTTTTTATTCCGCGGATCAAATCCTGCATAAAACCGAGTTTCGACATGTCCTGTGCCTGAAGATGCGAAAACTCTTCCGGCAAGTCATAAGGGTCTACATCTTTGTATGCCGGAATAAGAACTTTTTTTGCACCGCCCTTGATTAGAGCGAGGTATCTCGACCATTCATTTTTGACCCAGACGGCATTGAAATATTCAGATTTAGTACCGATGACGACCATTACTTTCGCGCTGTTGAGAGCGGCAAAGATATATGGTTCATAGGCGACACCCAACTTATCTTCAAGTGTTATCCGGCTGAAGAAAACTTTGAATCCTTCCTGCGTAAGCTGGTGATAGAGGTCGTTTGCGAGAACGGAATCCCGGGTTCGTTTCCCGAGAGAATCGGTTTCTTTGTAGCAGATGAAAACATCAAAAGGTTCTTCCTGATTGGAAATTTCAAGAATTCCCTTTTGAATTTTATCAATAATTTTAGCTTCATTTTCATAAAGGATTTTCTGCTCAATAGTTGCATACTGAATAGCTGCCTTATAGTCCTCATCGGCAAAAATAGAGGTATATTGAGCCCTGTTTATTGTCGGAACGCGTTTGTGAGTCGCAGGATCTTCGACATATTCGATGCCGTAACGGCACAAAACTATTGACCAATACGCTTCAGCATCGGTTTTATCTTCGTTCAGAATGCTTTCGTAGATTGACATTGCCTTGTCAAAGTCGTTGTTACGGCGGAAATGGTTGGCTCTGTCGTAAAGATTTGTTTTTTTGTCGTCGTCAAGTCTCGGAAGTGTCTGCTGCGATCCGCAGCTATCGCATGTTCCGATAGTCGCACCCTGTTCGAATTCGATTGTACCGCCGCACATTTTGCATTTAAATACGGACATTTTTTCCTCCTATTTGATCATTTTTGCAATATTGTTTCTTTCAGTGATCAGGTTCAGCAGTTTTCCGCCGATAGATTTTGCAGTAGCGTCATCATTTGAATAAATTGCATCTGAAAAAACAGAAAAATTTGCTGAAATTTTAGTTTCGACTTCTTCTAATCCGCCGTGACTTGATTTGTTGGAATAGCGGATTGCTTCAAAAACTTTCGTTGCAATCTCTTTTGCATCATTTGATTTTGCGGCAGCAAGAAGGGTTTCCGATTTTGCAATCATGGTTTTAATGAAGTTTGTTTCTACCGCAACTTTTTTGCCTATTTCATCAACAGCTTCAGCGGCAGATTTTGCCTGAACAGCGACTATTGCATAAAAACCGAGAAGAAGAACGGCGACTATTACCCCGACCCATTTCGGAATTCCGGGGACCGCCATAATGATTCCGCCGACAATCAAAGTCAGAAACAGGCATCTTTGTCCGATAATAAGGACTGGAAAGTTGAGAAAAGCCCTCTCTTTGTTCTCCTCTTTGAAAAAGAAGAAACTTGTAAGTAAATTACCGAGAAAAGTCAGTGTTATAAAGGCATATCCTACCCAAAAAGCATCCCCGTACTTGTTCCCGCTGCTGTCGGGAATTACGAAAGTTACAGTGTTGAATACGATGAAAACCACAGCCCAGATGGTTAAATAATTTTTGAATTGATTTTTCATGTTTTTTCTCCTTATAAAAAATAGTTAAAGTTTTGTGCCGCATTCAAGACAGAATTTTGAGCCTGCAGGGGCGTCAGCTCCGCAGTTCGGGCATTTTCTGGCAAAAGGTGTTCCGCATTCGTTGCAGAATTTGCCTACGGGAACAGTTTTTCCGCAGCCCGGACATACTATCATTTTCGGGGCATTAGGTTGTTCCACCTTTTTGCCGCACTGAAGACAGAACTTCGAACCTTTCGGAATCTCAGCGCCGCATTCCGTACATGTCAGTTTCTGTTCTGTAACAGTATTTGCAGTTTGGGTCGGAGTCTGAGCTGGGGTTGCCGGTGTTTGTCCTCCTCCCATTTTGTTCATGAATCCGTCCATTTTGCCGAGCATGGTTTCTGCAACTTTCATTCCTGTCATCATGCTTATCATGTCGCCGGCAATACCGTTTCCACCTATACCTATGCTGCCTCCGCCACCGTTGCCTCCACCGGCATTAGAACCGAATTTTCCGAGGCTTTCAGCGTAAGCCTTCTGCACCCCAGCTTCAATCAAATCTTTTTCCGAATATCCTTTCGCACGCATTACTTCGGCTTCTGCAAGTCCTTGTTCGCGTGTTTTCAAAGCCGATGCCGCAGCTTCGACCTGAGCCGCTATCATCTGGCGTTCCGCTTCACGTTTTGCGATTTCCGTTTCGGTCGTCTGCCTTTCAAGTTCGGCAACGCGTTCCGCAGCTGTTATCTCGGCGTGTTTTGCTGCCTGAAGAGTGCTGACCTGAGCTTCAGCCTCTATCTGTGCTGAACGGACTTCTGCTTCCGCTTGAGCAACTTTTTTCTGAATGGTTACCGTGTGAAGATCTCTTATCTTTTTGAAATTCGGGTTGTCTTCGGGAAGAACGACCGTCGTGAGATAAAACTGAGGGATTGTCAGACCATATTCTTCAAAACCGCTTTTGATTTTTTCATGAAGAATAGCTGAGAGTTCATCAAGGTGCTCGTCAATTTCAAGAAGATTGATATGGCTAGCTTTGATTGAAGCGGTGAGATTTGATTTTACCGCGTTTGAAATCATCGGACGGAAGGAATTCTGAAGTGATTTCGTGAAATTCGATCCGCCTTCTCCCCAAGCAATGCCGCTCATCGTGCCGACGAGCTTGGTGAGCAGTTTCAAGCTGTCGCAAACTCTCATGTTCATTGAGCCGCTTGCTCCGAGTTCGAGAGGGAGACCGTATTCAGGATCAACATAGCGAACCTTGCTGTCAGTTCCCCATTTGAGATCCATCTGAACAGTCTGATTGATGAAATAAACCTCGCAATGAAAAGGTGTTTCCGAACTTTTGTCAGTAACCAGTCCGAAAAATTTGCTGATTTTCGGAATGTTCTGGGTTTCTAGAGTGTGTCGTCCGGCTCTGAAAACATCAAGAGCTTCTCCGTTCATGAAAAAGACAGCTTCCTGTGATTCATGGACAATAAGCTGAGTCAGCGAGTTGAAATCCTCACACGGATGTTTCCAAATAAAAGTGCTGTTGTCACCTTCATACTTGATTACAGGCACGATGGAATTCGACATTTAAACCTCCGCCAAATTGTAAAATTGGTAAAAAAGTAAGATGTTATATTTAGTATTTAAGACCAGAGATGTCTTGAAAATCTTTAAATTTTTCTGAATTTTTTCGGCCGAAAAACTTGACCTAAACGCTAAATCATATATAATTAAACGCGGATTCTTGATTCTTGATTCTTGATTCTTGATTCTTGATTCTTGATTCTTGATTCTTGATTCTTGATTCTTGATTCTTGATTCTTGATTCTTGATTCTTGATTCTTGATTCTTGATTCTTGATTCTTGAAAAATTTATGCTCTGCTGACAAAACTCATCCTCTCAAAAAATCAAACGCCATATATAATAAGGAAAGGCGAGCGAAAGGCAAGTTTTTGCGAGATGTTTCGCTTTGCTCAACATGACGACGAATCTGCGGGCGAGCCGCCCGCGCTCCGACAATTATTTCACGCCTTTCATAACTTTCGCGATGAGTTCGTCTTTGACGATGTAGGGCAGAGTCAGGTGGTCTTTGTGTTCGTTGTTTTTGTTGTATTCGACGACTGTTTCGATTGAGTGCTCGTTTCTTGCCCAAGCTCTTCTTGAAACGCCGCCCATAACGTCCCACGGGAACGCGATGTCAAGTATCGCGTCGACTCTTTCGGAGCCGTCAAGGACCATGCCGAAGCCGCCGTTGATCGATTTGCCGATTCCTACGCCGCCGCCGTTGTGAAGAGCTACAAGGCTCATGCCTCTAGCGCAGTTTCCGGCGAAAATGTTGGTTGCCATATCGGCCATGATGTTGGAACCGTCCTTGATGTTCGAAGTTTCGCGGTAGGGGCTGTCTGTGCCGCCTGTGTCGTGGTGGTCACGTCCGAGCATGATGGGACCGACGATGCCTTCACGGACCATTTCGTTGAATTTTTTCGCGATCTGCGTTCTTCCTGCCGCGTCCTGATAAAGGATCCTTGCCTGAGTTCCGACGACGAGTTTGTTTTTCATCGCGTCTTTTACCCAGTGGTAGTTGTCCTTGTCCTGATAACGGAGGACCGGTCTGCAGTGCGCGATGACTTCGGCAGCAGCTTCGTCGGTCTTTGCAAGGTCACTCTCTTTGCCGCTGAGGCATACCCAGCGGAACGGGCCGTAACCGTAATCGAAAAGTTCGGGTCCGAGGATGTCTTCGACGTAGCTCGGCCAGATGAAGCCTTCGAAGGTGTCTTTTCCGTTTTTGGAAATCTCTTTGACGCCTGCGTCGAAAATTGCTCTCATGAAGGAGTTGCCGTAATCAAAGAAGTATGTTCCCTTTGCGACGAGCTTTTTGATGACTTCGAAATGTCTGCGCAGCGTCGCGTCGACAAGCTGACGGAATTTCGGTTTGTCGTTTGCAAGAAGCGCAGTTCTCTCTTCGAACGTGATCCCTGCCGGGCAGTAGCCGCCTTCGTAGACTGCGTGGCAGCTTGTCTGGTCGCTGAGAAGGTCGATGTGGATGTTTTTCGAATCGGCGTATTCAAGCAGATCGACGATGTTGCCGTGGTATGCGATACTGATGGGCTCTTTCTTTTCGATGTATTCAAACGCTTTTTTGAATGCCTCTTCAGCGCTGTCGGTAACAAGCGAAACCCAGCCCTGCGAGTGTCTTGTCTCGATTCTCGAAGCATCGACTTCAGCAAAAATGCCGACACCTTTCGCGATTTCCACTGCTTTCGGCTGTGCGCCGCTCATGCCGCCGAGACCGCTGGAAACGAAAAGTTTGCCGCGAAGGTCACCGTCCCACGGAACGCCGAGTTTCATTCTTCCTGCGATGAGGATCGTGTTGTATGTGCCGTGAACGATCCCCTGCGGGCCGATGTACATCCAGCCGCCGGCAGTCATCTGTCCGTAGTTTGCAACACCGAGTGCTGCTGCGCGGTTGAAGTTCTGCATATCGTCGAAAAGACCGACCATAAGTCCGTTCGTCGTGATGACGCGCGGAGCTCTTTTGTGCGATTTGAAAAGGCCGAGCGGATGACCGCTGTGAAGAACGAGCGTCTGTTCGTCGGTCATGACTTCAAGATATTTTTTGATGAGGCGGTACTGCATCCAGTTCTGGCAGACCTGCCCCGTTTCGCCGTAAGTAACGAGCTCGTAGGGATAAAGCGCAGTCGCGAAGTCGAGGTTGTTGTCGATCATTACCTGGAAAGCTTTGCCTTCGATGCAGTTTCCTTTGTAGGAATCGATAGGTTTGCCCCAGATTTTGCCTTCAGGACGGAAGCGGTAGCCGTAAATTCTGCCGCGGGTGAGAAGTTCTTCGAGAAATTCGGGGGCAAGAGAGGCGTGAAGCTCTTCCGGAACATAGCGGAGAGCGTTTCTGAGAGAAAGTTCGATCTCGTTTTTCGTGAGCGTGAGCTCTCTTTTCGGAGCGCGTCTGATACCTTCCACGAATTTCGGATATTCGGGAAGAACAGGGTCAAGTTTGATCGTCATTGCATTCGAAATGTCGAAATTATTGAGCATTTTTTCCTCCAAAATATTTATAAAACAATTGCCGAGCAGCCGTCAGAACTCGATTTCCTTTGGTTCGGATATTCGAAGTTATTTTCTTCCGTATTTTCCTCTATTTTGCAGTATTTGGAACAGCCGTCGCCGTTCATTCTGTTGCCGTCATCGCATTCCTCGCCTTCGTCAATAACATCGTTGCCGCAGTTTTCAAACTCGTCAGTATCAGTATTGCTTGTATCTGAGGTGTCTGTCGTATCGTCTGAATCTGCACTGTCGCATGTGGTGTCGTTGATTTCGTTTTCCATTTCAATCGCCTTGTTTACCGCTTTGTAGGCGTTGATTCTGCCGTAACCGTAATATTGGCTGAAACCGTTTGAATAGTTTCCGTTACCGACCTTGTCTGAAGTTTCCTTGAAGATTTCGTAAACCTGATCTTTTGTGAGTTTGGGATTGACCGAAAGCAGCAGTCCCGTTATTCCTGCCGCCAACGGACACGCGGAAGATGTTCCGCCGAAATCGTTGGTATAGTTTCCTTTTTTGTCGCCTTGCGAATAGTTTCCGCTGTTGTAACCGTCCTGACCGGTGTTGTCGACAGTCCATATACCGTCGACCCAGTATTCATCCGAATAGTAGTCAATGTCGCAGCTCGGTGCCATAAAATCGAGTGATTTGCCGTAATCGGAATATACTGCCCTTTCTCCTGAAGCGTTTGTCGCACCGATCGCAAAAACATTTTCGTTGCCTGCAAAACCATCCTTTGTTCTTCTGCCGTCAATGTCTTCGTCACCGTTCCCGGCCGCAAAAAGAATGATGATGCCTTTGCAGTCTCTTCCTTTTGTCGTAAGTTCCTTAACGAGGTTTTTAAGCGGCGTATTCATGTCGACTGCTCCGTCGTTGTCGGCAGGTCCCCAGCTGTTCGAGATTATGTCAGCGCCTGCATCTGCCGCCCATTCGAAAGCCTCGATCGCCGGTGCGTCAAGCGAATATCCGTACATGTCCATTCTTATCGGAATTATTTTGCATTCCGGGCACGCTCCGGAAACGCCTTTCCCGTTGTCTGTCGCGGCAGCAGCGACTCCTGCGCAGCATGTTCCGTGCATATCTGAATAATCTGGATTCCAGTCGTTGTTTTCATAGCTGGGATCGTCGTCATTGCCGCCGAAATCCCATCCGGCGAGGAATTTTCCTGTGAAATCCTCGTGGTCGAGGTCAAAACCGTCATCGACAATGGCAAGTTTTACCCCATCACCGCCCAGATTTCCTTTTAAATCCTTTATGACTTCCCAGGCTTCGGCGACATGCGCGTGGTCATTGCCGGAAACCGCTGTGTTGGAACGGTCGTTGTTAAGATGCCACTGGTTTTTGAAAAGCGGGTCGTTAGGGGTGTAAGTCCTTTTTTTGAGCCGGATGAAAAAACTGGGTTCAGCCTCCGCAGCGATTTTTTTCTCGACAAGTTCCGCCGCTTTTTTTATAGGATTCCCTTCAACTGAGACAAGATACCATTCGGAAATGTATTTATAGTGCCTGATCAGCGTCATTCCGCGTTCCCTGCACCATTTTTCGGCGTTTCTGCCATCAGGTTTCCCGGGAATTTTTACGAACAGCATTCCGCTGACATGAACTTTTGTTCCGTCTTTGATGTATGCGGGAAAGAGCGAGCCGTTGTTTTTTAAGGTTTTGACGCCTGTTTTGTCTTGAACTTCGACGATTGAGATGTTTTTGTATTTTTTTATGGTTTTTACCACTTTCGGCAGAACGAAATCAGCTTTTGTAACCGATGTTCTGATGAAGGAATAGGTTGAAAAATCCTCGGCAAGCTCGATTTTCTTGCCGCCGGCGTAGTAGTGAAGCGTTTCGCCCGAAAGCAGCGAAAAGAACAACAGAACGAATGAAAGAACAGGCAATTTTTTCATGATCCGCCTCTTGATTATTGTCTCGGAAAGCCTTTGAACATCCTCAAATGCTCGGTGAGGACCGTCGATTTCGTCTTGAAACGCTCGATTCTCGCGTAAGCGTTGTGCGAATGGATGCTTTCCAGGTGCAGTGTTTCAATCATAAACCATTTTATTCTTGAATCTTCCATCATTTTTTCGGAGATATTGCGGACGACATCTTCCGCGAAAACAGGGTTTGCAAACGCCTTCTCGGTAACGAATTTTTCGTCAGGCCGTTTGAGAAGCGGATAAATCTCGCAGCTTGCGCTCTCCTCGATGACCGAAATCATTTCCTCGATCCAGATGAAATCTCGGAACTGCACGTAAAGCGTGACAAAACTGCGCTGGTTGTGAGCTCCGAACGCGCTGATTTCCTTTGAACACGGACAAAGCGTCGTGACTGGAACGCGGACTCCCAGAATAAAACTGTAGCCGGCCTTTTCATCGCTGAAACCGCTGAAAAGAACATTCGCTGAAAACATCGATGAAATGCCTGAAACAGGAGCTTTTTTTTCGATGAAATAAGGAAAACGTAAAGCTGCAAGCGCCTGCGGCGAACCGAGATGCTCACGGGTTTTCATCAATAATTCAGGGATGTTGTCTGTTGTTATCTGACCGTGAAACTGGTTCAGGACCTCGATTATGCGGCTCATGTGAGTCCCTTTGAACTCAGGCAGCAGCATGACGGTCAGATCGACTTTCGCGACAGTGTGCTGAATTTCGTTTTTTCTGTCTTTTACGACAATCGGGTATTCAATATCCCAGATTCCGACCTGATCGACCGTGATGTTTCTGTTATCGGCATAATTCTGGACATCGTTCATGTTTCTGAGCCTCTGCGGAACGCGGAATTAGTGAGTCGGACGCGAACACTCGTAAACCTGGGCCGGAGTGATTTCCTTGACGGTGATTTTTTTCTTGTTTTCGTCGCTGCCGTCTTCGACCTCGATTGTGAAGACATCCCAACAGGTGTCTGTCTTGCTCATAAGAAGTGACGCCATTTTTTCTTCAACTCCGTGAGCATAAGCCTTTACGACCGCTGTCGTAGGAGCCTTGTCTGTGTCGTAAGCGTGGACTGTAACCTTGTAAATGCCGTTTGCAGGCTTGTTGATCGTTACTGTTTCTGGGCCGATTCCGTCGGTATTGTCGATATCTAAGAACGGATTGTCTTTGGTTTCGCCTTCTTCGCCCCAGTCAGGTCTTTCTCCGGAATACTGCGGAGAACAGTTCCAGTAGTAGCAGTCGCTCAGCGCATCGCCGAATGTGCCGTCAGGTCCTATCAGGTGCAGATCGATGTCGGCGTTTTTGTTGTTCCAGAGAAGTTTTACGGCAAGGTCGTCGTCGGAAACCGCTTCGACCGTGCATTCTGCCGGAACGCTGGAAATCCCCTGTTCGTTTATGACGATAAGTCTGACCACGTAGGCTCCTTTGATTTTCGCCTGGAAGGCGGCACGTTTGATTTTGTTCGACGGATCTCCGTTCAGAGGCGAGCCGGCGCGGTTCGAATCGTCAACGATGTCAAGCGAAATCCCGCCGGGAGTTTCGGAAAAATTCCAAAGATATTTAAGTCCTTCCTTTGACTGGCCGTCGCTGTCGACACTTTCACCGCCGTCCATTACAGCCCACTGGAAAACAGAAATCTTTTCAGGTTCGCATTTAAGTTTCGCTGTCGGATATTTTTCAACATTCGGACCGCATTGCAGCCTTATTTTCTTGTTCGCGTTTTTGCCGTAATCGGTCGGATCGGTGTTTACGATCAGCAGTTCGCCTGTCAGCGGACTCGGATATTCCTTGTCGTTGCGGCAGCCGACATTTAAGGTCAGTTTGTCGTTGGAGTTGATCATGCTGCCGGGTTCCGGAGCTTCGCTGATGAAAAAACCCATTTCATTCGAACTCTTGGACTGTCCCTCGGAAATCGTTACCGAAGAAAGCTTGAGCGGCGCAATACCTTCGTTGTAAACTTCAACCTCGCCGATAAGTTCATCGATAACATCGGAGAACGTTAGAACTTCGTCATCTTCGTTCCCGTCCAACGTCTTGACTTTTATTTTGCCTGTCGGTTTTGTCTGGGCGGTGAGAGGAATATCGAATGCCGGTTTACATTTGTCGTTGCTTGTTATGCGGAGATAGCGCACCTGATCTGTCCAGGTCGTTGCTTCAACAGAAATACCGATTTCGATTTCTTCGTCGTTTTTAAGGTTTACGGCTCCGTTTTCAAGCGGGTTCGACTCGATCGTGAAAGAACCGGGGTCTGCTTTGCCTGTGCCGTCAACAATTGCAATCGATTTGATATTGAGCGGTTTCGAAGGATCGCATGAATAGCAGCGGTTCATAACGTAGATATACTTTGTGAGAGATTTTTCTCCGAAAATTACACCGGAGAAGAGGAGTTCTTCGTTTTTCGGTTTGATTCTGTTGTCGGCACTTGAATAGTTGCAGTCATTCGTTTTGTTCTTGTTGCTGGTGCCTGATTTGTTACCCGATTTGTCACCGCTGTCGCTCGTATCTGAACTGTCGGAATCAGCCTCATCTTTGTCACCGGAATTTTTTCCTCCGCACGAAACGGCGAAAAAAGCCAGAACAAGCAGAACGAGAGATGAAATTATTATTTTTTTCATTTATTCCTCCATTATTGGCTGACCGGCTGAACACATCTGAAGCCGAGGTTGTAGTAGCGGTAGTTCGGGAAAGCCTTGTCTCGGGCATAAGTCGTGATTTCGTCTTTCAGCGAAACCCAACTGCCGCCTCTGATGACTTTCTCCTGTGTGGGCGAATCCGAAGGTCCGATCGGATCTTCAACAACTACGCCGTCGGTTCTCTGATGGTAGTAGGAATCGAGATTATACCAGGTGTCTGTCCACTCTGCGACGTTACCGGCCATGTTGTAGACTCCGTAAGGTGAAACACCTTCATCGCCCCACATTACCGAAGTGACATCGCCGAAAAGCGCGGTGTAGTTGACTGCTGTAGATTCGATGTTGTCGGCCGGATCGTCATCACCCCACGGATAAGTCCGCATAGTCTGACCTCTTGCCGCTTTTTCCCACTGGGCTTCGGTCGGCAGTTTCTTGCCCGCCCACTGGCAGAAAGTCTGCGCCTGATTGTATGAGACCCATATTACAGGGAATCCTGCATAGGTCGAATTGTTATAATAATTCTGGTAAAGGATCGAAGTCAGGTCGTAAGGTTCCGTGCAGACTCCGGCTTCCTGACAAAGTTTATACTGGCTGTTTGAAACCTCGTATTTGTCGATGTAGTAAGACGAAAGGTAAACTTTGTTTGTGCCTTCCGACTGTTTCAGGCCGTCTTCCTCTTCGGAGACGCCTGTCGGAGTTCCTTGCGGCGCGCCGTATTCGAATTCACCTGCCGGAATAAGTACCATTTCGGCGATGCCGGCCTGGTTGGCGTCTTCCTGCTTGACCATGTCCTTAGGAAATCCTATGTGGAAGTTCCCGAGGAACGGAGTACTGATTTTGAAAAGGTTGTTTTCAACGTCAAGTTCGTAGGATGCTTCGTCAAAAACCTTGAAATTCTGTCTGTCCATCGAGAAGTAAGGCTTGAGGTCAAGTTCGTCAAGCAGTTTCGGAAACTCGGTTTCCTTGTAGGAAATGACAACGGTCAGATTCTTTTTGAATTGGACGGCAGCCGGAGAAATCGAATAAATGTTCGTGATCGGTTTCGAAACATCGGTGAAAGCCGGAGTTTTCAAAGAGTAGGCCGAAATGGGAACCTCGTCTTTTCCTTCAGGAAGAGAATCTTCATCAATGATAACCGTGATTGTCCCGTCAACACTCTGATAGGTGCAGCCGGTTTTGTCACAAGGCATTCCGGTTTCGCTGCTCGAGGAAGTGCCTTCGTCGAGGCAGGCTGTGAAACTTGCGGCAAGCATTGAAAAAACAAGGATCTTTTTCAATATTCCAAGCATTATTCACCTCCTATCGTCAAAATCGAACAGCCTCCGCCGGAGGTCCCGGCTTTCCAGCGCTGCTCGTCGCCTTCAAGTACCTGAGTCCATTGCGTGTCGTTTTCGCTGCTGTAGCCGAAGAGAGAAACTCTTGTAACAGGTTCTACAGGGTCGTTGCTGTAAATAGTGATCGCTCCTTTCTGCATGCCGACGTCGTAAGGTTTGAAGAAAACCGTGACGGCGGATTTTGCGCCCGGTTCAATGTTGAGTGTGTCCGGAATTACGATGAAGTTCGTGTCATTGGAGACAACTTTCGCTTCCATTGCTCTGGTGCCGATATTTTCGACATCGAATTCCCAGTAATCTTCGTCACCAGGCATAGTGTCGGCAAATTTGTGCGCCCTAGACTCGATGAAAATCGCCGGGAAGTTGAATTCGACTTCCTGCGAATTGTATTTCCAGAGTTTTTCCGTGCCGGGAACGATCGGTATTTCGATAGGAATCGGGAATTCAAGTTCGAGAATTCTGATTCTTATTGTTACGGTAAAGATGATTTCGATTCTGTAGAAAGTGTTGGATTCGTAGAATATCGGAATTTTCATCGTCGTGCCTACAAGCGGCGGTTCGATGACAAGATATTGGCTGTCGGTGAAGACGCTTCTTTCCTGCTTTTCGTCAAGACCGATCCTGCTGCCGAACATTTCGACATACATTTTGCCGTCAAGTTCGAAGTTGAAGTGAATGAGGCTGCAAACGTCGCCGATTACAGGAATCGAAAGGCCGCAGCTTCCGCCGACCATATCGGCAAGCGAACCTTCGTAAAGCTGAAAATGGTCGATGCTGTCTTCCATCGAAACGGGATTATCTACGTTTCCGTCAAGCAGGAAAGGCTGGAAAATTTTTTCATCGGCAAAACTGAGGTCGAAATTGAGCCATTTGCTGAGTTCATTTTCCGCGCCGGTGTAGCAGTTTTTCCACAATGCTTCCATATTCAAGCCGTAGAACATGTCGGCAAAGCCGCCGTCGTTGGTGCCTTCAAAGAAGACTTTGACCGCTTCCGGCCACTGCGCTTTGGCCTTTCCTTTCATTTTCGCGCCCATTTCGGCACCGTATTCGACATTGAACTTTACGCTGAGCGGGATGATTCCGCTGCAGCCCGGAAGCCAGTCACCTGTTCCCCATTTGTTGTGCTCGATAAGCACGTCGCGATATTCAAATTCGATTTCGTCCGAATACTGTTCATCATAAACACGCCACTCGTCGCCTTCACGCACAATGTCGGCACTAATCGGCAAAACCGCCAAAATGAAGACCGATAAAAACAGAAAATAAAAAATCTTTTTCATCGCATCACCTATGTTAATCTGTTGTATCTTTTGCGCATCTGAAGCCTATCGAATTCGAACTATACTGCGGATTTACGCCGCGTCTGTAAGTCGAACGGATAAGTCTTCTCGATGTTTTCCAGCTTCCGCCGCGGACTGTTCTCTGATCGCCGACAGGAAGCGGAACACCGCCTTCAACCAAATCTGAGTAGTAGAAAAATCTCGTTGAAACCCACTCTTCGGCGTTTCCTGCCATGTCGTAAAGTCCGCTCGGACTCTTTGCGTCTTTCGATGCAAAGGAATCGTAGCGTGTTCCGTTGTAGTAGCCGACCGGAGAAACGTGAGGTTCAGGATATGCGATAAGCAGATCGTCGGCCGAAACAAGCTTTTCAAGTTCTTTGCTCGGTTCGTATGGATCTGTGCTTCCGCGGTAATTTGCTTTGTAAGGGATGCTTGCCCCTTCGAGGAAACTTATGCTGCTGAACCAGCCTTCGATCGTGCTGTCTTCCCAAGGCAGATCCGGGCATTCTGTCGTGCATTCCTCTTCTTCGGATGCTGGGCATGTGCAGTTGCTTCTTACCCTTGCCGCGTATTCCCATTCCTCTTCGCTCGGCAGACGTTTGCCGGCCCACTTGCAGTAAGCGTTGGCTGCATACCAGCAGATGCTTGTAACGGGCATTTTGTCCTTTGCACCGCCTTTGTATTTTTCACCGCTGTATTTTCCGAACCATTCTTCAAGGTATTTTGTGTTGCCGTAGCACTTTTCCAGACCGTATTCATCGTCTGTTTTCATTGCGTTTTCCGGCCGCCATACCTTGTTTGCCGGATCGTTCAGGAACTTTTTGTACTGGGCGACGGTAACTTCATATTTGTCCAGAAGGAAATTTTTGTAGAGAGTGACTCTGTGTTTCGGTTTTTCCATCGTGAACGATTCGCTGGTATCGCTTCCCATGATGAAAGATGTGTTCGCTGCATTGATTTCGACCATGCAGCCCGGAATGTCGTCTTCGCTGCAGCGGCACGAATCGTTTGTGCAGACATTTTCTTCGGTGGGATAGGGTTCTGTGTCTTCATCGGTTTCCGAACTGCCCTGCTCCTCAGTTGTTTCGTTGAAGTAATAAATGTCTTCTCCGGTGTTTCCTATGTTGAAAATTTCGTTCGTAAAATCGATTATAGGCTGGTCTATGCCGCGGAAAAGCTTGATCGAATCAGCCGGCGTGAGTCTTTTGAACACAAGGTCGGTGACTTTCTGAAGCTGTGTCATGTAAGATTCGCTGTTTGTCGCGTTCTGGACATCCTGCAGGAACGATTTGCTGCTTTTTGTCTCGCCGGAGAACGAATTTACGATGACTTCCATGATTTTGATGTAAAGGTCGTTTTTGTAAATATCGGTTGCGAACGAAGACTTCCTCGATTTCATAAAATCGTTGACGCGCTGTCCGATACCGCGTTCGCGGATTCCTCTCGCAACGACATTGACAGGATGACTGCTCAATCCCTTGTTGACAGTTTTGTCATAATTCATCAATATATTCAGGAAGTTGTCGTTGACATCCGCGGAAATCATTATGATCGGCAACATTATCTGCGAGAAGTATGTCGCCCAGATCGGATCCATCGCTCTGTTAAGCAGACCGCCGCTGTTCTGCGCCGGAACGTAACTTGCCAGAATACCTTCTTTTATTTCGTTGTTTTTGTATCTGAGCTGCGTTTTTTCGGTTTCGGTAGTTTCTTCAAAATAGTTTGCGATTTCTGCAGCTATTCTGTTCGGCTGGCCTTCGACGATGAGTTTTTTTGTCAGATACTCTTCGTTCTGCACGATATATGTCTGAATAAGGTATCTCAAAGTCGGTGAAGCGTAGTGCGACGGCGGAACGATGAGAACCGGCATCGCGCTTTCGTCAATGCCGTCATCCGCAATATCGGTCGGCAGGATAGGTATTGTCGGCATTGCATCGACATAGAAATAAGCCCATCTGGGACGTGAGTTGTAAGTTTTTACAGAGGCCCCGTTTTCGTTGAAGTATTTTACGAAAATCTGATCGACTTCTTCATCGTTCGCCTCTTTCGGAAGTTCTCTGACTGCGGCATGGTGGAATGTTTCGGTTTTGTCATCCTGCGTAACGGTGAGATCGCGGGTGATTTTGCGAATCTTTTTCGTTTCAGTTTCCGTTTCGGTTTCTGTTTTTTCGGAGTTTTCAGGATCTTCGATTGCGGAAGCTGTTTCTTTGTAAAGTTCGTCGATCGCGGCCGCAATCGTGTTCTGAATATCCAGATCTCCGCCGACAATAATGCTCGGCGACATGCTGACCATCTTGTCTTTAAGTATCCTGATCAAAATTTTTGTAGCTTTAAGTCCGCGGATCCTTTCGAGAAGTGCCGCATTGTAAAGCGGGTTGACCGTCGTCGCGATTCCAGGCTGCATGAAAATCAGGGCAGCTGCTGTTTCGCGGACGCTGAACTCGATATGTTTTCTTTTAAAGTAATTTTCGCCGTTTGAAGGGAAAACGGTGAGCATTATCGGAACATTTTTCGTTGTGTCTTCATAGTTCGTCGTCAAAACGAAAAGAGTCGTTCCGACAACATTTGAACGAACCCAGAAAGTTCCGTTTACGGGGTCGACATTCTGAACGAGATTGTTTCTGCCGTATTGAACCTGAAGATTCGCGAACGGAATTATAAATCCGTCTGGCAGGCTGACTCTGCCCTGATAGAATATTTTGTTGGATACATATTCGATTCCGCCGAATTCCTCTTTTTCGTCGAGAGGATTTTTGGGTTCCATGAGATTATCGACGCATTTTGCCTCATAGCATTTTTCGCCGAGGTCGCAGTCTTCGAAAGTGCTGCATTCAATGTCGAAGTGGCTCACTTCCGGTGAGCAGGCTGCGGAAAAAAGCAGAACGAAAGGCAGTAAAGTGAGAATGACTTTTTTCATATCGTTACCTCCACACATTGAACATCAAAGTAAGGTGTCCGCCGCCCTGGAAAAGCTGTTCGCTCTTGTCCATGCCTTTGAAGGAACCGTAAACTTTGAGATAAGTGAAATCTCCGCCGACTCCGAGCGCGATGTATTCCCACACTCTGAAAAAGTAGTCAAGCGATGCACTGGCGTAAGGACCACCGAAAAAGCGGTATAACTTGTTGTTTTCTCTGGTTTTGTCTTCAATGCTTTCGACTCCGCCCAGAAATCCGGCAGAGGCGCTTATCGCGCTTCTTGTTTTTCTCGTTCTCAGACCGTGAATGTAATATCTGAGCATGAGTCCGCCGCCGCCGTAAAGGTTGTCTCTGTCAAAAGACATTCCGCGTCCTTCGAGACCGACGACAAAATCCTGAAATACCGCGACATTGAGCTTGAAAGTGTAGTTGCCGAAGATGTCGATTCCTTTGAAATCTCCGCCGCCACCTGCAATTCCTCCCGCAAGTTCAAGTGAGATCCTGTAAGTATACCATTTTTCAAGGCGGACATCGTCGCGCGGAACCCAGCCCTGTTTGCCGAGAAATTCTACTTTATAGAAATCGTTGACCTCTTCAAGAATGACGAGGTCGTCGTTTTTGTAAAGTTCGAACAGTTTTTTAGAGCGGACCGAAGCCTCGGTATAAAGATATGTCGAGACGGAAACCTTGCCCAGATCCGGTTCTTTGTGATGGTGGACGACTCCTTTTTCACGTTTTTCGACGACAAAATCATCTTCCTCTTCTTCTTCAGGGGCGAAATCGTCTTTTTCTTTTTTCGGTTTGGTGCTCGATTTTGCGAAAGGATCTTCCTCCGGTTCTTCTTTTTCCTCTTCCTCTTCGGATTCTTCTTCCGCGGAATCCTCGGATTCAGATTCGGAAGAATTTTCTTCTGCGGAATCCTCGGAATTTTCAGAAGATTCTTCTTCTTCGGAACTTTCTTCAGAAGATTCTTCCTCGTCTTCTTCATCATCGGCAATCAGAAACCGGACGGTCGGAAGGGCAGGTGATAGCGCTGAAAGCCCGAAACTGACGAGCAATACAAAAAAAGTAATCAAAAACTTCTTTTTCACTTTGTCCTCAATATTTCAATATCATAAAACAAACTGCAAAAAAACAGACCTATTATAATAAACAAAACCAATTTTTTTGCAAGCAAAAGAGGATTCTTGTCGCCTTTCAGGTTGATTTTTTATAATTTTGTATGAAAATAGCGCGATTTTTTTGATTATTTGTCATTCGGCGGGGGTTTTATGGCAAAAAGAGAAAATTACATCTCGTGGGATCAGTATTTTATGGGTGTCGCGCTGCTCAGCGCACAGCGTTCCAAGGATCCTAACACACAGGTCGGAGCGTGCATCGTAAACGGCGAGCACCGCATTGTCGGTGTCGGCTACAACGGTTTCCCTGCAGGCTGCGGCGATGACGCGCTTCCGTGGGACAGGGAAGGGGACTTCCTCGATACGAAATATCCGTTTGTCGTCCACGCGGAACTCAACGCCATTCTCAATTCGATCCAGAATCTGCGCGGCTGCACGATTTATGTCGCCCTTTTTCCGTGCAACGAGTGCGCGAAGGCGATAATCCAGTCCGGAATTTCCGAAATAGTATATCTTTCCGACAAATATGCCGATACCGATGTCGTCAAGGCCTCAAAACTTATGCTGAAACAGGCGAATGTGAAAGTCAGGCAGCTTGATCCTCGTCCGCAGAACATCGTGCTGAAATTTTCGTAGCTTTTGGAGGAAATATGGTTACAAAGGCAAAAATACAAAGGTTTTTGTTCGACAAAAAAGGGTGGATCCCGCTGTTTTTTGTTCTTCTGGTCATTATGGCGTTTGTCTATGCGCCGCGCATGGTTTCGATTCTCATTGCTTCGTTCGTTGCCGCAGACGCGATTGAGCCGATAGTTGATTTTTTCTCTAAAAAGTTAAAGATTCCACGCACTTTTACTACGATCCTGGCAATAATCGTTATTTGTCTCGTCGTTGCAGTACTCTTGCTTGCGATTCTTCCGGAAATCATTATCCAGCTCGGCAGTGTAAATATAAAACCGATGCTGGTTTCGCTTTGGGAAACGGCAAATTCGCAGGCCGGCAAACTCGGTGTAAACCTCAAGGAACTTGTCAATCAGGAAGAGTTCGTTTCTGTTATCGGAACCCACGCAGCATCGCTTTCCAGCGTTCTGTCAACTACGGTTTCGGTTGTATGGTCGCAGACATCATCCATCGTTTCGATCATGCTTGACGCACTGATTTTTGTCGTAATCACATTTTTCGCCAGTTCGCGCTTCAACAAAATCAACGAGGCGATTTTTTCGCTTGTCCCCCCCCATGTCCAGCCTGCCGCAAAGGAGTGGATCCTGAAATTCGACCGGATTTTTTCGGGATTTATCCGGGGACAGCTCACCGTCTGCATAGTTCTGGGTGCGCTTTACGCCGTTCTTTTCACGGTCGCCGGAATCAAAGGGGGCGGAAATCTGGGAATAATGATCGGTGCGCTCTGCTTTGTTCCGTATGTCGGACTTTTCACCGGAATTCTTATTTCGCTCGTTCTCGCTTCAATAAGCGGCGGCCTTGCCGGAATGGTGAAAGTGCTTGTAATTTTTGTGATAATCCAGATCTGCGATACGGTTTTCATAACCCCGAACATTGTCGGCAAGAAAGTAAACATCAACCCCGTTTTCGTCATAATAGCCCTTTTTGCAGGAGCCGAGATCGGCGGATTTCTCGGTGTTCTCACAGCCGTTCCGCTTTTTGCGATGATGAAAGTTGTCGCAGACGAAGTGATCAAACGCTACAAGGCGTCCGACTTTTACAACGAAAAATCGGTGGAAACCGTTGAAGCCGGATCTCACGAACCGATGGAAAAAGAGTGATGCTCGCTTTTTTAGAGCCTTACTACGCAGGCAGCCACAAATACTTCGCTGACGGTCTAAAAAGATGTTTTCCTGAACAAATCAAACTGTTTACGCTCGAAGGCAGACACTGGAAATGGCGTATGCACGGCTCGGCTGTCACATTCGCCGGCATGGTTGAAAAAAGCGGGGAAAAATTTGATGCGGTTGCTGCTGCATCGCTCACCGACACCGCGCTTCTGAAGTCGCTTCTCCTGCCGGCAATGCCCGGAGCGCGTTTTATTACCTATTTTCACGAAAACCAGCTTGCCTATCCGTGGTCTGAAAACGACAGGGAACCGTGCAGGACCGACATGCACTACGCTTTCATCAACTTTACTTCGGCGCTTGCCTCCGATCTGGTACTTTTCAACTCGGAATTCAACAGAAACAGCTTTTTTGCGGCCCTTGAAACTTTCCTGCGCTCGTTTCCGGACAACAGGCTGACGCATAAAATCGACGGGATCTACAAAAAATCCAAGATTCTTTACCCCGGAATAACCACTATTCCGCTTTTGCCGAAAGAAGATTGCAAGCCTTTGAAAATATTGTGGAATCATCGCTGGGAATACGACAAGAACCCGGATGAGTTTTTTGAAGTTCTCTTCAAACTGAAGGATGTGGGAACTGATTTTAAGCTTGTTGTTCTGGGCGAAGAAAAATCAACATCTCCTGAAATTTTCAAAATTGCGCGCGAAAAACTGAAAAACGAAATAATTTCATTCGGTTATACCGAAAATTATGAAGAGTACAAGGTGCTTGTTTCGTGCTGCGACATTCTGCCGGTCACTTCAAAGCACGAATTTTTCGGAATAAGCGTCCTTGAAGCGGCTTCCGCCGGGGTGATTCCGGTTCTGCCGGAAAGACTGAGCTACCCTGAAATTTTCCCGGGAAAAAAGTTTGCGGGACTTTTTTACGAAAACGGAAAACTATTTGAATTTATTAATAATTTTATCGAAAACCCTGATTTTTCGCTCCGAAACGGAATTTCGGAAAGAGCTGCTGCTTTTGACTGGAATCATTTCAGACAAAACGCTGAAAAACTGATTTTTAATTAAAATCCAGGAGTTCAAGACGCTGCTCTTCGCTCGCGTTTTTTCTGGTTTTTACAAAAAATACGAGCGGTTTCCCGTCAGCGGTTTCGGAAAAGAGAAAGCGGCCGTCTTCTTTTGTCAGAGAGCCGCCGGGAATTTCCGATTCGCCGAGTTCAAGTTTCCGCAAAAGAATGTTTTTTTTCGATTCCCTGTCGTCTGAAAATGTGAAAATTGTGTTTTCTTTTTCGGAAAAATAATTGTAGTAAATTTTTTCCTTGTAAGTTATGAAGGCAATATTCTCAATGTTTTCAGTATCTTCTTTCGGTTCGAGGTCAATTTTTTCAAGGTTCCAGCCAAACGGAAAAGAGTATTTCGGGTGTAAAACACCGTAATTTGTTTCGTTCCCCCAGTTTTTTTCCGAAAAAATATAGATTTCGCCGTTTTTTCCACATTGAATTTCGCGTGGTTCTTCAGCAAAATCCAAACCTTGATCTGTTTCGTCGTTTTGTTGCGTAAATCTGTCGGGGAAAGCGAATTTTTTTACATTTTTCGCGTTTCCTTTTTCGTAAACAAACAGAAAGTCATAGGATTTCTGCAGAAATCTCGCAAGTTTTCCGTTAATCATTTCGTTAGGATCGGGTTCTTTGTAAGTCACGAGGAGAACGACTGTTCCGTCATTCTGAATGCAGCCGCTCCATAAAAACGGCACGGAAAGATACTCGAAATCTTCGGTTTTGCCGTAAGGGATTTTACTCTGATCGAATTTGAAAACCGGAAGTTCGATTTCGGACGATAGAGTTTTTCCGTTTTCGGAATTTACCACTGAAATTTCTATCGAAGAATCGGTGATCGCTTTCACGAGCATAAGTTTGTTCACCGGATTGTATGTGAGAGGTTCCCCTTCTTTTATTTTCGAGTTTTTCAACCCGTTTTCGGTCAGAATGAAATGAGCCCTGCGGCTTCCTTTCGTGATTGTGACGAATTTAGGCACACTGTATTCGTATTCGCAGCTATAATCTTCAGCTTTGCAGATCAAAAAAGAATCGTCCGGATAAAACAAAGATTCATCGCTGCACGAAACAAGAAAAATCAGAAGAAAAATTAAGATTATAAAGGAAAAAATATGATTAGTATTCAAGCTGCTGCAGATCTGCTTCTGCTTTTTTATAGTAATCATTTTCAGCGGTTACGAGTTTGAGAATGGCGCGGAGAAGCTCTTTTGCCTTTGACGGGTTGCTGTATTTGAAGACATTGGCCTTGTCATAAATTTTCTTTACGAGTTTGTCTTTTCCTTCAAGCCAGTCGCTGCATTCGGTTTTTTCGGAATCGATTTCGACACATTTTTCGAAAGCTTCGTTCGCTTCGATGTATTTGTCTGCTTTTTCCATCTCTTTTCCGCGTGCGAGCCAGCCAGCCGCAGCGTATTTGTCGACTTTCTGGGAGAATTCGGTTCCGCCTTCGACGATCGATTCGTCAAGTGCTTTTGCCGCTTCGATGTTGTCAAGAATGAGCGACGAGTTTTTAGCTTCGACACCTCTGATGATCTGTTCACGGACTTTGTTGAAGTTGAGAAGCTGTGATTTGAGGGAGAGAACTTTTGCGTCTTCTTCGCATTCGCATTTTACTTCGCTGATTTTTACGATAGCCTTGATTGCATCGTTGTATTTACCTTCAGCACACATTTCAAGAACAAGTTCGCGGCCTTTTTTGAGTTTTTTCGCGTTGTCTTTGAGAGACTGCTTTTTGTTTGCCATAGCTGCTTTCTTTTCGCTTTCCCTTCTTTCGCGCTCTTTTTCGAGAAGTGCTATTTCAGCTTCTTCCTCTCTTCTCATGCGCTCTTCTTCCATGCGCTGTTTTTTCTTGCGTTCCTTTTCAAGACGCTCTTCTTCTTCACGCGCTCTTTCAAGTTCACGCTCCCTTTTTTTGCGGTCTTCTTCCATTTTTTTGGTGCGTTTGTCGATTTCCTTGTCGTTTTTCGCTTTTTTCCCGCCTTTGATGTCATCGTAAGCGGAAAGTTTTTTGACCTGCGTGAAAAGAGCTTTTTCCGTTACGCTTTCTGTATCGTCGTAGGTTTTTGTCTCGTCGTCGATGACTTCTTCGTCTTCAATGCTGATGACGACAAGGCGGACGGTGATTTCTTCGTCTTCGTTCATTTTGATGAGTGAAAGAAGAACATACTGGAAATTCTCTTCCGCCGCGTTTTCAGACCAGCATTCCGCCTTCATTCCGCAGGCACCGAATTTTTTGAGAGTCTTTTTCGGGACATCTTTATAACTTACGACATCAAGTTTTGCGTTTACCGTTGCTTCAAGGTTCTTTACGATCTCTTTTGCATCCGACTTTTTTATCTCTTTTGTTATCGGCTGCATAAAAAACACTGTTTCCGCATAAGCCGGAAAAATCAATGCGAGCAATAAAGCAAAAACGAAAAAATTCTTTCTCAATTTGACCTCCATACAATCGCTCTGAAAAAAAACTGCGAATATTTAAGCAACTTTTGTTTTTTTTTCAAGTTTTATATTTAATTTTTGTTGTAGAGACGTAACCTGATACGTCTCACATAATTTTATAAAGATGTAACATATAAAACTGGAGGAAAATTGACCGCAAAAAGATAGTGACTATAATCTTCGCCTGAAATTTTTTTCGTCGTTTGTGAAAAGTTCTTTTTTGAGGTAAAAAATGAGTGAAGAAATCAATGAAATCAAGAATCAGGAAGAAAAAAGCTCAGTAAACTTCATCCGCGCCATCATCGATGCCGATCTGGCGAGCGGCAAACACAAGGAGATCCAGACCCGTTTTCCGCCCGAACCGAACGGTTATCTGCATATCGGACACGCTAAATCAATATGCCTCAACTTCGGTCTGGCTAAGATCTACGGCGGCAAATGCAACCTCCGTTTCGACGACACGAACCCGGAAAAAGAGGATGTTGAGTATGTCGATTCGATCCAGGACGATATCAGATGGCTCGGTTTCAAACCCGATAAAGTGCTTTACGCTTCGAGTTACTTCGACCAGCTTTACGAATGGGCGGTCGAACTCATAAAAAAAGGAAAGGCTTTCGTATGCCAGCAGACTCTTGAAGAGATGCGCCGCGACCGCGGAACAGCTACCGGAGCAGGCAAGGAAAGCCCGTGGAGAAACCGCTCTGTCGAAGAAAACCTCGAACTTTTCGAAAGGATGAAAAACGGCGAATTCAACGAAGGCGAATACATGCTCCGCGCGAAGATCGACATGGCTCATCCGAACGTTCTTCTGCGCGACCCGGTCATGTACAGGATCAGAAAAGTCAACCATCACAGGACCGGCAACAAGTGGTGCATCTATCCGACTTACGATTTCACCCACGGCCAGAGCGACGCGATCGAAGGGATCACCCACTCGATATGCACCCTTGAATTCGAGGCTCACAGGCCGCTTTACGAGTGGTTCTTGGAGGCGATCGGCATCGAAAAGAAGCCTCAGCAGGTCGAATTCGCCCGCCTCAACCTCACAAACACCGTCATGAGCAAGAGATTTCTCAAAAAACTCGTTGACGAAAAGTATGTTTCAGGCTGGGACGATCCGAGAATGCCGACGATCGCAGGTATAAGACGCCGCGGATATACGCCGGAAGCAGTCCGCGATTTCGCAGAAAGAGTAGGTGTGGCGAAGAGAAACAGCACCGTTTCGCTTGCACTGCTCGAGCACTGCGTGAGAGAAGATCTCAATAAAAAAGCGGAAAGATTCATGGGCGTTTTAGACCCGCTCAAAGTCGTTATAACGAATTATCCCGAAGGTCAGACCGAGCAGTTCGAAGCAGTCAACAACCCTGAGGACGAAAACTCAGCGACAAGGCTTGTTCCCTTCTCGAGAGAGCTTTACATCGAACGCAAGGACTTCATGGAAGAGCCTCCGGCAAAATTCCACAGGCTCGCTCCAGGAAAAGAGGTCAGGCTCCGCTCGGCTTACTACATCACCTGCACCGAAGTCATCAAAAATGAGGACGGTTCGATAAAGGAACTTCACTGCACCTACGATCCAGCGACAAAAGGCGGCTGGTCGAGCGACGGCAGGAAAGTCAAAGGAACGATCCACTGGGTCGATGCGAACAACTGCCTTAATATCGAGGCGAGAATATACGAAAACCTTTTCGAGATGGAAGATCCGTTCGAAGTTGAGGAAGGTCACGATTTCATCGAAAATATGAACAAAAATTCGCTCCAGATCGTTGACGCTTACGCCGAAAACAATCTTAAAAACCTTGAGATCGGCAAGCAGTTCCAGTTCGAAAGAGTCGGATACTTCTGCATCGACAAGGATACGACGCCCGAAAAAATCGTGGTCAACAGAATCGTCACGCTCAAAGACAGTTTTGAAAAAACCCTGAAATAAATTTTCTTTTTTAATTGCGCGCCGGAAACCGTGTCGAAATATCGATATTCGACATTTCGATATATCGATGGCGCGCTATTTGTTTGAAGTTTCTTCATCAGATTTTTCTTTCGGCGGATATTCGTCAGCCTCGGTGCAATCGCGCTTTTTACCGTCCTTGTTGTAGCAGACGCAGTTTTCCGTTGTTGAGGTTTTCACCATTTTGGCTTTGCCCCATACATGGTAAAATTCGGTTTGAGACGGATTTGTGTCTTTGGCGATATAGATTGTTTTGTTTTGCCCGTTTTCGCTTGTATCCTCTTCAAGATAATAACAGATTTTGTAGATGAATTCGTTTTCAAGATCGTAAAAATAGTCATATTTCGTGAGATAGAAATCCGATGTCGTCTTGCCGGTCTGGGATGCCGAGATAAAATCGAGGTAATACATATCAATGTCTGTCCGCTGGACTTTGAAAGGTCCGACATAATATTGTTTCGGTTCGATACACTGCTGGGCAATTTTTACAAGGGCTATCGAATTCGTTCCGCTATAAGTATAAATATGCTGCGAGCAGTAATAATTCGTGTATTCGTCGTCGGGATATACAAAATATCCGATGCCGTAGTCGAGGTCGTAAATTTCGTCCACCAGAATCGAATAAAGGGCAAAAACCTGAGTGTTTTCACCATCATCGATAAGTTCGTCCCAATTCGGAAAGTCTGTTTTTTTCTCAACTGCAATATCATCCATGAGGACATATTCGATCTCGTCGTTTAAAACATACATGTCGTTTGCTTCATTGAAGTTGTTGAGAATTATATGGATTTCCCCCGTTTCCGGATAGTAATAAAACATGGAATGCGAATATACGACATCGCCGCCGTGGCCGTAGAATTTGCTGTGCGAGCCTTGTCCGAGCTGTGTTCCGAGACCGTAAACCGGTTCACCCAAAAGCTCGGCCATGGTAAGCATCTGATTCATGCTCTCTTCCGAAAGAATTTTTCCGTTGAAAAGGGCATAAGCGTATTTGAAAAGGTCTCCGGCATTCGAAACAAGAGCGCCTGCAGTCCATGCCTTGTGGACAAGTTCGTCAGGAACGATGTTGCCGTGCGGATCGTAGGCGTGTCCGTGCGCTTTTGCGTCTTCCGGAAACTCTTCGTAACCTTTCATGAAGGTGTTTTTGAGACCGAGCGGATCGATGATTTTTTCACGGATCACTTCGTGCGCCGGTTTTCCGGCGACTTCGCTCATAATGAGTCCCGCCAGAACATAGTTCGCGTTGATGTAAGTCCACGAAGTTCCCGGCTCGAAATTGAAGCGTCCGTTGACGTTTTCGACAATTTCCTCCGGCTCGAGCACTTCCGTCATTTCCTTGATGCCCGAAGTGTGGTTGAGAAGCATTCTGACGGTGATAATATCGCCTTTCTCAAAATCCGGGAACCACAGATCGATCGTCTGATCGAGGTCGATTTTGCCCTCTTCCTGCAGAAGAAGCATCGTAACAGCGGTGAAATTTTTTGTTATGCTGCCGACTTCAAAAAGGTCGTCCGGCTGAAGTTTTTCCTTTGTTTCGCTGTTGCGGACCCCTAAAGCGAAAGAGGTGAGTTCGTCTGTTCCGTAACCTATTACAACACCTGTTCCGTGAGCGAAATTAAGATACTCTTCGGCAAGATTTCTGATGCTTTCGAGTTTTTCTTCATCGGTGACCGCTTTCGGTATTTCCTGATCAGAATCCTCAGAGTCATCTTCGGTTTCGTCGTCTTCGGTTTCTTCTTCAACTTCCGCGTCATCCGTTTCTTCAGAGTTTTCATCGTCTTCTGAAACATCGTCAGCATCAGGCGTTTTTTCTTCATTTTTTGAAGAACTCCCGCAACTTACACCGAAAAAAAGCATTGAAAGAAGAATCAGCCCGACAAGAATTCTTTTCATGAATCTCTCCAGTTTATCGTGTTATAATAATGTCGGTAAATGCAGAACAGTGCCTTCGTTTTCCTCAAGTTCTTCTTCTTCGCATTCGCGTTCCGTTTCGTCCTCGTCGTAACACTCACACCCGGTCGCCCTTACACTTTCAGACATTTTCGACCTGCCCCAAAGGCTGTAATAATTAACTCCGGAAGGATGCCGGCTGCTTGAAATCATCATATACCTGTCAGGATCGCTCTCTTCAAGATTGTAGCATATTTTAGAAAGAAAATCTGCCTCGAGATCATAGTAGTAATCATATTTTGTGATGTAAAATTTCTGCGTCGGTCTGCCGGATTCAACTGCAGCCTCAAAACTGTTCAGATACATGCCGATGTCGGTCCTTCCGACTTTTATTGTCCCTTTGTAATATCTCTCAGGTTCCATGCACTGCTGTATGATTTTTACATAACCCTTGGATTTGAACATATAGTGAGTGCAGTAAAAATCGGGGATGTAGTCTTCGGGATAGACGAAATATCCGATCGATTCGTTCAGTTCTTCAGACTCGTAATCAGGCATCGGTGCGTAAAGGGAGAAAATCTGCGTATCGTCCTCATTGTCAACAAGTTCGCTCCAATCAGGAAAAACAGTCCCTTTTTCTGCCCTTCCGCTGTCGACAAGAACATATTCCATCCAGTCGTTGAGAACAGCAAGGGTGCTTGAACTGCCGCCGAAATTATTGAAAAGCACATGTATTTCACCGGTTTCAGGGTAGTAGGCGATCAAAGCCGCAGTGACGATAACATCTCCTCCGTGAGTGTAAAATTCACCGTGATGCCCTTTGTCATACATCATTCCGAGCCCGTAAACAGGTATTCCTGAAACTTTAACGAAATTAAGCATCTGATCCATGCTTTCTTCAGACAGAAGTTCTCCGTTGAAAAGCGCATGAGCGTATTTGAACATATCTTCGACGTTTGAAACGATTCCTCCGGCTGTCCAGAAACGTTCGTTGAGTTCGTATGGAATGATGTTGCCGTATTCGTCGAAAGTGTGACCGGCGGCTTTTTCCTCGACCGGATACTTCTCGAAATTTTTCATAAAAGTGTGTTCCATTCCGAGCGGATCGATAATTTTTTCGCGGATGACTTCAACCGCATCTTTTCCCGTGACTTTGTTTATGATAAGACCGGCTATGACGAAGTTCGTGTTGCTGTATGCCCAGTCGGTTCCGGGTTCAAATGTGAATTGCCCATTGACCTTGTCCACAATACCTTCAAGATCGTCGAATTCGTTCCATTCCAGAATGCCTGAAGTGTGGTTGAGCAGCATTCTGACGGTGATTTTGTCGCCTTTTTCGAAATCGGGAAACCATTTGTCTATCGTCTGGTCAAGGTCGACTTTTCCCTCTTCCTGCAAGAGAAGCATCGTTACAGCCGTGAAATTTTTGGTGATGCTGCCTATTTCAAAAAGGTCGTCTGTCGAAAGCGGTTCCTGTGTTCCGACATCGCGTATACCATAGGCAAGAGAAGTGAGTTCGTCCTTTCCGTAACCGATAACGACTCCTGTTCCGTGTGCCGAATTGACATATTCTTCGGCTAAATTTCGGATGCTTTCGAGCTTTTCTTCATCCGGTTCATCTTTTTTTTCATCTTCCTCTTCTTTTTCATTTTTATTGCCGTCAGCTTCATTTTTGTCGTCAGTCGCAATCTTTACTTCATCATTTTTTGAAGATTCTCCGCAACTTGTACCTAAGAAGAAAACTGAAAGAACCAGAAGTGCTGCAAAAAACTTTTTCATTTTCTGCCTATAGTTGAATTTTGTCTTAAAACAATAATAAAACCGGATAGTTATTCTTGGGGGCATTCAATAGGTCTGCTGTCGAATCCTTCATCATCTTCATGCTCAACTTTCTCAAAACAGATGCAGCCTTTTGAACTTTCGGCCATATTTGCTTTGCCCCAGAGACGGTATGTCTGCACTCCCTGAATAGTTTCTAGATCCTGCAGTATCGTAACGCTTTTGTTTGCCTCGTTGCCGTCATCTTCAAGTGAAACACATGCTTTCTCGACAAATCCGCCTTTAGCGAAGTAATTATATTTTGCGACGGTGAATTTCGATACCGGTTGCTTTGATGTAACTGCTGACATGAAATCTTCGGCGTTTATGGAAATTTCAGTGCGCTGCATCGCGTAAAGATCGTTTTGATTAAGATACTCTCTCGGTTCCTGACAATCCTGGGCGATCACTATTTTTTCAATATCTTGGGTAAAATTACCATCTTCGTCCTGTTTGAAAGAAAAACGGAGAGAATGCAGGCAGTAGTAGTTCTGCCATTGATCCGCAGGATGTGCAAAATAGCTGATTCCGTAGTTGAAATTCTGCGGCGGCAACGCATAAATTGAAAAAATCTGAGTTGTTTCCTTGTGATCGATCATTTTGTCCCAATCCGGAAAATCTGCCGTCTTGTTGATGCGGATGTTGTCCAGAAGAACCCAGTCCATTTCGTCGTTGAGAACAAGAAGGTATTTGTTGTCGGGGAAGTTGTTTAAAACAATGTGTTTCATGCCGTCAGGATAATATGCAATAACCGCATTGGAGTTTAGCAGGTTGTTGGCCGATAAAGCGTTCCCGATAATAACATAAAATTTGTTTTGATGTGTTCCCTCTGACATCTGGACACCGAGTCCCGGCTGGTTTTCGGCAGGCAGCATCATATCCAGGCTTTCCTTTTTGATGATTTTTCCTGTAAAAAGAGCGTCTGCATATTTGAAAAGGTCGGCCGCGTTTGAAACCATGCCGCCGGCAGTCCATGTTTTATTTTCGGAATTGCAAGGTTCAACGGAGCCGTCCGGCTTGAAGTTGTGTCCTGTTACTTCGTTGTCTGCCGGATAATTTTCGTAGCCTTTCATAAAAGTGTTTTTAAGTCCGAGAGGATCGAGAATTTTTTCGCGGATAACTTCATGCGCTTTTTTATCGGTAACTACTTTTTCGATGATAAGTCCGGCAATCATATATGCTGAATTTGTATATGCCACCGCTGTTCCCGGTTCGAAGTTGAAACTGCCGTTGACAGCGTCTAAAACCTGGTTCGGGTCTACTTTGTCCGATACTTCCTTTATGCCGGAAGTGTTATTGAGCAGCATTTTGACAGAAACTTTATCGCCGTCTTTAAAATTGGGGAACCATTTGCTGATTTTGTCGTCAAGGCTGAGTTCTCCCTCTTCCTGAAGAAGAAGGATCGTTGCGGCGGTGAAACTTCTGGTAATGCCGCCGATTTCAAACAGATCGTCGGGTTTAAGCGCTGTTTTTGTGTTACTGTTACGGACACCCAAAGCGAAAGAAGTTGGCTTGTCTGTTCCATAAGCTGCGACAACGCCTGTTCCGTGAGTAAAATGGATATAGTCGTAGGAAAAATTTTTGATGCTTTCGAGTTTTTCTTCTTCAGTGAGATTCGGTTTTCCTTCTTCCGTATCGCCGTCATCGACATTGGTATCTTCGTCGTTGTTATCCTCATCTGTTGTCTCTTTGTTGTCTTTGTCTCCGTCGGTTATCTCGCCTGGATCTTCCGAAGTGTTGTCGTTGTTCGATTCCTGTTCTTCATTTTTAGAGGAGCCTCCGCAGGCCGAGCCGAAAAGAATCATTGAAAGAAGAATTGTTGCAATCAACAGTTTTTTCATATTTTTCTCCATTTACAGTCGTTAAAAGATTTCTGCCGGGGTAAGTAAGGTGTCTTTTGCTTCTGAAAGCATTTTCGGATAATCGATGTTGAAATGCAGACCTCTGCTTTCCTTGCGTTTCATCGCACTTTTGATGATGAGTTCCGCAACCAGGGTGAGGTTTCTGAGTTCAAGCAGATCGCGAGAAACCTTGAAATTCCAATAGTATTCGTTGATTTCGTGCTTCATGAGTTTGAGTCTCGCCATTGCGCGCTCAAGGCGTTTGTTGCTGCGGACTATCCCGACATAGTTCCACATTATGCGGCGGACTTCATCCCAGTTCTGTTTGATAATGATTTTTTCGTCTTCGTCTTCGGCATCTCCGGGATTCCATTCAGGCGGTTCCGGACATTCGCCGGTGTAGTCGGCGATGTAGGAAACGATTTCCTTCGCGACGTATTTCCCCATGACGGCCGCTTCGAGAAGCGAGTTCGAAGCAAGCCTGTTCGCGCCGTGAAGCCCTGTGTGGGCGACTTCGCCGCTGACAAAAAGTCCGGGAATGATAGTTTTGCCGGTCGGTTCGCTCTGAAGGCCGCCGCATGAATAGTGAGCCGCCGGAACGACCGGAATAGGCATTGTCCTCATGTCAATGCCTGCATCCATGCAGATTCTGAAAATATTCGGAAACCTCTGCTGAAGGAAGTGTCCGTCAAGTTTTGTCATATCAAGGAAAACGCAGTCGTCGCCGCTCATTTTCATCTCGTGGTCGATGGCGCGGGCAACGATGTCACGCGGGGCGAGCGATTTCAGCGGATGATACTTTTCCATAAAAGTTTCACCTTTTTTGTTGATCAGGACTCCGCCTTCGCCGCGCAGAGCCTCTGAAATAAGCATCGACTTGATTTTTTCGTGATAAAGGATCGTCGGATGGAACTGGATCATCTCCATGTTGACGACCGGAACGCCTGCACGGAAACCTATCGCGACGCCGTCACCCGTCGTAACGTCGGGATTGGATGTGTAAAGATAGACTTTTCCGCACCCGCCTGTCGCTAAAAGCACCGTTTTTGCCGTAATTGTGAGGATCTCGCCGTTTTTCCCGAGAACGTAGGCTCCGATGATTTTATTGCTTTCACTGCACATGAACTTTGACTCGGTGATGACGTCAATGGCCGTATGATTTTCCAGAACGGTAATGTTCGAGTGGAGCAGAACCGCCTTTTTGACGACTTTGATGAGTTCGAAACCTGTGATGTCGCCGGCATGGACGACTCTTCGCTCGGAGTGTCCGCCTTCGCGTCCGAGGTCAAGTTTGCCCTCTTCGTTTTCGGTGAAGTGGCAGCCTAATTTTTCAAAATATTTGATTGCGTCGGGACCGTTTTCGACAAAAAAGCGGACTGCTTTTTCGTCGTTAAGTCCTACGCCAGCGGTAATCGTGTCCTTTATGTGCTTTTCGAACGAATCGACGTCAAAGTCCGTTACGGTCGCGATCCCGCCCTGTGCGTTCGCGCTGTTCGAGACATCGATCGCTTCTTTCGTGACAACAACGATTTTCATTCCTTTCTCGGCAAGACTCAGAGCGGTCGAAAGCCCCGACAGTCCGCTTCCTATGATGAGTGCGTCAGCATAAATCCGTTTCATTTCAATGCCTTACAGTAAAACAGTTTGTAAAGTTTCAAGTGCCTTTGCTATGATTTTTTTGTCCGTTTCGGAGACATCCGTAAATTTCGCGCTTAGTCCGAACAGCTGATTTTCCTCTGTACAATGCAGGATCTCCGCACAGCATTTGATGATGTAATCGGTTTCCGGAACCTGAAACTCGATGTCGATTATTGTTCCGACAGAGTAGGGATTTGGTGATAAAATATACATTCCGTCGGCACTCAGATTGGCAGTCTGCTGAAAATAATCGGCATCGCCTTCGATGTTGCGAACCCACATTTTGACGGGGATCCGCTCTTTCGTGCGTCTGTCGCCCTGCCTTCTGTCGGTGTTGCTCCGATCGTCATCCGGAAGTTTGAACTGAAAATCATCTCTCCGGTCTTTATTCTGTCGTCTGTCTTCCATTTTTAACCTCACAAATCATACGCGACAAACATATTAGCATACTTCTATAAAAATTAAAGTCCATATAAAGTCGTTTTTATGTCGCTATTTTTCCCAAAATCATTATAATACGCCGTTTTGCGGATTATCCGCGGAACAGGAAACAGTTTTGTGGAGGCAAACATGATAGAAAATATTCGCGAACACCTTGAAGAAATAGAAAAACGGGAACTTTCATGGGCTGCTGCGCTCAGTTCGCAGTCTAAAGGGAGGTTGCGCTACGAAGAGCCGTGCAGCATCCGTCCGGCGTTTCAGCACGACCGTGACAGGATCGTCCATACCAAGGCTTTCCGCCGTCTGGGCGATAAAACGCAAGTTTTTCTTTCGCCGAAAGGAAGCAATTACAGCAACCGTCTGACCCACACGCTCGAGGTTTCTCAGATAGGCAGAACCGTGGCGAAGGCGCTTCTGCTCAACGAGTCGCTCACCGAGGCGATAGGGCTGGGACATGATCTTGGACACACGCCGTTCGGTCACTCCGGTGAAAGGGCTTTGGGAAAACTGCTTAAAAACGGTTTCAGGCACGAGCAGCAGAGTCTCCGCGTCGTTGATTTTCTTGCAAAAAACGGAGAAGGTCTCAACCTGACGCATGAAGTCCGCAACGGAATCGTTCTTCACTCGAAAGGGAAGGGGCCGCTCATCAAAAAAACGGGGATTCCGGAAACTCTGGAAGGGCAGATCATTCGTTTTTCCGATATCATCGCCTATCTCAATCACGACATCGACGATGCTGTCCGCGGCGGATTCCTCGACATCCGGGATGTTCCACACAAGGATATTATAGGCGAAAGGGGTTCGCAGAGAATCAACGCTATGACGACAGACCTCATCTACAACAGTTTCGAGGCCATTTCGGCGCACGAGAAAATAATCCGCTTTTCCGACAAAATGGTCGGAATTATTGACGATTTGCGTAATTTTATGTTTTCCAACGTCTATGAGCTTCCGGCAATCAGAAAGGAATTCGCTAAGGCTGAGCAGATAATCACAGTCCTTTTCAGGCACTTTTCCGAAAACTACGACATCATCCTGAATTCGAATTTTATTCCGGTATCAGAGGACAAGGAGACTACGATCGCCGACTTCATAGCGAGCCTGACGGATTCTTACGCGATCCATCTCTATAACACGTTTTTTATTCCAAAAACGCTGAAATTCCCTGAAATTTAAAGGTCTTATTCTGATCGGTGTTATCCTTTTACACCGCCGGCCGTGAGTCCGCCGATGAGGCTTTTCTGCAAAATGAAGAAAAGGATCATTACGGGGAGCGAAACGATTATCGCACCTGCCGCGAAATGTCCCCATTCGGTCGAGTAGCTTCCGACATAGTGCTGGAGTGTGACGGGAAGCGTGAAAGCCCTTTCGTCACCGAGGAAAGTCGCGGCGAGAATAAACTCGTTCCACGCCGTCATAAAGCTGAAAAGCGCGGTTACGACTATCGCCGGTTTGGCAAGCGGCATTACGATTTTTATAAAAATCGTCCACTGCGAAGCGCCGTCCATGATCGCGGCTTCTTCCAAATCTTTCGGAATAGTGTCGAAGTAGCCTTTGAGCATCCAGACGCAGAACGGGATCGCCGTCGTCGAATAAACCAGAACGAGTCCGGCCATGCTGTTGAGAAGTCCGAGCTTGTCAAGCAGGATGTAAAGCGGAATCGCCATAACGACGCCCGGAAACATCTGGCTTACGAGGAACATTTTCATTCCGAAATTTTTGCCAGGAAATTCAAAGCGCGAAAAGGCGTAACCTGCCGTAGTTGCAAGTGTTATTCCGAGAAGCGTAGTCGCAGCCGAAATGACGACGCTGTTTAAGAACTGCCTGCCGAAAAGCCAGCTTCCGTTTGAATCGGTCGTGAAAATCACGTCTTTGAAATTGCTCAGAGTGAATTCCGTAGGGATCGGATTCGCCGAAAGCGAGAATCCCTGGCCGCTCGAAAGAGCCATTTTTATGACCCAGAGAACGGGATAAATGACTATCGCGCATATCAAAATCAGCGAAAGATGCATTAAAATCATCTTTCCCGTGCTTACCTCTTTTTTTGCCATCATTCCTCCGGCTACTTTGTTGTTTTTTCGTAATAAAGTTTAAAAGTTTTAGTAAAATCAGTCAGTTCGCGTTTGAGCTCCGTGTTTGCGTCGGCAATGTTCGTAATAGTTTTTTTCAGGTTGTTTTTTTCCGAAATCATTTTTTTGGCCCATTTGGTATACATTTTTTCAAGCGATGAAACAGAAGTTGTGAGATAGAGAAATTTTCCGTATTCAGTGCTGAAAATTTTGTCGATAAAGTCTTCGAAACTGCTTGAAATTTTGCGTTTTGCGAGGAGCATATCAAACTCTTCGGCGATTATGAGCCTGATCGATTCGCTGTTTGCGATTTCTACGAGTCCGCATGTTTTTTCGATACTTTCCTGCATGAAATTGAGGAGATATTCGGCGTTTGCAAAGACATTTGTTGCCACATTTTTGTGTTCGCGGGCGGTTTTTGCAAGGTTGGAAAGGGCTGTCGCCAGAACTTTGTTTTTCTGTGTAAGTTCCCTGCACTGGGTTTTTGAACTTTCAAGAAGCATTGCCGCCTGGTTGTAAAGCTGCGCCGCAAAAATCTGTGTTTCATCCGGCTCGCCGAAAACGGTGAAAACGGAAATCAGGATGATGAAAAAAACGGCAGCTTTTCTCATTTGTTCCTCAAAGGCGCCGAAATTTCGAAGCGGTAAGCGCGGAAAGCCGAAAATTCATTGATCGGATAGTCGTCATCAATGTATCTGTCCAAAGTTATTCTGTTTTTCTCGGAATTGTCCTTGGGGTCGATTTCAGCGATAAATGCTCCGACAGGACCGTCGCCGTAAAGTGTTCTGAACATTTCGGGAATGAACGAAGAGCCGAGCGAACCCGAAGTTACAAGGCGGTTGCCGTTTTCAAGTTCGTTCGCGCCGCTTACGATGATGCTCATCGAATACCACATCGGATTGTCTTCTAAAACATATTCCCAAACTTGCTGGATCGTTCCGCCGTAACCGTCTTTTTTATCGGGAGTGATCTTATATTCGACGACTCGGCTGAAATGTTCTGTCGAAATCGGAATGATGCCGAAGTTTCTCGCCAAGCCGTTGTCAAAAATCATAATGTTTCCGTTTTTGAGGATCGTCGGGTTGTGAGCGCGGAACGGCCACGAGAAATCTTCGTGCGCCGCGAAACCTTGTTTTACGGACAAGTCATCGATTTCTTTGCCGTTTTTGTCAAGCGGGGTAAGGAAAAACTCGGGGTATGAAAACTCAAATTCGGTGTATACTTGATAAGGTCGTCCCTCTATCGGCAACCTTTCGTTAACATATTTTTCGCCGGCGACAGTTTTTCCATCCACTGTCTGCGAATAGTCGCCGACCCAAGTTGTCTGATCTGCCGGATTGTATTTCGCCATAAAAGATTCGCTTTGCTGGTGTTTTTTGTTGACAGGATCGTCAATCAGTCCGAAAAGATGAGGTGCGAGATACCATTTTATGTATGTAGAATTTGTAAGTTTCATAATTCCGGCAGTTTGTGAACCGACAATTACAGTTTTGTCGGACTCGTCGTAAAAAATCGCATTGTGGTGAATGGGATTATTGGTTTGACCGGGAATTTTTGTACTCGTCGGCTGCATATCGATGAACAGATCGGCTACATCAGGAAAAAACTTGTTCAAATCCCATGTCCCGCGGAGCGGCTGCTCTTCGTTGGTCGGATCGATTTCGATCATCGTGTCTTCGATGTAGTCGCTGTCAGCCTTGTCAACAGCGACAAGATAGTGACCGTCGGGCTTGATGAAAATGTCGTGGTGAACATTTCTGTAGCCGAGCGGAGCGACATCAAAATCTTCAAGAATATAGCCCATAAAATCGTATTTTGTGATGTGCGTTTCATTTTCTCCGCCGCCGCAATAAAACGAGTCGTCTTTTATAATTATCGGAAAACATACAGGAAAAGGCAGATCCGTGTACCAGCGGATCCTTCCAAGTTCGTCAAGCGCGATACCGTTCATTTCCGTTCTTGAACGCGGAGTGCGCAGCCAGTTGACCATCGTCCAGCCTGAAGCTATTTCGCCTGAAACGGTTATTTCTGGAAAATCTTTGGGAATTGCCGAAGTCGAAATCTCAAAAGTTTTTTCGTCGACAGTTTTTTCGTTTTCGTCAAGAGCTGTTACCGTAACCTTGTTTGTGTAGGCGGGAAAAAGTCCGAGAACCGGGATCTGGACAGTTTCAGCTGCGTTGTCGGGAACGGTGTATTCGCGTAAAAACGGCTCTTTTCCTTCTTTTTTATCGTCGATTTTAACGGTGACTTTTGTGATTCCGGCCGATTTCATCGGAATTCCTGCACTGAGCGGAATATTGCCTGAAGGATTTATTTTCGGCATTTCGAAGACCGAACCTGTCAGATCAATGTCGGTGACGCCTTCTTCAACATCGCTTGTCTTGCCGTCATCGGGATTCTCTTTTTTTTCATCCTTTCCGTTTTTTTCATCTTGTTTGGTTTCTTCTTTTTCAGTGTTTTCTCCTGATTTTTCATTTCCGCCGCAGGATACGAATAAAGAAAATACAACCAAAAGAATGGTCACAATAATGAATTTTTTCATATCAACCTCACAAAAAACTCAAAAACAAAAAATTATAGTCAGATTTTTAAAAAAAGCTAATTACAAAAAAACAGGTGGAATCAAAGCAACTTTTTGAAACCGTTGTTTGCCAGAAATTCAGTGATCTCACGCATTTTTGCGTGGTCTTCAAGGGAGGCTGAAAAAACAGCGTCGTCAGTTGCGACAAGAAGTTCCCGCTTTTTGTTGAACATGACGATTTCTTTCCCTGCCAGATTTACCGCAAGCGAGTTTTCGCAGTCGATGAAAACTGCGTTCCCGACTTTTGCGTTGCCTGAACTGTCTTTCGGCAAAAGATCGTAGTATGCGAGCCAGCTCCCGACGTCGTTCCAGCCGAAATTCCCGGACAGCGTGAAAATCGGCTTGTCTGTTTTTTCCATGACGGCATAATCGAAAGATATGGATTCTACTGAAGAATAAAGTTTTTCGTCAGGCAACTTGAACGATTTTACTTCACAGATTTTTTTGTATGAATCCGGAGTCAGTTTTTTGAACTCTTCGAGCATTGAATCAAGCGAAAAGATGAAAATCCCGCCGTTCCACAGATAATTTCCGCTTCCGACAAATTTTTCAGCTTTTTCATAACACGGTTTTTCCTCGAAAGATTTGACCGTAAAAATCCCGTTTTCGGTGATTTTTCCTTTTTTGATGTAGCCGAAACCTGTTTCCGGATAAGCCGGCTCGATCCCGATCGTGCCGATGCTTTCACGGTTTTTTTCAAGAAAAACGAGTCCTTTTTCAACGGTTTTTCTGAATTTTTCAGGTTCAGAAACATAATGGTCTGACGGCAGAACCAGAACTGCTCTGTCTTCGCAATGCTTTGATTTTATTGATAAAAGTGAAAGAAGAATGCACGGAGCGGTGTTCTTTCCGCAAGGTTCATAGATGACTTCCAGATTTTCGTATTTTTTTGCATCTTTTTCTATTTCATCCCGCTGTTTCTGCGAAGAAACGATAGTGATTTCATCAGCCAGAGGCCGGATCCTTTCAATCGTTTCGGCAAGAAGCGTTTTTTCCGAAAAAAGAGCCAGACTCTGCTTTGCCTTTGATTCTCTCGAAAGCGGCCAGAACCTTTTCCCGCTGCCGCCCGCCATGATTACAACGGAAAGTTTCATTACACTCTCCCGTAAATGTCTTCGATTCGTTGGATGTCGTCTTCGCCGAGGTAGCTTCCGAGCTGTAGTTCGACGATGACCATTGATGAATCTTCAGTTTCAGCGCGGTGCTGCTCGTGCTTTTCAATCGTGAAAACAAGCCCTTTTTCAGCTTTGAACCTGTGTCCGCCGATAACGATGAAGCCGCTTCCTTCAGCAATCATCCATGTTTCGCTCCGGAACTTGTGTGTTTGCAGACTTAGCTTTTGATGAGGAGCGACAAAAATATGTTTTATTTTGTAATCTTCGGCATTTACGAGAGTTTTCCACCATCCCCACGGACGGGTGTCGGATGATTTTGTGTTGATAACTATGTGCCGGTAAAAATCGCAGAGTCCGTCAACCGACAGGTCGAGAACATCGCATTCCGAGCAGTTCAGATTGTTGATGTTTTCAACCAGACTGCCGTATTCCCGCTTGAAATCGAAATCGAACGAATAAAAAACGAACTGGCGGAAAAAATTTCTGTTGACAAACGGCAGAAACGAAAAAGTGTGCAGCGCGTCGAAGGAATTTATGTCCGTTTTTGTCGACAGACAGAGTTTTTCAATGTCGTGGATCGAAAGATTTTTCACGTCAAGAGCCGACATGTCGAGGATCTCGGCGTGAAAATTTTCGCGAAGATTCACTTCCGCAGTCAGTTCCTGAATAAAATTGATATTAAACTTAGAGCCTTCTTTCAGCTCATTAGAAGCGGGTGTAATAAAAAGAATTTTCATTTGCTCTCCGTTTTACAGACACGAAAAATTCTTGTTTACATTTTCGGCGCACCATTCGTCGCTTTCGCAGCTTTTTGCAATGCATTGCGAATTCCTGCACTCGTAATATCCTTCGGGATAGACAGAATTTGCGCAGTCTGCCGCCGTTTTGCAGGGGATATTGCAGATTTTCAAAGTTTTTCCCGAATAATCCTGTTCAATGCACTTATAATCGCTTGAATATGTTGATGCTTCACATTCCGCATCGCTGTTGCAACCGGTATAGACGCAAAATCCGTTTTCACATTTGTTGTTATCCAGGTCGTAGGCATATTGCGTCGAGCCGTCTCCGTAAAGATTGCAGTCCGCCGCATCCGAGCATACCGGTGTGCATTCCGGATAACCGTAGGCACCGTTCTTGTTGCAGCGGTAAACCCTGCCGGTCGCCTGTGTGACAGCACTGTAGACTTCATCGCATTCGGCATCGCTCAGGCAGCCGAGATAGACGCATTTGCGGTTCTCGCATTTGTAGTTGTCTTCGTCGTTTATGGCACTCGCACCTCCCTGAACGCAGTCGGAATCGGTTTCGCAGGCATACTGGCAGAATTTCTCGGCCGCAGGCTCGTCATTCTGTTGCGGATCTTCGGAATTTCCGTCAGCATCCGGCTTTTCCGAAGATTCTTCCGGGGCAGTGTCATTGCCGGAATCAGTCTGTTCTGACGTTTCTGCGGAATTGCCGGAATCAGGATGCTCCGCCTCTTCTCCGGTATAGGAAGAATCCGAAGAATCTGCCGGAGTTACGGTGCCTTTATGCCTGGACGACGTGCTGTTACTGCACGAAACAAAAAAAACAATCAAAAAACTTAATAAAAACAGTGTTTTTTTCATCATTTTAACTCAAACCAATATTGATAAGATTCCGGATTGTTGTTGACAAAAACATTTAAAATCGTGACGTTGTATTTAACGTTCGGTTTTATTCCTTCGGCATACCAGCGCAGACTGTTCGGAACTCCGGAACCTTGATAGTCGGTAGCCAGACTGCCGGATTTTATTTTCATGGTTTTGTTGTCGGGGCCGATTATCGCAACTGTAGCGGAATTCAGATTGATCTTTCCCTCTCCGTTGTTTGATTTGCTGAATTTGTCGCCGATCACGGTGAACGACATCATAACATTGTCGTTGTAAAGCTCAGCAGGATAGTTTTCAAAAGGATATGCGACAAACCTAATATCGGTATCGGAAATGTCCTGCTGATCGCCCGGATCAGTCCTGTTCATAATCTTTATAGCCGAACCGAGAACGAAATGTCCGTTGCCGTCTGAATAGTCGGCGCGTCCGAACGAAATATGGGCCAGCCACGGATCTATCATCCAGCGCCTGTGTCCGAGAGTTACCGGCGGGACTTCGTTTTCGTCAGTCAGAAAACCGTCGACGATCGAGGTGCTGTCCATCAGAGTTGTGTCAGAATTCGTTGTTATCACGAGACTGATATTGCTTGAATAACATCCGTCATAAGCCTCTTCGGAATAGCATTTCCACGAACTTTTCGGCTGGTGGTCTAGCTGCTCGTTAGCCGCAATTACAAGCGAACATTTTGCCGTCATGTCGTCGCCGTCTTCATCGTATTCGACAGGTTCCAGATGGTGGATCGCGCGGATATAGTTGATTCTCGCAAGAACTTTCTGCTTTTCCTCATCTGTGGGAACCCCCGCCTCGCACGAGTTGAAATCAGGTTCGGAAGTGTAGATCCCGTTTCCGTTTTCATCAGAATCTTCATCCTGATTTTCACCGGAATCCTCATCGTCCGAATCATTGTTTCCATCGCCGTCGTCGGAATTTTCATCTTCGTCGGAAGTGCCGGAATCGCCGTTGCCGCTGCTGCTTGAACCGTTAGGATTTCCGTTTTCGTTGCCTGTTATGCCGCCTGCACCCGGCAGCGGAGCATCTTCCGGACGCCCGCTGTATCCGGAATCTTCATCACCGGTTTTGGAAGAACTTTCTTTTCCGCCGGCGTAGTCGTCGGCAGAACCGTAAACGCTGTCCGATTTTCCGCTGCTGCATCCGGCAAACATTATAGACAATGTCAAAAGAAGAAAATAAAATATTTTTTTCATGGCAAGCCTCCAAAAAACAGGCTATTATACTTATTTGTTAAAAAAAACCTAATAAAAAGCGAAACAAAAATGGACTTGATTTTAAAATGATGAATATTAAAATATTTAGTTTTTTGCACTTTCTAAAAAGTGCCTGTTTTATTGGCGCTTTTTGTAAGGCATTGTTTTTGCTAAGATTTTTCGTTTTTTTGTTTTTATAAAGGAGGATAAAATGCCCTGCTTGAAAAAAGTGTTGATTTCTTTTCTGCTCTGTTTTTCATTCGTTCTGTCGGCAGAAAAACTGGAAATCGAAAAACCGGTTCTCGGCAAACTGATTGAAAAAAACGGTCTGCTTTACGACACTTTCTACTATCACATGGACGGTGAACCGCAGTATCTTCTGCAGAAATACGATGAAATCGCTATCCCGCACTCTGAGGATATCGATTTTTTGAGAACTCTGAAATTCAACGGCATCAATTTTTCGGAGTTTCTTAAAGAGGTAACTTTCGATGCGCAGAATTTCAGGGCGTTTAAAATCAAAAACGGCGAATTCGACCGTAAAAACTGGTTCCAGGCGCGTAATTTCCTCGCAAAACACGGAATTGCGGCATGGCCTGTTCTCACTTATCATGCAGAAAATTCGCCGGTAGTTCTCAACGGCACGATGAACATCGTTTTCACAAAATACACAAGCAAGGAAGAACAGGAAAAAACTCTGGAACTTTACGGCTTGAAAGTTGTTGAAATCGATGAAGATTTAAATTTTTACACAGTCATGCTGCCTGCCGGAACAGATCCTTTCGCGATCGCTAACTCGCTTTTTGAAAGAGGGCTTGTCAAATGGGCGCAGCCGAACTGGATCTGGCATTTCGTCCCCCTTTCTGTTACTCCGAACGACACATATTTTTCAAAACAGTGGCATCTTACCCAGATAAACGCTCCTGAAGCATGGGATACCGAAACCGCCGAAGACAAGAATGTCAGAATTGCAATCGTTGATACCGGTGTCGATTTGACGCACCCGGATCTCAATGTTCTTGCGGATCTCGGCAAAGACTACATCGGCAATCTCGGCGGTGCCCCGAATACTTCCGGCAACCCGAATGATCACGAAGCTGTTCCTCACGGAACGGCATGCGCCGGACTTGCTGCGGCAAAGACAAACAACGGAATGGGAGTTTCGGCTACATGCTGGGGATGTCCGATCATTCCGATAAGACTTATTATGGACGATAGCGGAAGCTGGTGGGGCGGCGGACAGTCGGTTGAAGGCGGCGGAACCCTTAAAGCCATGAAACATGCTGTCGATAACGGTGCATGGGTCGTAAGCAACAGCTGGGGAGCAACCGATTGCAGACAACAGGATCCTAACACGGGGCTTTGTAAGCAATGCACCAATGTCCCGGCCGACAACAACAGCTCCGAAGGTGTCGATTACGGCAGAGAATACGGAAGAGGAGGCAAAGGAACCATTTTCCTCTGGGCAGCCGGAAATTCACACTGCAACACAGCCCAGAATTCTTTTCTCAAAGACAACGATTTCCTTGTCGTAAGCGCGCTTGAAAACGGTGACAAGCTGGCAACTTATTCAAACTACGGTGCTGAAATAGATATTTCGGCTGGCGGCGGCGGAATGGTAAGCGGAAAATTAAGTACGACCGATATTCAGGGAACCTCTTACGGATACGCTTACAGTAACCAGGATACACTTGATAAAAATCAAGGCGACTACACGAACGGCATGAACGGAACAAGCGCGGCTACGCCGGTAGCGGCAGGTGCAGTTGCCCTCATGCTGGCGGCAAATCCCAACATGGATGTCTCCGGAGCCTTGAACTGTGTAAAAGTATCTGCCCGCAAACCGTCGGTCAACTGCTCGGAAGGCGCATGGGTAAATCAAACAGACAGTTGGATTTCGGGAGGCTCGAGAGAACATTCGCCCTGCTACGGATTCGGTGTAGTTGACGCCCATGCTATGGTTGTCGGCGCTAAAAACGGAACATGCGGGGAATGTGTCGCGACATCTTCCGTTGAAGGATGCTACGGACGTTATGCAGGCAAGGACGACAACTGCAACAATGAGATCGATGAAGATTGCGATGAGGGCGGAAACGGCAGGGCTGCTGACGCCTGTTCGGCTGATTCTGACTGTATAAACACGGCGGAAACACCGAAATGTATTACCGATGAAGGCTGGAAAGGCGGCTACTGCTCGGCAAATTGTGAGAAAAATACTGACTGCTATAACAGCAGCAGCGGCAAAAAAGTCGAGTGCTATCAGGGACAATGTATAGCGAAATGCTCTTACAACAAAGTCCGTTCCGGCTATGCATGCATTTCCGATAAAATCCTTCCGCGCGGAACTGAAGCCGGCGCGACTTGCGGAAACGGAATCGAGGAATCCGGCGAAAAATGTGACGGCGATTCCAAATCGTGCAAGTCGATAGACAGCAGCTTTACCGGCGGAACCGCCTACTGCAACTCGGAATGCACGGGTTATGATACAAGCACCTGCGCCGGCGGCAGCGGAGACCTCTGCGGCAACAATAACGTTGATCCGGGCGAAGAGTGCGACGACGGCAACAAGATGAACGACGACGGCTGTTCCAAAGACTGTAAAAAAGAAGACATCGACCTCTGCGGTGACGGAAAAATTGACGACGGCGAAGAGTGTGACGATGGTAACAAAATGAACGGTGACGGCTGCTCGAAACACTGCACTGTCGAGGAAGTCGATGAAAATTGCGGCAACGGTGTTATAGACGGCAGCGAAGAGTGCGACGACGGCAACAGAATAAACGGTGACGGCTGCTCGAAATACTGCAGGCTCGAGAGCGATTCAGCAATGACGGATTCCGAGGATTCATCGGGTTGTTCCGTCAATCTTATTTAGTCGAATTTATTCAATGAAATAATGTGTCGATTTGGAGAATCAAAATGAAAAAAGAGTCCCTTTCTGTTCTTTTTCTTCTCTTTTTTGTGTTTTTTTCGGCGTGTTCGGGCGACAGCAAGAGTGACAGCGAAACCGCAGACGCCGGTTCCGGCGAATCTTCCGGAAACGAACGCTCCGGCGACGATGCCGACAGTTCCGGCACAACGGATGACGAAGCAGAAGACGGAACCGCCGCGAACGGCGATTTCGAAGATCTTGAATGCGGCGCGGCTTTCGGTGATTATGCATGCGACTTTACTTTGCCGCTGGAATCGGGAGATTGGAATTTTGCAGAAAACTATTCAAAAGACGAAAATTACCTCTTTGTTTTTTACCGGAGCAATATTGCCGACAGTAAAAACATCTGGACTTCGGAACTTTACAATCTTTTTGAAAAAACTCCCGAAAATACTCACTATTTTTTCATGGTCGACAGCGATGACACCGATTTGGTGAAGGAAAAGATTCAAGTGATCAAAGATTCTGCCGAATATGCCCTGGATTTGACCGAAAAATCTGCCGTTGCGAAGAAAATTCATCTGGTTGAAAAACCTGTTTCCGAAATCGGATCATGGATTTCAGAATGGCTTGAAAACAATTTTAATTTCTTTTTCGGGATCGACGGCGAACGCAGGATCAGACCCAGCGGTTCGTTTGCAAGCTGGGAATCAAATGATCTGCCACCGAAGTTCAAATATCTTTTTAAAGAGGCCGAACTTTACAACTATGAAAGGCAAATATCCGGTTTTATTAAAGAAAATTCAGGGAGTATGAAGAGTTTCAAAGGTCTGGACAAAGTTCCTTTCGCCGAAGAGGGGTGGACGAAAGACATTTCTTTCGATGTCGAATTTAAAAATCTTTCTGAAAACGGTGAACTTTACATTCAGCTTGAACAGATTTGCGATACGCCGAAAAAATGCGAATGGGATCGTCTGGAAAGACTTTTCCTCTGCGACGAAACCGGCGAAAAATGCGAAACCGAAATCGGCCGCTGGATCACGACTTACGGCAGGAGCGGCAAGTGGCTGACCGACATCACACCGCTGAAACCGCTTTTTGAAAAAGACGGAAAATACAAGTTCAAATTCACGGTCGACGGTGATTACTACGTCAACACCCTGGACTTTATTTTTGTGAAAAAAGAGACTGATCAGCCAAAAAAACTGATCCCGCTCTTCAACCAGCGCGAACAGTTTGATGAAAACTACAACTCGCAATTCGAGCCGCAGACATTGAAAGAAGAAAATGTGAAAAAAGCAGAGATCTACGCTTTTATAACCGGTCACGGAAACGCTTCCGAACAGGCTAACTGCGCAGAGTTCTGCAAATTCGAATCCGTTTTCAGCGTAAACGGAAACGATTTCGAGGTCGATTTTAAAAATGCCGGAACAAATGACGGCTGTTTTGAAGAGGTCAAAAACGGTGTCGTGCCGAATCAATACGGATCATGGCCTTACGGACGCGCAGGGTGGTGTCCGGGACAGGATGTCAAACTCATAAAAATCGATGTTACCGACGCGCTTGTCAGCGGCGAAAACACTTTTTCGTATGCCGGTTATCTTGACGGAGAAATTTATGAACCTGTCGTCATTGACGAAAACGGCTACCGCGCCGAAATCTATCTTTCAAGCTATCTTGTAATTTATTAGAAAAGATCCGAGATAAAACGGTAAACAGACGAAATTATTGAACTTATCTGAATGATTGCGTCTGTGTCGACCGAAGTGACTGCGCAGCCTGATTCCTTTACATCTTCGCTTGCTTCAACCGCGTCAGCACCGTTGCATATGTAGTAGGTGTTTCTGATTTCGGTTTCTTCAAGTATTCCGTTGCCGTTTAAATCGGCACCGCTCGAGAATCTTTTACCGCCGTTTTTGCACTTGCTGCCTGCCGTTTCGTCGGTAACGCTCATCAGCGTGTCACGACCGTCAGAGCCGGTTTCGCCTTTGTCGCCGGTTTCGCCTTTGTCGCCGGTTTCGCCTTTGTTGCCGGTTTCGCCTTTGTCGCCGGTTTCGCCTTTGTCGCCGTCAGCTCCAGGATTGCCATTTTCCCCAGGCTGTCCGTCAAGCTTAAGTCCCTCTTCACCGTTGCAGACATAGTTCACCGAAATTTCCGAATCTTCATAAGTGCCGTTTCCGTCTGAATCAAAGCGGTTTTCGATTTTTGTTCCGCCTGATGAGCAGTTTTCTCCAGCCGCCTCTTCGGTTATGACAAGTTCGGAAACTTTTCCGTTTTCTCCGGTTTCACCTTCACTGGCGCTGCCGGCATTGATTTGAAGTGTGCCGTCCTTGCCGTCTTTGCCTGTGCAAAGCGTCATTTCAGTCGTTGTTTCCGAGTCATCAGCCACATTGTTGTTGTTGCAGTCTGCCCAGCTTGTTATCGTAAAACATCCGGTTTGCGGATTTGACGATGGGGTCGCCGACATATTGCAGCCGTTTTCTCCGTTGCAGACATATGTTTTGATCGGCTCGTCGGTGGTGTCCGTATCTGAGAAAATCAAGAGTTTTCCACCGTTCGGACAATTTGCATCATTCTCGGGGATATCTTGTATCTCGATCAGCCAGTCGGCACAAAGCAGACAAGGAACAAAAAGTAAAAGCATTAAAAATATTTTTTTCATAGTGCCTCCTGTCAGCGGGCGAGTTTGAGACCGAAAAATGCGCAGATCGCCGCAAAAACAGCAGAAATTGCAGAAATAAAACTGCCGTTGTCATCGACGGTGTTTAACGAACAGCCTGTCGACGAGGATGTCAGTTCCGTTTCTTCGGCATCGTTTCCGTTGCATATATAATAAATGTTTTTTTCATCAATTTCGGATTCGTCCAGGATCCCGTTTCTGTTCGAATCGAGTCCGACAGAGATTTTTTTGCCGCCCGATGTGCAGTTTTTTCCTTTCGGTTCGTTGGCTATCGCAACCAGAGAAGCTGCACCGTCTTTTCCGTTTTCACCGGCAACGCCTTTTTCGCCCTGAGCTCCCTGATCGCCTTTTTCGCCCTGATCGCCTTTCTCTCCCTGATCGCCTTTGTCGCCGTTTTCGCCGTCTTTACCGTCCTCGCCGTCCTTGCCGTCCTCGCCGGTTTTGCCGGGATTTCCTTTGGCGCCGTTGCAGATATACTGCGTCTGGTCTGCGACGAGTTCGTCTCCGTCATCGATTTTGTGGCTGTCGTTTGTGTCGATGTAGACTTCGATTTTGACCCCGCCGTTTGTGCTGCATTTTCCTTCCTTCGTTTCGGAAGTTTTGACAAGAACATCGTGACCCGGTTCGCCTTTTTCTCCGTTGCAGGCATATTCGGTTTTTGAGACTGTGCCGTTTTTGCCGCTTTCGATTCTGACTCCGCCGTTTTCACAAGGTCCTTCGCTTCCTGTAAAAGGGGTGGTCCTGACAAATGTATTGTCGCCGTCCTCTCCGTTGCAGGCAAAAAAATCGTTTCCGTTGACAGTGACTTTGAAGCCGCCTGCCGTGCCGCATTGAGACGGATTTTCTGTTACTGAAACTGCTGATGTTCCGTCAGCACCATTGCAGACATACTGCGTCTGGCCTGCGACGAGTTCATCTCCGGCATCGATTGTGCCGCTATTGTTTTTATCGATGTAGACTTCGATTTTGACTCCGCCGTTTCCGCAGGTTTCGGTGTCGTCGGAAACATTGACGAGCATGTCGGCTGCCGTCAAGGTCGTTGCAAACAAAAAACATACAAAAACAAAAAAGAATTTTCTCATAATGCACCTCAAAGGTTGAAACAAAACAAAAAAACTTCTGGTATATTCTTTAAAATCGTCAAAATTTCAAGTTTTGGCCGATTTTTTTCATTCGTTTTGACTTATTTTTCCTTCCTGCTAAAATTCGGAGTTTTTGGGTCTTGAGTTTTTTAGAATTTTTGAGATAGGAGTTTGTAATGAAGAAATTAGTCCTTTTGATTCTTGTCCTTTTTGCTGTGCTTTCCGCATTTGCTGAAGATGAAGATTACACCGGAACGACGATCGGTCCCGATGTTTCAGTGCTTGACGGCAAGAAACTCCAGTGGGAAACAGGAAGTTTCGACTATTTCGTAATGTTTAAATCATTGATGGCTAATACAAACAGGGAGATCTGCACATACGGTTCATCGGTCGGATGCGACTATTCGAACAACCCTGAACCGGATACCTGCCTTGAAAGCAGCACTTTCCAGCTTACGAACAGACATATTCCGGATGATGCATATATCGAAGCGGCATATCTTGTATGGACGGTCAGTGTCGATCCGAACAATGTCCATACAGATAACGACGCTGTCCTGTCATTTGTTTCCGATGACGGACAAATAAACGAAACTGTCACTGTAACGGCTCCGAGAGTCGGAATGCTCGGCACATCAAAAGATCACGGACAGCAGGATTTCACTTTCGAAGGAATCGGTTGGGAAGACAATAACGGAAATGTATACGGCGGACACTACACATATCGTGTCAATGTTACCGATTTTTTTAGAATGATCCACGATGACGGACGTAGTCTCGGTTACGCTTCGGATGGTCTTTCGCTTTACGGAAATTATACTGTCAGCGATGTCGACTGCACCAACAATTCCCAGTATCTTTCGCAGGTTGTCGGCGGCTCCGGTTACAGTGCAGGCGTTGTTGCCGGATGGTCACTCATTACAGTTTACCGCTCGACGAGAGTCAAACCGAAAATGGTCTACATCTACAACGGTTTCAGCAGATATAAATTTGAAACGGTCGATGTCGGGGTTTCCGGTTTCGAATTTCCGGACAAACCTGTAATAAAAATGACGCTTGCGGTAAACGAAGGCGACCCGGGAATCGCCGTAGCTACAGATGATGAATGCACAGACGGTGTGTGCCCGCCGGAAGGTCTCCGCGCAAAAGGTGAAAAAACACCTGAAGACAGCGAAGTTTTCCTTTTTAACAACTGTAACCCTGCGAAATTTAAAGATCAGCTCGGAAAGAATTACAATTATACAGAAATATACAACGGCATATCGAGTTTTTACGGCTGGGATGACAAGATAGAAACCTGCATCGGCGGCGATCCGAACGCGCCGAATCCCGATACGCTCGAATACACGATGGATGTCGATACTTTCCTGCTCGATGCCGAAGCGAACGAGTTCTTTAACGAGCAGTTCCAGAAAGGCGACACGAGCATGACGATCAAAGTCGGAGCAAACGGCGATCTTATCTATACGAATTATCTCGTCGTTTCACTCGATACGAAAGCTCCGAGATACGATATTCCTGTAAATCCGGCGACTCCGGACGGAAGAGAGAAAAACTATTGTTCATGTTCTCAGCGTGCAGATGCGATCTGCCAGGCGCTGCCTTTCTATTATGCGATCAAAATCCAGAACTGGGGCAACGACATTTCGACAAACGTAACGCTTCAGGACACGCTCCCGGCAAAAATCAGCTATGTCCCCGGCACATCTGAAATGTGCAAAGAATGGAAAAGCGACAATGTCTGCAAAAAATGGGAAAAAATCGCAGATGTAAACGGCGCTTTCCCGTTCGCAAATCCATACAAAATCGCAGACTCGCTCAATTACTGCGATCTCAACGCTCAGACATGTCCCGAAACCATCATGGTCCGTTTCAAAGTTTTGCCGGAATCGGATCTCCCGAAGAACTTTGTCATTGAAAACACCGCTATAATCAACGACAGCAACGAACGGCCTTACAAATCGAACACTTCTATCCCTCTCAGACTCACTTTCGATACCAACAACTGCCCGTCGACCTGTGAAAATCCGGATCTGACGAACTGCGGCGGTTACGGTGACGGAGAAGGCTGCACGAAAGACGAAGACTGCGGAATCGGACAAACATGCAAAAAAGGCACTTGCCAGACCGATTCGTCACTTTTCATAAAAAATGCTAAAATCAAAGTAGCGGCCGGCAAAAACACACCTGTCAGTGACGATTCGTCAATAATCATAGCTTCTCCGGCTAACAAACTTGTTGCCGGTCAGTTTACTGTCATTGCGTCAACGGAAGAGGAAGGCAAGAATTTTTCTGTCGAATCCCTTACGGCATCGCTTGAAATCAAGGATTCAAATACGAAATTTTCGAATTTGAAGCTTGTTCACGACAGCAACGGCAACGGTATTGTTGATTCCGGTGAGCCGGTTGCCGCTGAATCTCAGGGCGTAGGTAACGGAAACATCGCGACATTCGCATTTAAAAACGGACATGCAAACTATCCCGCAAACGAACTTCATCATTTCCTGATCGTAGCAGATGTAAAATACGAGTCCGATCAGGATATTCCGCTGGATACGACTTTCAGATTTTTTATCGAAGACATCTCGAACTTCAAGTTTGTCAATATAGGTCAGAGCTCTGTCGAAATGGCGTCGACACCTTTGAAATTCGCGAGATTTTCGTTTGAACCGACAGTCGAAGCGTTTGTTTTCACGAAAGGCACTGTTGAACCGCCGATTCCGCCGCTTAACGAAATGAACAAAAAGCCGGCAGGAATGCTTCAGATCAGGGCGAAATCGATAAAAAGCAGTGAACAGATCAAAAAAATAACTATTAAAACTCAGTCGAAATCGGTAAAATTCTTCGAAGGGATCAAATCGCTTTCACTTTATATCGATGCCAATAAAAATGCCGCTTACGATGAAAACGAAAAGCTTCTTGTAAAAGTCGTTCCCGAAGATGCATCCAGCACTTTGGATATGGTTTTCGACAGGCCGCTTTCTTTCAATGCCGACGAAGAGAAAACTCTGCTTTTTGTCGCCGAGTTCGACCTTCAGCAAGATCAGATGGCGTCGATTTCGATCCAGCAGGGGAAGGTCAAACTTGAAAATACAAAAAAGACGATTATCGGTCTGCCGGTAAAATCAAAGGAATTCGCTTACAAATGCGAAGAAGGCGATCTCACCTGCGCAGTCGAAGAGAGTGACGGCGGTTGCGCGATAACGGCTGTCGATGATGGCGAGCGCAGTGCGGCTGCAGTTTTTGCACTGTTTGCGCTTCTCTTCGGGTTTGCTTTTGCGGTACGCAGATTGATTGTGGAATAATCGGCGCTGACGCAAATGAATACTTATTTACTCACATCTTTTATAATCTCATTTGTCTTTGTCTGCATTGTCACGCCGCCGCTTATAAAGTTCGGTAAAAGATACGGCTTTGTAGATCAGGTAAACCAGCGGAAAATCCACCGCGGTGCAATTCCCAGAATAGGCGGGATCGCCATTTCGATCGGAACAATGCTGCCGATGATCCATCTTTTCATCGTTTTCAAACTGCGGAATATTGTCGATATTCAGACGACCAACAACATGATTCTTTATTTGGGCGGCGGACTCTCGATCAGTTTGCTTGGCTTAATCGACGACATCAAAGGGGTGAATGCAAAAATAAAACTGCTTTTTCAGACGGTGATAGCTATTGTCGCGACGCAGCACGGAGCTTTGATCCAGTCACTTCCGCTGCCGTGGGAAGGAAGGCTCGAACTCGGTGTTTTCGGGTATGTCATCACTGTTATGTGGATCGTCTGCATAATAAACGCATTCAATTTGATCGACGGAATGGACGGTCTCTCGTCTGGAATCACCCTTTTTGCATCGCTGACGCTGGCGATTCTTGCAATGGTGAACGGCTACCTTGCTGTTGCTCTTGTCGCATTGGCGCTGGCAGGAGCAGTTGCCGGATTCCTGATTTACAACTTCAATCCGGCGAAAATTTTCATGGGGGATTCGGGGTCGATGTTTATCGGCTATATCCTGGCTGTTCTTTCGCTGCGAAGTCAGTCGAAAACGCACGCGATCGTCTCGATTCTTGTTCCGATAGTCGCGATGGGTCTGCCGATTCTTGACACGACTCTCGCGTTTCTGAGACGACTTCTCAGACATCAGTCTATTTTTATGGCCGACAAGCAGCACATTCACCATTTTCTTCTTTCACTCGGTTTCAATCAGCGCAAGACGGTGCTGATACTTTATTCTATTTCGATTCTGTTCACGATCCTGGCGATGATTATGATTTTCAATTCCGATATAAACACTTTCCTTATTCTTCTTGTTTTTGTGATAATCGTTTTCGTCATAATCACGAAACTGGGTTATGTCGAGATGATTTACGGTAGATTCCGTGTAAAAAAGGAAAATTCGCTTGAAAAGCACCTCGAAAATTTCTTTATTGACAGAATCAACTTCTCAGAAGGTGAAAATCTGTTCAAAGAACTGCCGATAAAAGGTTTCGACATTCTCGATATCAAAGGGGAAAATCTCTTTTCGCAAGGGGAAAAGGACAAAATCAATTTCTTTGACATTTCTGCACGAAGGTCGCGGATCGTCCGCCTTTACTGGACTGAAAACGTGCCTGTAATCGGTTCGCGCGAATCGGCGATGCTTATTCTTATGGCAAAAATTCTTGTCGCGAAATTCGCTCCGATAAGCGACGAAGACGAGAAGATCCTGCTTGAACTAATTGAAAGCAGTAAATAATTCCTGGTCGCGGACGGTTCATCCGCAGATATCTAAAAAATTAAAGACTTGTTAAAACGACCGGACCGTTTGCCGTGATTGCAACCGTATGTTCGAACTGGCAGCTGAGTTTGCCGTCCATCGTGACGACAGTCCAGCCGTCGCTGAGAGTGCGCGTTTTGTATGTCCCTTCGTTGATCATCGGTTCGATCGCGACGACCATTCCTTCCTGAAGTCTGAGCCCGTCGCCGTGTTTGCCGTAGTGCGGGATCGCAGGATCTTCATGCAGATGAACGCCGGTGCCGTGGCCGACATACTCTGTGACTACCGAAAATCCGTGGCTTTCTGCGTATTCCTGGATCACAGCGCCGATGTCGCCGATATGATTGCCCGGAATGCACTGTTCGATCCCGAGTTCAAGGCATCTGCGGGTGACTTCGACAAGTTTTTTCGCCTTGTCACTCGCTCCGGGCATAACGTAGGTCATCGTGCTGTCGCCGATGTAACCGTTCAGCGTAACGCCGCAGTCGACAGAAAGAATGTCGCCGCGCTGGATGATTTTCGCCTTTCTCGGAATTCCGTGGACGACTTCGTTGTTTACTGCGATGCAGGTCGCGTGAGTGTAGTCGTCAACCGATTTGAAAGTCGGATGACCTCCGTGCTTTTTGATGAATTTGTCGGCGAAAGCGTCGATCTGTAGCGTCGAAACGCCGGGTTTTATATAACTTTTCAGTTCGTGGTAAAGTTCAGCAAGAACATGCCCCGCCGCCCTGATTTTTTCAATCTGTTCCGGGGTTTTGATGATGATTTCTTCGCACATTTTTTCCTCAAAATGCAGTTAACAACAAAAAAAACGGCGGATTTTAGCGAAAAATCAGGTTTTTGGAATAATTTTTTTCAAAAATCTGTTGAAAAAAAAGGCTGCGGTTTGAAAAATCGTTTTCAAAAGTTTGCTTTTTGATGATAAATGAGTATCATTTTTCGTTTTTTTGTAAAAGGTCTTTTTTTCACTTTTTAAGAAGGAGGATTTCTTGAAAAAATTATTGATTCTTGCTTCGGTTTTCGCACTTTGCATCAGCATGATCGTTGCATGCGGCGAAAAGAAAGAGCCCGAAGCGAAAGAGAAAGTAAAACTTTCTTTCCACGTTATGAGTAAGTGTCCCTACGGCGTTCAGGTTATGAACGCGATCAAACCGACACTCGACAAACTCGGTAACGCTGTCGATTTCGAACTCAACTACATCGGTTACGAAAAGGACGGCGGCTGGATGCCGATGCACGGACAAACAGAGCGTGATGGCGACAAAATTTTCCTCTGCGCTAAAAAACACATGCCGAAAGACTACATGAACCTTGTCGTCTGCATGAACAAGGAATCGAGAAAGATTCCCGAGAACTTTGAAAGCTGCGCGAAAGAGCTCAATCTTGACGTCGCAAAAGTAAAAGCATGCAAAGACGGCGACGAAGGCGAAAACATTCTTCTTGAAAGCTACAAATTCTCGAAATCGAAAGGCGCAAACGGTTCGCCCACGATCTATCTTCAGGATCAGCCTTACAAAGGCGGAAGAACTTCCAACGATTTCCTGAGAGCGATCTGCAACGAATACAAAACCGCAAAACCCGAAGTCTGCAACTCGATTCCGGAACCTGCAAAAATCAAGGTTACGGTTATTACGGACAAAAGATGCAAAGACTGCAGACCGGAAGCTTTGATCGGCCAGCTTAAGGGAATGTTCCCCGGACTTACGCCGGAAACTCTTGACTACTCCGACGCAAAAGCACAGGAAATGTATAAGAAATTCGCTGAAGCAGGTTTCAACACCCTTCCTATCCTTGCTTTCGAAGCAGCTGTCGAAAAAGAGGAAGATTATCAGAAAATCGCCCGCTGGACTGCAAAAGCAGGAGATTCGATCCTTCTCAGAATCGGCGCAAAATTCGACCCGACCAAAGAAATCTGCGACAACGGCATCGATGACACCCAGAACGGCAAAATTGACTGTGCTGACGACGACTGCAAAGAAGAAATGGTCTGCAGAAAGGAAATGCCGGCGAGAGTAGATCTTTTCGTTATGAGCCAGTGCCCCTACGGCGTTATGGCGCTCAATGCAATGAAAGAAGTTTTCGAGGCTTTCAAGGACGACAAGCTTGATTTCCACGTAAACTACATCGCAAACGAAACAGAACCCGGCAAATTCCGTGCACTTCACGGACAGAGCGAAGTTGACGAGAATATCCGCGAACTCTGCGCGATCAAACACTATCCGAAAGATTATATGAACTATATCTGGTGCCGTAACGAGAACATCCGCGGAACCGACTGGCAGAAATGCGCAACCGGCAAAATCAAGGCTGACGTAATCGAAAAATGCTTCAACGGCGGCGAAGGTGTCAAACTTCACAGCGAAAACATCAAAATCGGAAACGCTATCGGTATCGGCGGAAGCCCGACATGGCTCATCAACAACAAATATCAGGGCGGCGGTGTCGATGCAAACAGCATCCAGAGACAGATCTGTGCTCACAACCAGGATCTTAAAGGCTGTGCAACCGACAAAACCATCAAAGCAAGCGACAAACCTGCTCCTCAGGGCGGCTGCGGCGAATAATCCGACTTTTTCATCAATAAGAATTTATTCAATCTAATTCTTTTCAATTTTTCAAAAAGATAATCACCATTTCTTGCGAAAAAAAATTTTTGTGCTACACTCTGCCGCTTGTTTTTTTGTTGACCTTTAAAAATGGAGACAGGTGTGACAGTTAATGTATTGAATTTATTGGGTAATTTGTTGATAACGCAGGAAGCTGCCCAGCAGGGTGGAGCAATGGGAATTCTGAATATGCTTCTTCCGTTTATCCTTATTTTCGGAATTTTTTACTTTCTCGTCATTCTTCCGCAGAGAAAGCAGATGAAAAAACACAACGAAATGCTTAATCAGCTTAAAAAAGGCGATACGGTTATGATGAGTAACGGCTTTCAGGGTCGTATTGCAGAGGTTAAGGACACTGAACTCAAAGTCGAGATCTGCCAGAACCCGAAAGTCGTAGTCACCGTGCAGAAAGCAGCTGTTTCAAGCGTTGTAGCAAAAGGAACTGAAGAGTAAAAACATATAAAGGAGATTGGTTGTTATGGAAAGAAACTGGTTGGCAAGAGCGATTTTTGTTCTTGTTGTTATTGCCGCAGCCGCAGTCGCGCTCATTCCGACTTTCATCGACACGGAAGCGAATCCGTGGGCTGAGAAAATCAACAGCGGACTCAGTCTCGGCCTCGATCTTAAAGGCGGAATCCACTTCGTTCTCAGCGTAGATACCGAAAAGGCTGCTACCGACAGGCTCGACCGCAGAACGGATGAAATCAGAATCAGACTTGATGATGAGAAAATCCCTTACGAAACGGTCAAAGTCCTTCCCGAAAATTATGCAATCAAAGTTGCGCTCGCTGAAGGCGCAAACAAAGACCTTTTCAGAGACAAGGTCATAGACTATTTCGGCGACCTCAAAAAGACCGGAACTGACGGAAATTCCTACACTCTTACGATGAGAGACGAATATGTCCAGCAGATCAAGACGAATGCTGTAGACCAGACACTTGAAACGCTCCGTTCGAGAATCGACGAACTCGGCCTCAAAGAGCCCATCGTTACGAAACAGGGCGAAAACTCGATTCTTGTCCAGCTTCCGGGCTACAAGGATGTCGAGAGAGCAAGAAGCATCATCGGTCAGACGGCTCAGCTTGAGTTCAAGATCGTTGCGGAAGACAAAGATCCGCTCGGCGAATATCAGGGCGAAATTCCTGAAGGAATCACGCTTGTTACAGGCAGAGGATCGAATGCGGAAGGTGCAGTTTTCACTTACAAATACGCAACTTCGAAAGACCGTGCGAAACTCCGCGACTTCCTGAAGGACAAAGCTCCGGAAGGAACTGAATTTCTTCTTGAAGAGAACGAACTGGCAGACGGAACGAAGGAATATATGTCATGGCTGCTTTACCGCCAGGCTTACATCACGGGCGACATGCTCACAGATGCCAGAGTTTCGATCGACCAGCAGAAGAATATGCCGTATGTCAGCATGAACTTTGATAAAGTCGGCGCAGAGATTTTCGCAGACGTAACCGGCAAAAACATCAAGCGCAAAATGGCCATCATTCTTGACGAGAAAGTCAACAGTGCACCTGTAATACAATCGAGGATCGAAGGCGGAAGCGCAATGATCACGCTCGGTGCATCAGGCGACTATAACTCGATCTTCGAGGAAGCAAAAGACCTTGCGCTCGTTCTCAGAGCAGGTTCGCTTCCCGCTCCCGTAACATTTGAAGAAAACAGAACGGTCGGTCCGAGCCTTGGTCAGGACTCCATCGAAAAAGGTAAAGTCGCGGTTTCTGTCGGCTTTATCGTTGTCGTTGTCTTCATGTTCCTTTACTACGGTTTTGCAGGACTTATCGCAGACCTCGCCCTTTTCCTCAACCTTCTTTTCATCATGGCTGCTATGGCTACATTCGGCGCAACGCTTACCTTCCCTGGCATCGCAGGTATCCTTCTTACGGTCGGTATGGCGGTCGACGCTAACGTTATTATTTTCGAGAGGATCAAAGAGGAGCTCAGGACCGGAAAGGCTCTTGAAGCTTCGATCGAAAGCGGTTTCAACAAGGCATGGTCGGCGATTTTCGACGCCAACTTGACGACTGCGATAACATCTTTCGTTCTCTGGGAGTTCGGTACCGGCGCGATCAAAGGTTTCGCGATCACGCTGCTCATCGGTATCTGCTCTAGTATGTTCACTGCGATATTCGTAGCGAGAGTTGTTTTCAACTATTTCCTGAAAGCACACATCAAGATGTTTTCACACGTTAAATAAGGGAGTTGAAGATGAAATTAAATGAACTCAAAATAGATTTTGTAGGCAAATCAAGAATACTTTTCCCGATTTCGTGCGTTCTCGTTGCGATTTCAGTCCTTCTTGTCGTTTTCAAGAGTTTCAACTTCGGTATCGACTTTGCCGGCGGAACCGAGATCCAGATCAAGGCAGACGGCGTAACGCAGGCACAGGTCAGAGAGGTTATGATGGGGCGCTTCGAAGCCAGCGACATCCAGCAGTTCGAAGGCAAGCAGAACGAATACCTCGTCCGCTTCAAAAACATTTCCATGGTTGACGATGCGACGATCAACGCTTTCCTCGATGCCGCAAAAGCGAAATTTGCAGACGCGAAGATGCTCAAAACCCACTTCGATTCACAGGTCGGCGACAGAGTAGAGATCTGGTTCGACAAGGAGATCAGCGAAGAGGCAATGACCGCGCTTATAGCAGAAAAAGAGCTTCCGGTTATCGAGAAGGATGCAATCAAATACAACAAAGTCGGCGACAGACACATCTACAAGCTTATGCTGAAAGGTATGACGAACGAGATCGTCAATGCGATCGACAAGATAAATCCTGAGGCAAAAGCTGACCTCGTCAGAGTCGAACTCGTCGGCCCGAAAGTCGGTCAGCAGTTGAAACTTTCAGCGATCATGGCAGTTTTCTACGCACTTATCGCAATTCTTGTCTACATCGCTTTCAGATTCAACTTCATGTTCGCTCCGGGTGCTGTTATCGCTCTTTTCCACGACGTCATGATAGCTCTCGGAATCTGGTCGCTTTTCGGATTCTCGTTTGATCTCACCGTCGTTGCGGCGCTTCTTACGATTGTTGGTTACTCAATCAACGATACGATCGTCATTTTCGACAGGATCAGGGAAAACATGAAAGACCCGAACAAAGGCACGACTCTGGCGGAAAAGATGAACGTAAGCCTCAACGAGACTCTGCAGAGAACTTTCCTCACTTCGATCACGACTCTTTTCTCGGTTCTCGCGCTTCTCATTTTCGGCGGCGAAATCATTTCGGGCTTTGCAGGCGTTATGTGCATCGGTGTTGTTGTAGGTACTTATTCTTCGCTTTTCATCGCTTCACCGATTACGCTTTACATTGAAAGATATATGAACAAAAGAAGAGGAAACGCAGCATAGATGAAGCCGAAATGGCAAATACTCAATCCTGATCCGGGTAAAATAGACGACCTGAGCAAGACGCTCGGGATTTCCAAAACGGTTGCGACTGTCCTCGTGAACCGCGGTATCGACAATGTCGAAGCCGCGAGCATGTTCCTTCAGGCGAAAATCAAATCGCTTCCCGATCCTTTCCTTCTGAAAGATGCGGAAAAGGCTGCCGGTATCATTATCGATTATATTAAAAACAGAAAAAAGATAGTGATTTACGGTGATTACGATGTCGACGGCATCACTTCGACTCTGATCATGTATCAGTTCCTGTCGCATGTCGGCGCGAGTGTGGACCGTTACATTCCGCACAGACTTGAGGACGGCTACGGTCTCAATACTTACACTCTTGAAGAGATCGCGACGAAAGGCGGCGAGCTTGTTATCACGGTCGACTGCGGAATCACGAGTGTCGACGAAGTCAAATACGCCAAAGATCTCGGTCTGGCGACGATAATAATCGACCATCACCATGTCGGCGAGACAGTCCCTGCGGCTGTGGCGATCGTCAATCCGCATCAGCCGGAATGCCGTTATCCTTTCAAGGAGATGGCGGCAGTAGGCGTCGCTTTTTCTTTCCTCATGGTTCTCAAGAAAATCGTCGAAAAGGACGGATTTTTCACGGGAACTCTGCCGAATCTGGCCGAATATCTCGACATTGTCGCTTTGGGAACGGTCGCAGACATGGTTCCGCTCCTTGAATCTAATCGGATTTTCGTAAAATACGGTCTTACGCAGATGCAGAAAAACCAGCGTCCGGGTCTTCTCGCACTGGCGAATATCTGCGGGCTCAAGTCGCTGAAAGAGATAACTCCTTCGGTAATAAGCTACAAAATGGCTCCGCGTCTTAACGCTGCAGGTAGGATCGGAAACGCGATAAAAGGTCTCGAACTTATCGAAAACACCGATTACGAAGCAGCTCTGAAGATGGCGGAAGAGCTTAATTTAACTAACGAATACCGTCAGCAGCTTGAAGCCGAGATCTTTGATCAGGCACTCGAGAAAGTCGAAAACAGCGACATAATACAAAAGAGAAATTCGATAGTTCTCTATTCCGAAAAGTGGCATCCAGGCGTTATCGGAATCGTCGCTTCAAGGCTTGTCGAAAAGTTCTACAAACCGACAATCATGATCTCGGTCGAGGACGGTGTCGGCCGCGGCAGTGTCAGAAGCATTCCGCAGCTTCACATTTACAAAGTCCTTGAAAGACTCAGTGACTATCTGGTGCAGTACGGCGGTCACAAATATGCGGCAGGGCTCACGATCCAGGAATCAAAAATAGCTGAATTTATTGATAAATTCGACGAAATCGTGGCTGAAGAGCTTGAAGAGGAAGTCGGCGGACAGTTCACCGAAATCGATTCCGAGCTCCAGCTCAAAGACCTCACGCCCGACATGGTCGTAGCTCTTTCGAAGCTCGAACCTTTCGGGATCAGCAATTCAGAACCCAATTTCCTGGCGAAAAATGTCAAGATCCTGAAGCAGAACATCATCAACAGAAGCCATCTTCACTGGAAACTCGGCTGCAAAAACACGAATATGACGTTCAATGCCATCGCTTTCGGCCTTCTGAACCACAGAAACGCGCCGGTCGTAGGCGATTTTATCGACATAATCTATTTCCCGAGGATAAATGTTTACGGTGAAGGCATCAATATGCAGCTTTACATCAAGGATTTTGTCTATTCGGGCTCGAATAACCGCTAGAAGTTAAATATATATCGCTTAAAAAGCAGAGATAACTCTCATCATTTCTTCACGCAGAAACTGCCTTTAACCGATTTAAGGCATATATGGTCTTTCGGGCATGTCGAGTTGTCGCCCTCCTTGCATCCTTCGATGACGCAGTAACCGGTCTCTTTGATTTTCGGGTGCATTTTCGCTATCCACGGCAGACATTTCGCGCCTTTGCAGCAGTCGTCGCTGCTTTTGCACTGCTTGTCGTAGCACGCAGGCCACACCTCATCGGCAGCAACCTGCACCGACAACAGGATCATACAGAAAACAACCGCAAATTTTCTCATTTTTCCCTCAAAACAAATCAAAACACGCGATTTTAGGGAAAAACAGGGGGTAAAGCAAGATTCAGCGCAAAATATCGCGGATTATAAGATTCAGATGAGCGCACTGCGTGTCCGTCAGGCCGGTCGTATCCAGCGAGCGGCGGTTGTCGCGCTCCAGCAGAAAATCGGTCGAAACACCGAACAAATCGGCAAGCTTAACGAGCATTTCGATTGACGGCATAATGTTGTTGTTTTCCCAGTTCGAGATTGCCTGTTTTGAAACATGGAGCTTGGTTGCAAGCTGCACCTGACTGTAGTTGTGAGCCTCTCGCAACTGCTTTACCCTGTCTCCGAACATATCGCACCTCTCATTGCACATAAATCGAGTTAAAATAAGCAAAACAAAGGTATTTTAAAAATACTAAAATATATTTTTAGTTGACTTGCGACTATTTTTTAAATACTCTTGTTTTGTAATTTTGGTCACCAGGCCGGTTTTTTGTTTTATTAATTTTTTTCTATGGAGTAAAAGATGAAAAAAAACAATGTATTCTTCACGGCAGTTATTCTTTGCAGCATGATTCTTGCTTCATGTGCAGCTCCCAGAACTTTTGTTCCTTATGCACGTTCATCAGTCAGCACGGAATCTCTTGTTCCAGGAAAGAATTATGAGATTATCAACACGATTACAGCAGAAGCTGTTGTTGCTGTTTCATCAAAAAAAGGCACATTGGAAATTGAACCGGATTCAGGTGAATTCTTAAACATTTGCAATGTAGCGGATGAGGGGGTTAAGTACAACGTAGAAAAATCAAAAGGCATATTACTTTATGGGCTTGTAGAAGGTCTTGATTTAGGAGATCCTGATCCGTGTGACGGCAATTCCATGGCTAGCGGCTTGGCAGCTTACAAACTCATAAAAGAAATTAAAAATTCCGAAGCTGACGGTATTGTCGCTCCTATGATTTCTGTTGATGTGGAAGAAACAGGTACCGGCTTTTTTTCAAGAACTGTTACTTACAAAGTTGTAATTACTGCTAAACTGGTAAAAATTCACTAAGCGAGAGAAAACAATTTATTGAAGGAGAAAAAAATGAGAAAAGGCTTGGCAATATTTTGCATGGTTTTATTTTCAATTCTTGTCACTTCATGTGCCAGTGCACAAAAAGCGGCTGAACAGAATGAAAAAATGGCCCGCGATATCGAAGGATACCAGCTTCCGGTTCTGCCGACCGACTCTACTGCCGTTGTTTATGTTGTAAGACAATCAAGAATGGCTGGAATGATGATTCCTTTTAAAGTCTCAGTTGACGGTCATCCTGAAATACTTAAAAACGGCTCTGTTGACATTTTTATTATTAAACCGGGATCTCACTCTTTTAAAGCACAATCTGAAAATCATGACGAAATATTGTTTACAGCAGAGGCTGGACAATCATATTTCTTTGAAGTTACTCCCAAAATGGGAGCTTTCATTGCTCGGGCTGCCGCCCAACCCCTTGACGCAATTTCCGGAACTTATCTTGTAAAAAAATTATACGATACAGGAAGCTATATTATTAATTTAGAAGACGAGAAAGTTTCAACAGATTCTGAATAAACAGTCTTTTTATTATTTTATTTAAAGGAGGAAAAAATGAAAAACACAATGAAATCGTTTCTTACAGCTGTTTTGTGCAGCATTATGTTTGTTACATCATGCGGAACAACAAGAACCATGGCTCCAAAAGACGAGAAAAGACTTGCGTCAACAATTTCACTGCAGAGAAATGATTATGAAATTCTCGACACAATCACATCAGAGGCTACCGTTGCCTACACCTCAAAAAAAGGTTTGATTCAAGTAAAATCCCAGACAGGTGAATTCCTCAATCTCTGCAAAGTAACCAAAATGGGGCCGCGCTTTCTTGACACAAAATCAAAAGGCACTTTGAAGTATGGGCATATAGCAGACCTTAATTTAGGATCTCCAAATCCCTGCGACGGCAAATCTATGGCGAGTTTTTTGGCGGCTCACAAGCTTATAACCAAAGTTAAGTCTTCCAATGGTGACACCATTGTTGTTCCGACAATTGATTTTAGTGAGGGAGAAATCAAAGGCGGTATTCTTTACACTGCTACTATTTCAGCCAAACTGGTAAAAATTAAAAATGAGTCAAGCAAACAGGTTACAGGTACGGGAAATACCGAACTTGAACGTCTCACAATTCACTGGAACATCAATACCCGTCCGCAGGGTGCAGACTGTTACTGGCGCATTAAATCGTCGACTCCGGACGTTAAAAATCAGAATGAAAAATATCTCGCTCCGTCTCCCTACGAGTCAACGGAAACCTATGATATCAAAGGTTTGAGCCGTGACACTGCAGGAGATGTCCAGATCGAAATAAGATGCTCGAAACCCGGATACTCCGATCAAAAGAAAGTTTTCAATGTGCTTTCAGTACTCGATGAAAAAGAAGTTTCGATCATGATGCCGCTTGTAAAAGACGAATAGTTCCCACCAAAGATTCGATAGCGAGCTGTTGCGCCCGCCTTCTCTAAAGACGGGCGTATTATTCAGTGTTAATTTCCCCTAATAAAAATCAGCTCTTGAAAAACCTCTCCAAGCTTCCGAATTAGAATCTTGATGTCACAAAATGTGACTTCAAGTTGGGGCAGTTTATTCCATTTTGGAATATACTTGAGGAATCTTCAGTTGGTTCCATTTTGGAACATACTGCCGCTTCTCATTCATCTTCTTCAATATTTTCATCCTGAAGCATCTTAAGATCTTCTTCGAACATGTTTTTGTGAGATTCATACTCTTCAGGAACAACAGCTTTCAGGTATTGCAGATAATTCCGGTAATCTTCTTCCGCATACTCTCCGCCGAATCCCCAAAGAGCGTCAAAAATGCGATCCGCGTAACTATCAAGAATATCGATGTTACGCTCATGCCTGAACATCAGGCGATAAAGCATGGCGACGGCACTGTCTTCCTGCTGGGAGCAAAGAGCATTTAAATCCCTGATTGAGTTGATAAAATCTTCCGAAAGTTCTAATTTTTTGTCATCCATTTTCCACCTTCCTATTATCACAAGACAAGTTCTTGATTTTTAAGCAATTTATCAACCAGCGGTTTGTAAGCAACTTTATCCGTGATTGTTGAAATCGTGCAGACTCTTTTCCCGGCGTCTTTTGATGATGCGCCGCAGTGATAAATTTTCTCATTTTTGGTGCCAAAATCGAGGATGATGTATCGGTCATGAAAAATGCCGCCCGTTGTTTTGAAAGAGATATTAATATCTGGATATTCCTTAATAAAATCGGATAGTTCCTTCTTATGCAAGCCATGATTCAGATTATCGGAAAATATCGTGATTTTCACATTTTTCGGCACAGATTTCAGCAAAACAAGCGTTTTGAGACTGATATAATTGTCAATCACAAAAATTGTTTTTTTGGCCTCTGCATAAATCTGCTGGTATGCAAGATCGGCTTCGACGGATTTGCCATTCAGAAAAAGAAAATCCTTTTTCATCTCATGAGAACTGAAATCTTCAATGATTTTTACAACATCATCTTTTGTCGTCATATTTTCTTTAATTTTGGCAATATCTTTTGTGTTTTCTGCAATGTTATTTGTATTCTGAGAAGTTTGAATCGCGAGACGCGCAACATCGTCATAACCGATTAGATGCTCACGCTCGATAATGTAATCCTTCATAGTTTTGAAAAGCCGGATTAGTATCTTGCTTTGTTTGATTGCCAAATCGCCGCGAAGAACTGTCATCAGCATGTAGATTCCCTGTTCTGTGAAAGCATAGG